>ERZ773065.550-NODE-550-length-20665-cov-4.054585_pt1 | contig 20665 bp, 18 predicted proteins | sample MGYA00580623_ERZ773065 | MGnify/ENA primary metagenome ERZ773065 (study PRJEB29015, sample SAMEA2738017) | human oral metagenome | biome: human oral; feature: human-associated habitat; material: dental | place: China | collected 2047 ... | reverse complement strand
ATACTAAAAAAATAGTTGGATTTGTGTATAAAACATATATTGAAGATATAAAATCAATAAGAAATATTAATACATCAACATTTGTTGAATCAAAAGTAGAAGAAATGTATTTTGGAATTGATTCTTCATTCAGATTATGGTTATCTAATATAAAATATAATGATGAAAAAGAGCAGAAAGTATTAGAATGGAATAATAAATTAAAAACATTAGTAATACAAATGGCAGATGGGATTTTAGAGTCTGCTGGTGATAGAGATTTTAAGGGTATAGTGGTAGATGAAAAGATAAAGAACATTGCTACAGCATATAATAAATTTACATATTTATTGAATAAAGAGTTAACAATTACTAAGGAGGCGATGAATGATGGAGAAAACTAGTGTTTTTTCTGTTACAAGCAAGATGATATACAAATTGAATGCTTTAGCAGGGACACCTGTAGGTAAGTCTACTATGGCAAAATTCAGAAATTCTATTGGAAAGAATTTAGAAAATTCAACTGAATTATGGCCGATACTTTTCGAAAATCTTCCTGAAGAATATTTTGGTAATGGAAAATATATTACTAAGGAAGAGAATGCAATACTTTTGACACTACAGTTATATGCATTATATATGCAAGGAAATTCAGATGTAACAACACCTCAAGATGATGATACAAAATTCAAGAATATAGGTTTTTCTCTTAAAGCTTTGCGTGTTGATGATACCATGTCATCTGATAGGCGATTTAATGCAACTATTACTTCAACCACAGTTGAAGAATTGGTTAATCATTTAAGACATATGATAAAAATATTAAAATCTAAATATCCTAAAACTTATATAGATTTTCCTAAATTAGCAGAGGATATATATTGGTTTTCAAAGGGGTATGAGGATACAATAAGACTTTCTTGGGCAAGAGAATATTTTAGAAAATAATATATTTGTAAAGGAGAAATGAAAATGGAAAACGAAAAAAGACTTTTTTTAGATGTACATGTAATTCAAACATTACCACCATCTAATATTAACCGTGATGATACAGGTAGCCCTAAAACGGCTCAGTATGGGGGAATAAGGAGGGCTAGGGTAAGCTCTCAATCTTGGAAAAGAGCTATCAGAGAGTATTTTAACAAAAATGGAGAACTTAAAAATGTAGGGGTTCGTACTTTGAGCATAGCAGAGTACGTGGCTAGGAAAATTGTTGATAAGGACAGTACAATATCTTTTGAAGATGCAATAAAGATGGCAGAAGATACATTGAACATAGTTGGAATTAAAACAACGAAAGACCATAAAGTTAAAGCACTATTCTTTTTAGGTGATGAGCAAGCTAGTAGGCTAGCAAAGGCAGCTATGGAAGGAATAAAGGACAAAAATGAATTGAAAAATATTATAAATGCTAATCCAAGCGTTGATATAGCCTTATTCGGTAGAATGGTTGCAGATGACCCATCATTAAATGAGGATGCATCTTGCCAAGTAGCACATGCAATATCAACGCATGCAGTACAAAATGAGTTTGATTTTTATACAGCAATTGACGATTTATCTGCTGAGGATAATGCTGGTGCAGGAATGTTAGGAAATATTGAATATAACTCTTCTACTATGTATAGGTATGCCAATATAGCTGTGCATGAATTATTTAGACAACTTGGTGATAGATATTCTACTGTAAATACAATTAAATTGTTTATAGAAGCCTTCTCGAACTCGTTGCCTACGGGAAAAATAAACACATTTGCAAATCAGACTATTCCAGATGCCGTGATAGTGACGTTGAGAGAAGATAGGCCAATTAATGCTGTTGGTGCTTTTGAAGAACCAGTGAGATCTTATGAAGGTTTTGCGAAAAAATCTATAGAAAAATTATCAAAAGAATTGATGAAAGTAGAAAAATTTGTGAAGAAACCTTTATATTCGGCTTACGTTTCAATGGAAGATATAGAGTCACTGAAAAATTGTTCTAATGAAATGAATTCTTTGGATATTTTAAAAAATGATTTAGCAAATATACTTACAAATAAAATTAATGAAATAGCAGAAGGTGAGTAGTTATGAAAACAATAGTTATGAAATTCTGTGGTCCGTTGCAGTCGTGGGGAACAGGTTCTAACTTTGAAACTAGACATACTGATTTTTATCCATCTAAAAGTGCAGTTATAGGACTGATATCAGCATCAAAAGGATTTAGAAGGGATGATGTTTCCAATTTAAATAGATTGAATGAGCTAGATTTTGCTATAAGGGTAGACCAGAATGGTAATTTGATGAAAGACTATCATATCGCTAGAAAATATAAGAAAAATGGTGATTTTGAAAGAACTTATGTAACTAATAGGTATTATCTTGAAGATGCGATATTTGCTGTTGCAATATCACATGAAGATGATATATTTGTTGATGAAATATTGCATGCCTTAAAAAAACCGTATTTTCAAACATATATGGGAAGAAGGGCATTGCCACTATCATATGATTTTATTTTAGATATTACAGAAAAAGGGGCGATAGACAGCTTAAGGTCCCTTGATTGGCAAGCATCAGATTGGTTTAAAAAGAAATATAAAAACGAAGAAAAGGTAGCTCTAGAGTTGTATGCTGACAGTGATTTGTTAGAAGATATAAAGGGAAATTTGAGAAAAGATAGAGTTCTATCTTTTTCTCAAAAAGACAGAAAATTTGGGTTTAGATATGAATCTAGAATATGGGTGCATGTTGAAAATAATCAATTTATTTCCAGTGATAGTCAACATGACTTTTTTGGAGCTGTATAGAAGGAGGTCGCAATGTATATTTCAAGGGTAGAAGTTGATGTAAAAAATAGAAAAAAAATCAAAAATCTCTCTCATGTTGCTGCCTATCATAGTTGGGTTGAAGATAGTTTCCCAAAGGAAAAAAAACTAGAAAACAGAACAAGGAAATTGTGGCGAGTAGATACGTTAAATAATAAGACATACTTAATTCTAGTTAGTCAAGAAAAACCAAATTTTTCTTGTTTGGAAAAGTATGGAGTAGAGGGAACGGCTGAGAGCAAACAATATGATACTTTCTTGAATTCTATTAAAAATGGTGATAGATATAGGTTCAGAATAACGTTAAATCCAGTAATATCTCTATCTCAAGGAAGTGGAAATAAAAGTTTAATAAAACCTCACGTAACAATTGAATATCAAAGAAAATATTTGATTGATAGATCTATTAAAAATGGTTTTGAACTAGATGAAAATGAATTTTCAATTGTTGAAAGGGGATATGAAAATTTTTATAAATCAGGACAAAAGAAAGTAAGACTTGTAAAAGCTACATATGAGGGAATACTGACTGTTAAAAGTGCAGATTTATTAAAAGATGTGCTTACAAAAGGTATGGGTAAAAAACGTGCATATGGATTTGGATTGATGACAGTAATACCAATGGTGTAATGATATGAAAGAACAGAGTGGGGCAAAGAAAACTGAATTAAATGAATTGCCTAGGATAGGTGACAGAGTGAGCTTTATATATATTGAGCATGCGAAAGTAAATAGAACAGATAGCTCAATAAGTGTATATGATAGTAGAGGTGTTGTTACAATTCCTATAGCAATGTTGGGTGTATTAATGCTTGGACCAGGCACAGATGTTAGTCATAGAGCTATGGAGTTATTAGGAGATACAGGGACTAGTGTTATATGGGTAGGTGAAAGAGGTGTAAGAAACTATGCTCATGGAAGAGCTCTTGCTCATACGACAAAATTTTTAGAAAGACAAGCAAAACTTGTAACAAATACAAGAACAAGATTGAGTGTTGCTAGAAAAATGTATCAAATGAGATTTATTGGAGAAGATGTTTCATCTTTAACCATGCAACAGTTAAGAGGGCGAGAAGGTGCTAGGGTTAGAAAAGTATATAATACATTGTCTAAGGAAACAGGTGTAGAGTGGATAAAGAGAGAATATGATGTGGAGAATTTTAAGGATGGTTCTGTTATAAATCAAGCACTTTCTGCTGCTAATGTTGCTCTATATGGGTTAGTATATAGTGTTATTGTAGCTTTAGGTATTTCACCTGGATTGGGATTCGTACATACTGGTCATGATTTGTCCTTTGTATATGATATTGCTGATTTATATAAGGCAGATATAACAATACCAATAGCATTTGAGATAGCGTCTAAATATAGTGAGGTAGATGATATTGGTAGAGTTACGAGGTTAAGAGTACGAGATGAATTTGTAGATGGAAAGTTGATGTCTAGAATTGTTAGAGATTTACAATATTTATTGGAAGTAGAAGAAAAAGATATTGTCTATGCAGAAACATTGAACTTATGGGATGAAAAGGATGAACATGTGAAGTATGGCATAAGTTATAAGGAGAGAGGATAATATGCCATTTACAGTTATAACAGTCAAAAATGTTCCAAAATCACTGAGAGGTGATCTTACCAAATGGATGCAAGAGATAGCTACAGGGGTATATGTTGGAAATTTTAACACAAAAGTCAGAGAACAATTATGGAATAGAGTTCTTGAGAGTATAGATGGTGGTGAAGCTACTATTAGTTATTCATACAGAAACGAGATAGGATATAGTTTTAATACTGTCAATGCACAAAGAAAAGTTGTAGAATTAGATGGTATTCCATTAATTTTGTTACCTAATTCGGATGAGGATAAATCTGATTTAAGGCATGGATATAGTGATGCGTCGAAAAGAAGAAAAGCGAAAAAGTTTTCTAATAGTAAAAATAATCAAAATATAAATGAAATAACACAAAATAGTTATGTTGTATTGCATATTTTCTTAGAAAATGATTCTAAAAAAATAAAGAATATATGTTGTTTTAAAAGTGTTTGTTTAGAAGAAGAGATTTTTTTTGCTAGTTTATCTAATATAGATGAAGAGTACATTATAGATGAATTTGTTTGTAAAAACTGTAGTGTGGATAGTTCAATAACATTCTCAGATCTTATAAAAGAAATGTTGACATTTATGGAAGGTTTTTCGATAGTTACTTATGGATTAAGTGAAGAGGTAGAATTGCTATCTAAAGAATTAAAAAAGTATGGTTATGAGAATATATATAAATATAAGTTATATGACTTAAAAAAATTTGTAAAGAAGGATAATTTTTTTATGGAGTCGTATGATTTTGAAAGTGTATTTGATGAGTATAAAATTGACAATATTGATTTAAATGATATTATGTCATTAACAGGTGGAATTTATAGGTTGTCGAAGAAAGTGAATAAATTTCTAGGAGTGGTGAATAAGAAATAGGTATTTTACTGGGATCTTTTAGTGTACTACCCACACACGTGGGGGTGATCCTCATTTAGTTACCCCCTAAGTTTTTATTAATTGGTACTACCCACACACGTGGGGGTGATCCCATTAGTATCGATACCATCAAGAGATATGAAAAGTACTACCCACACACGTGGGGGTGATCCTCTTCATTCAAGGTAGCTATCTCAAGCTCTCCTGTACTACCCACACACGTGGGGGTGATCCCCAGAAAGTGGGAGAAAAAAAGAGAAGCAATCCGTACTACCCACACACGTGGGGGTGATCCCATTGCTTAATCAGATTGTAGCCCAAAATATAAGTACTACCCACACACGTGGGGGTGATCCCAATCAACCATCTTTAAGCGTTGCATTCAAGATGTACTACCCACACACGTGGGGGTGATCCTTATTAAAGCAAGTGGCGGAAGAAAATCAAACTGTACTACCCACACACGTGGGGGTGATCCTTTATATAGGTCTAAAAGCAATCTTTCATTAAGGTACTACCCACACACGTGGGGGTGATCCCTCTTTCACCTTGATATGAATCTAGAGACATTCCGTACTACCCACACACGTGGGGGTGATCCTAATATCTCCAGGCTCTGGCTTTATGCTGCCATGTACTACCCACACACGTGGGGGTGATCCCCAGATTTTAAATGGAGCGTCATCTAATTACGAGTACTACCCACACACGTGGGGGTGATCCCAACTATAGAGGGCAATAATGACGAGGCCGTAAGTACTACCCACACACGTGGGGGTGATCCCTGTATGCACTCGTCAATTTTACTACCGATTACGTACTACCCACACACGTGGGGGTGATCCCGCAGATAGGATAAACGGTATAGCTGGGGCAATGTACTACCCACACACGTGGGGGTGATCCTTACTAATCTATGACGGTGACAAATTGCTAAAAGTACTACCCACACACGTGGGGGTGATCCTGATAATTGCCCATATTAATTGATAGTAGCCCCGTACTACCCACACACGTGGGGGTGATCCTATTGACGCCACACAGATAGTAACAGCAGTTATGTACTACCCACACACGTGGGGGTGATCCCAGGTGATATCGTCCTTGATAAAAACTACAAGCGTACTACCCACACACGTGGGGGTGATCCTATATTTTAAACTCAGTTACATTCGAATCCTCAGTACTACCCACACACGTGGGGGTGATCCTGGTCCGACTGCTTCGTCTGAATTTTTTTCAATGTACTACCCACACACGTGGGGGTGATCCCGGCTCCCACTCTCCAATAAAATCGCCATTTTCGTACTACCCACACACGTGGGGGTGATCCTGGCACTGATACTAGCCTATTTACGCATTTAATGTACTACCCACACACGTGGGGGTGATCCCGTCTGTAACTTCAACATCTGTAATCACCTGGGGTACTACCCACACACGTGGGGGTGATCCCAGCTTAAAGCAGAGAAATTAAAAGAAAGTGGTGTACTACCCACACACGTGGGGGTGATCCCTGGACCAGGTTGCCATGTGGGTATGTTTATATGTACTACCCACACACGTGGGGGTGATCCTGATAAGGACCTAGGCATGTCTATAAACTGCCTGTACTACCCACACACGTGGGGGTGATCCCCAAGATGTTTATCGGTGTGTCTAGATATGATGGTACTACCCACACACGTGGGGGTGATCCTGAGAAAAATTTGGATAAAGAAAGGTTATGTGGGTACTACCCACACACGTGGGGGTGATCCTGGGATAAAATTTGATAGCAAGAAAGAATGTAAGTACTACCCACACACGTGGGGGTGATCCCAACTTTAATTGCACCAATTTCCAAAATATCATGTACTACCCACACACGTGGGGGTGATCCCACGCTAGAAACGCATTAGTAACAAAAATTTATGTACTACCCACACACGTGGGGGTGATCCTATGAAGCATATCCGATAACATTTTCATCTGTAGTACTACCCACACACGTGGGGGTGATCCTAGTGTAAATAAGTGCATTATTCATAATGACCTGTACTACCCACACACGTGGGGGTGATCCTGTTAGCGTAGAAGACTTAAAAGACGCGATTAAGTACTACCCACACACGTGGGGGTGATCCTTTTCTTTATGGTAGCCTTAGCAGTGCAACTTGGTACTACCCACACACGTGGGGGTGATCCCTAATATATCTATGATTAATATAAAAAATGTAAGTACTACCCACACACGTGGGGGTGATCCTAAACAAATTTCTGATGTTGTGTATGCCAATATGTACTACCCACACACGTGGGGGTGATCCTAGTTTGCACTAGCCCGACATAAGTACATGCACGTACTACCCACACACGTGGGGGTGATCCTGAGAAGAGAAGAATTGGAGTATAGAATACAGAGTACTACCCACACACGTGGGGGTGATCCCAGAGGACGTCAAAAAATTATGAAAGCTGCTGCGTACTACCCACACACGTGGGGGTGATCCCAAAGCATTTTGAATAACTGGCAGTCTGTTTATGTACTACCCACACACGTGGGGGTGATCCCCTTTGGGGTGAGATAATCCGACTATGTGGTGAGTACTACCCACACACGTGGGGGTGATCCTCCTCACAATATTTGCTGATAGCATTATGTATTGTACTACCCACACACGTGGGGGTGATCCCACCCAATCCATGATGGTGATGGGGTTACTCAAGTACTACCCACACACGTGGGGGTGATCCTCAGAATATATACGTCCGGCTAACTCAAATAGCGTACTACCCACACACGTGGGGGTGATCCCTAGATTTACTTCTTCTTGGCGGGAAAGTAGAAGTACTACCCACACACGTGGGGGTGATCCTGAAATAACAGGAAGAGGAGGAAGATTGATAGTGTACTACCCACACACGTGGGGGTGATCCCAGACTTACACAAGGAATATGATATCAAATGATGTACTACCCACACACGTGGGGGTGATCCTAAGTATTCGTATCTTTTTAATGTAACTTGATAGTACTACCCACACACGTGGGGGTGATCCTGGAATGTATGCAACAGATGAATTAATCAACAAGTACTACCCACACACGTGGGGGTGATCCTTGGCTTTCCGTCAACATGACTGCTTCTGATCTGTACTACCCACACACGTGGGGGTGATCCCTCCTTACCCTCTTCAAATTTAATTACAGGCTTGTACTACCCACACACGTGGGGGTGATCCCTTTCAAGATGTCAATTTCTTCTGAGTGCTTGTGTACTACCCACACACGTGGGGGTGATCCCACTGTTAGTAAATTCTATGTAGGCTTGTAGAAGTACTACCCACACACGTGGGGGTGATCCTAGTTTCGCCAAATTTTCTACCAATCATAAGATGTACTACCCACACACGTGGGGGTGATCCTAATGCCAAGAGCTAAAAAGACTGATGTTGTCGGTACTACCCACACACGTGGGGGTGATCCCGTGCCATGTGAAATGTTAAGCTTTTCGGATATGTACTACCCACACACGTGGGGGTGATCCCATATGAATAAAGCTTTTGAAATACACAAGATAGTACTACCCACACACGTGGGGGTGATCCTTACCAATACCAAAAGAATATAGAAAAGACGTTGTACTACCCACACACGTGGGGGTGATCCTAAAGGGTATGATAAAATTATTGTGCATAATTTGTACTACCCACACACGTGGGGGTGATCCTAGAGATTCATTAGTTCTATGTCCACCAAAATCGTACTACCCACACACGTGGGGATAATCCAAAAGTATCTTAGACAAAGTATTGGGAGGGAACTAACAAAAGCTGAGAAAATAGCTAATAAAGATTTAATTAAGGGGTGATAGTAATATGGCAAATGATGATTTTGTAAGCCTACAAGAATTAATTGAATCCATTGAAATGGGGCTTGATATAGAATTTGATTTGTATGGAGTTAGGTACTATATAGGAGCACCACAAGGGAATTTGCTTATATCTAGGGATGATGGAGAAATAGAAGATTATTACATTAATGCAGAAGATTTAGTTAATAACCATTATATAAACGGCGAGCCTATAAAAAATATATGGCAAGATATAGTTATTTACAATATGTAAGCACTTTAACAGTAGTTAGGGTGCTTTTTTAATGTTATAAATTTTATGTAAGGAGTATTAAATGTTGAAAGAAATAAAAATAGGTTGGCGAAAATAAGATATAGAAATATGTGGTACTACCCACACACGTGGGGGCGATACTGATAAAGAATAGATTTTTATATTTACTTTATGTAGTACCTAGTTTACACTTGTAATAGGAGGTGATATCATGAATCTCCTAGCTTGATGTACCAAACACAAAAGTTAGAGCAAAAAGTCTATTCTTTGTAGTTTGGTATATTGAATATATAAATACTTATATAGTATATAAGGGCGATTTTATATAGTTAATAAACTCTTTTTGAGTACTACACTAAGCATTTTATGTTTAAGAGTGATAGATGTGTAAATCCATTATAGTATTCGCTCCAAGAAAGAAAAAATCATATAAAATCAATTAAAAGAAATACAACAAAGAAATACGGAGAATAGAGGATATGAAGTATATGGATTGGGACAATAGGATTACAAGCTTAGAGGCCTTATATATTTTTGGACAATGCCATGACTGATCCCTCGGAAGATAAATTGAGATTGATAAGAAAAAAGAAACTTGACTCTAATCTTAAATATGTTATTGATAATGGAGCAGGAGATTTGCTATCTGTAATCTTTACGAAAACAGTGGTCTTGGTAAAAGGATTTGCACACGAAAATAGTCTGAGCCAATTTGCTGCTATCGAATGGAATCAGAGCATTATCGATAAGATAAGTATTAGTTTACTGATATATAATCAAAAAAGATGCTTTAAATCAAGTTAATATTTTTCAAAAACACGCATATGGCAATCTTAATGAGACCGTAAAGAATTATAGAACATCTAAAGGAATAGTAAAGCTATATAACGTTTATAGTGAGCAAATGAGTAAAAAGGAATAGAGGTGAGACATTATGGCGAAAAAAGATTCAAAATTCCAAGTAAGATTTATGTCTTTTGCCTTTCGAGGAAAAGAAATATTTAAACCCTTAAATACAGGTTTTATAGATAAGAGAGTAAGCTGTATCAGGGAATATGTAGCCAATATTTACTTTTATACAAAAGATGGTCATACTATTATGATTGATGCAGGATATAACTATGACAGACTTGCGGAAAAGATGCAATGGCTTAATATTGATCCAAAAGATATAAAAGAAATTTTAATTACCCATCAAGATACAGACCATGTTGGGGCTATTGAAAAAGACAGTGATGGCATATTTAGCGAAGCAACGATATATATAGGTGAAATTGAAAATGAGTATTTAGAAGGTCGTAAACGACGTAAAGTCTTTTGGGGATTATATAAATTGCCTCAAGTGTATATTGATAATAAAAAAGTTTTAATCGATGATGGTCAAGTATTTTATGTTGGAAATATTAAGATAGAAGCTTTTCTTGTGCCTGGACATACTTGGGGACATCTTGTATATTTGATTGATGATGCTTATTTATTTACAGGAGATACGATTTGGTTTGGAGCAGATGGCGGTTACGCATTTTTAAATACTCTTGCGGAAGATAGAAAGTTGCAAATTAAATCACTTAAAAGATTGGAAGAAATCCTTAGAAAAAGAAAGCTTAAGTTAAATATCATTACAGGACATACCGGTTGGACTGATGATATAGACTTTGCTTTTGCTCATGCAGATGAAATTTGCAATTCACTAAGGCGAAAACCAAAAGTTCATGATCCTAAAGCACCCTATGATGGTTTTGATGAAAGAGATGATACAGAAGCCAATGCAAGAAATGTTTTTCTCGACAAGTGTTAGAAATAGATATTTGCTTATCGTGAAAAAGCTGTTGATCTAAAAAAGTCAACAACATTTGTACAAAAGTGAAGAGGACAATATGAAAACTTATTATGTATGGATTGGAAACCTTGAAGAGGGTGATTTTGAACAGTATTGGGATAATGAGCCCTATGAAAACGAAATGGAACTATGGAAGAAAGGACAGGGATCCAAACCAAGTGAGGGACTAAAGTGTGGATTTTGTAGGGAAATGGGACTAGATGAATTGGACAAAAAAGATTTTTGGTTCTCAACTAGACCTTATTTATCTAGTGTAAGAGAGCTAGCAAAAGACTATATTACAGGCTTAGATGAATTTGAAAGAAAATGTAGGGAAAAAGGGATTCTAGAGGGAAATGTAATCTGGGGTCTATCAGCGAAAGATTTCCCTGATTTAAAACCAGAAGACTCCAGCAGTTTGTATTATGTTGGGGCAGAAGAGATTTAAATATGCAACTAAAAGACAAAATTAGAATAATTGAAAACCATAAGAGAATGAATAAGGATATGCTAGAAGGTGATTATATGGATAAGTTAAGAACACAAGAAGAAAGATTAAACTACCTTTTAGAAGAATTTAAGGCTGATTCTGATAACTACAAGGAGATAGCAATTCCAGACAGCATTGGCGAGAAGCAGGCCCTACTACGCTCTCTGATGAATATCCGTATGCCAAAGAAAATGTCTGACCAGGTAATACGGATACAAGATGACTACCTAGCTGGTCGTGCACAAGAAAAGGGTATAGTAAGGCTAGCTGATATTCCTGTGGCCAAAGATAACCTATCTATTTGGCAGGGGGATATAACTAGGCTGGAAGTGGATGCCATAGTCAATGCGGCCAATTCCATGATGTTGGGATGTTTTTTACCTATGCACACTTGCATAGATAACCAAATCCATACCTTTGCAGGAATACAGCTAAGGCAAGAATGTAATGAAAAAATGGACCAGTTAAGGGCCAGGTATGGGCCTGATTATAAACAGGCTACAGCTATACCTATGCTTACAGATGCCTACAATCTTCCTGCAAGGAAGGTAATTCATATAGTAGGGCCTATTGTAGCTAGTAGGCTTACACTAGAATTAGAAAAAAATCTGGAAGACTGTTATGCAAATACCCTGGATATGTGTCTGGAGAATGGATTAAAAAGTGTGGCCTTTTGTTGTATATCGACGGGAGTATTTCATTTTCCTAACAAGAGGGCAGCAGAGATTGCTGTTAATACAGTAGGAAAGTGGTCTTTAAAACATCCAAACTCAATGGATAGGATTGTTTTTAATGTCTTTAAAGATGAGGATAAGAAATATTATGAAGAATTATTACGATAATAATGGAAGCATTTTGTCCAAAGGAAATTGAAGACAGGAGTATTGGGGATATTGGAGAGGTCTTAGAAAAGTTATTAATAAAATAGTCATATAATACTAGTAGAAGGATAAATATTGTTAAAACATTGAGAAGTGGAGGTTATAGCCGATACTTCTCTTTTATCTTATAGGCAGTTTTTGAAAAAAATAAAAAAAATTACAAAAAAAAATCCCATTTCATAAATGTTTCATAAAAGTCCTGTAGTATGTACTTGTAAACAGTTATATTTGATATGTGAACCGAGGATATTCTGTTTTATTAAATTGAAATTAAAAAATTTGAAAGATATTTAAGGAGGAAAAAATTATGTCAATTATGAAGAAGAGAGCATTAAAGGGAGCAGCTGTACTACTTACCCTATGTATTACTTTAGGTGCAGTGGGGTGTCAGAAAGGTGAAGACAAGGGCAAGGCAAAAGAAAATCAGTCAGTAACATCTGAACAGGCAGGTATGACAACTGACGCTAAGGGCAATAATAAATTTAAGCCTGCAGATTATACTCTACCATCAAAGGATGAATATACGTATGAATTTTTAGGACTTAAATTCAAACTTTCAGACAATATTAGAAAGGACATAGATGGAAAGAATTTAGCAATGCTAGATGATCAGAGTCCTGTAGAAAAGGATTTAAAGTACGCTATGTTGACTTTCAACAAGATGACAGATGAACAGAAAAATGCTGTTATAGATAAGATGGGTGATGGCTACGAAAAGTGGAAGAGCGAGCTTGAAAGAGTGGGAACTATAGGTATGTTCGAAAAGGGCATGTCAGAAGATGAAATCTCTAAGATCACAAAGTGTGATACTCATAAGAAGCTAGGTGAATCTTCAGATGGTAAGTATACTTACTACATAAGTACTAAGAGTGGAGCAAAAGATAATTTTGCAGAAGAGTTCAACAAGACTAAGGTTGATATTATAGAAAAGAAGGCTCGTCCAGAAAATGGATTTGTTTTATCAGAAAAGAAAGACTTAGAAGGTACAGAAGCATTTGATAAGGGATCAGCTAAGGATTTACGTAACCTATCAACAAAGGATATAAATGGTAAGGAATTTACAAGTAAGGAATTTGGAAAGTATGACCTTACTATGGTAAATGTATTTGCAACTTGGTGTACAGCTTGTGTAAAGGAAATTCCTGACCTGGTTAAGGTTCAGAATGAAATGAAGAGCAAGGGTGTAAACATAGTTGGAGTTGTTACAGATACTGTTGATGATAATGGTAATAACAAGGAAGCAATCGATAAGTCTAAGTTAATCCAGAAGAAGACTAAGGCTTCATATCCATTCCTAATGCCAGACAAGTCAAACTTCAATGGTAGATTAAATGGTATACAGGCTATGCCAGAAACTTTCTTTGTTGACAAGAATGGTAACATCGTAGGTGACACTTATTCTGGAGCAAAGACTGCAAGTGAATGGAAGCAGGTAATAGAAAAAGAATTAGCAAAGATAAAGAAATAAGTAAAGATAAATAAAAAGTAAGTATAAAGCGGTGAAGGGTATATGATTAAGAAAATTTTAAAGAGCCGTGTCTTATCCCTAGTAATCGTATTTGCCAGTATGGCTATGATTTACTACGGACATAGCAACGGGGAAGCTAGGGTCGTTTTGGATAAGGCAATAAGAATTTGTATGGAGTGTATTGGAATTGGATAGGATTAAAAGATTTATAAATGGTAGTACTAAAAAAAATAAATATAAAGTAAGGGATCGTTTTAGACATCTTTTTCAATCCGTTTGGTTTTTGATTACTAATTCCTATTTTGAAGGGTTCAAGACAGGTAAAATATATGGTGGGAACCTGAAGCAAGTTTGTGTTCCGGGTATGAATTGTTATTCATGCCCGGGGGCAAAAGGTGCTTGCCCGATAGGATCACTACAGGCAGTAATAGGGAATTCGAACTATAAGTTTAGCTATTATGTAGTTGGCTTTATCTTTTTGATAGGCGCACTTATAGGAAGATTTGTCTGTGGTTGGCTATGTCCATTTGGACTAGTCCAGGATTTATTACACAAGATTCCATTTTTCAAAAAGGTGGAAACATTCAAGTTTGATAAGCATTTGAGGAAATTGAAGTATGTAATACTGCTTGTGTTTGTAATAATACTACCTTTATTCTTGGTAGATATTTTAGGACAGGGGTCTCCGTATTTCTGTAAGCTTATCTGTCCGGTTGGTATGTTAGAGGGAGGAATACCACTTGTATTAATGAATAAGAGTATGAGAGGGGCCATAGGTTTCTTGTACTATTGGAAGGGAGTAATTTTAATACTTACAATATTACTTTCGATAATGGTCTACAGACCTTTCTGTAAGTATGTCTGTCCTCTTGGAGCCCTATACTCAGTTTTCAACCCTATTTCAGTATTCAGGTATAGACTGGATAAGGACAAGTGTATCAGTTGTGGTAGATGTAAAAAAGTCTGTCAGATGAATATAGACCCGGTTGAAAATTGCAACCACCTGGAATGTATCAGGTGTGGTAGGTGTAAGAATGCCTGTCCTGTGGATGCAATAAGTTGTGGAATTAAAAACTAGACGATTATTGAAACAAAAACTAGAAGGGAGCTTAGTAAAAAATGATTAAAAATGCTATAGCGTACGTTTCAAGAAAAAAGAATAGAACAGTTATAGTCTTCATTATTTTGACACTAGTTCTTTCTTGTTTGTATTCGTGTTTAAGTATAATGAAATCAAGTGATAGTTTAGAGAAAACTTTGTATAAATCTTCAAATTCTTCTCTATCAATAACTAAGAAAGCTAATGGCTATTTCGAGATAGACCAATTTAAAAACATAGAAAAAATAAAAGAGGTTGGAGAGGTCGTTCCGCAGTATAATGGGATGGCCAAACCAACTAACACCAAGGTTGTTGAGGGGCAACAGAAGATTGAAAGAGAAGATTTGCCTGGTGAATTTAAAAATGTTGTGTCTGTAGAAGGCACAAGTAATACAAAGAGGAATGTATTATTCACTAGTGGTGTCTTCACGATTAAAGAGGGTAGGAATATTGAGAAAAATGATCGTGGAAAGGTCCTTGTACATGAAGATTTTGCTAAGAAAAACAACTTGAAATTAAAGGATAAGATTGGCCTTGAATTAGTTGAGATAAATAACAAGGGGTCAAATAAGGAATATAAGTTTGAAATTGTAGGAATTTTTTCGGGGAAAAAGCAGGAAAAATATACAGGTTTGTCTTCCGATTTTAGTGAAAACACAATGTTTGTTGACTATGAATCAAGTCAAAAGGCATTGAATAGGGGAGGAAGTAAGAAGGTTGCTAATAAGCTTGCACTATTTTCAGATAGTGCAGAAGAGACTAATGTAGCTTTAAAGAAAATAAAAGAGTCTAAGGTTGATTGGTCAAAGTATGCTATTGAAAAAGATTCTAATGCATTTGAGGAGTCTTTAGAATCCTTGAGCGGTATAAAGCATATTATCAAAATCATGACATTTTCTATTATGATAGGTGGAGTAATAGTTCTTTCATTAATACTAATCTTATGGTTGAGGGAAAGAATTTATGAAATAGGTATCCTCCTATCAATAGGGGTAAGTAAGGTCAAGATTGTAGGTCAATTCATGCTTGAGTTGATATTGATATCTTTGCCGGCTATAGTAGCATCTTTGTTCATAGGGAATTTGCTGTTAAGCCAAATGGTTGGTGGATTTATGGATCCTGACAGCTCAGCAACGCTTACTAATAACCTGCTTGAAAACAGCAGTGTTTTAGACAATATAGTTACCTTTATACAGAGTTATGGTATTTTAATAGGTATTATTGTGATATCAGTTGTTATTGCTTGTGCAATGATTTTAATAAAGAAACCAAAAGAAATATTATCAAAAATAAGTTAGGAGAAGAGAATGGACGTATTAGAAATTAAAAATGTAACATACAGTTATTCAAATTCTAGAGAAAATATTTTATTATCAGTAAATCAAAAATTTGAACTTGGACAATTTTATGCGATAATTGGTAAATCCGGTACAGGGAAATCAACGCTACTTTCCCTCTTAGCCGGTCTAGATAAGCCAAAACTTGGCAGAATTCTGTTTGAAAATGAGGACATAGAAAAAAAGGGATATTCTAACCATAGAAAGAACAATATATCCCTGGTATTTCAAAATTATAACTTAATTGACTATTTATCTCCACTTGAAAATATCAGGTTAGTAAATAGCAAGGCACCGGAAACAATTTTATATGAACTAGGACTTGATAGGAGTCAGATAAAGAGAAATGTAATGAAGTTGTCGGGAGGACAGCAGCAGAGGGTTGCTATAGCTAGGGCTTTGGTATCAGAAGCTCCTATAATTTTAGCAGACGAGCCTACTGGAAATCTTGATAGTGCTACAGCAGAAGAGATAATAGAGATATTAAAGAAATTGGCTAAGGAAAGAAATAAGTGCGTGATAGTTGTAACGCATAGTAAAGAAGTTGCAAATGCGGCAGATATTATTCTAGAGCTGAGTGACAAAAAACTGAAAAAGGTTGATAGTCTTATCTAGGAGGTGTAGGAATGATAAAAAACGCATTTGCATATGTAACAAGAAAAAGTTTGAAATCCTTAATAATCCTATTGGTAATTTTAGCCATGTCAACACTTAGTCTAATAAGTTTGTCTATTAAGGATGCAACAGATAGGGCTTCACAGGAAACTTTTGGTAATATAACAAATAGTTTCTCTATGGAAATAAACAGGCAAGTAAACCAGGGTACTGCCAGGGGTGGTGGTAATGTAAGAGGACAGGATATTAAAAAAATATCTGATTCTAAGGATATAGAATATTTTGTTAAGAGGATCAACAGTGTGGCTGATTTAGTTGATCACGACATTATAGAAACTGATGAAACACTTGCCAATCAATCTCCTGAGAGGGCAAAAAACTTTAAAAGAACCGTTATGTTAACAGGGGTTAATGATTCATCTAAGGAAACTAAGTTTGTATCAGGGGCCTATAAGTTGGTTGAGGGTTCTCACTTAGCTAACAATGATAAGCATAAGGTGTTAATGCATAAGGACCTGGCCAAGAAGAACAATTTAAAGGTTGGAGATAAGATAAAAATTAAATCTAACTTGTTTGACGCCGATAATGAAAAGGGTGCAAATGAAACTGTAGAGGCAGAAATTAAGGGTCTGTTTGACGGCCACAATAACGGTGGTGTAAGTGCAGCCCAGGAACTTTATGAAAATACTTTAATCACTGATTTAGATACAGCGGCTAAGGTATATGGATATAATGAAGAGAATGCCTTCTACCAGGATGCAACATTCTTTGTAAAGGGTAATAAGAATTTGGACAAGGTTATAAAGGACCTTGGAAGACTTGACATTGATTGGAGAGAATACAATCTAATCAAGAGTTCATCAAATTACCCTGCATTACAGCAGTCGATATCAGGTATATACTCAATAGCAAATAAGTTATTTGCTGGATCATTAATATTCGCAGGTATTGTAGTTTCACTACTACTATTCTTATGGATGAATGCCAGAAAGAAAGAGATTGCAGTCCTATTGTCGCTAGGAATTTCAAAGGCGAAAATTTTTGGACAGTTTATAACTGAACTGGTATTTGTATCTATACCAGCCTTTATAGGAGCATACTTCTTGGCCGGTTATACAGGAAAGATACTTGGAAATAGTATATTAAATAAGGTTACTAGTGATATAGCTAAGCAGATAGCAAGACAGTCTTCATCTAGTCAGCTTGGTGGGGGGGCTGAAGTTGATGGCTTTAACAAGACATTGACAAGTTTAGATGTTCATATCTTGCCTAAATCTATGGTATATGTAGTTATATTCATGATTTTAGTGCTTGTTGTATCATTATTAATATCATCATCAAGCATTCTGAGGAAAAACCCAAAAGAATTATTGATTGATACAAAATAAGATTATCGGTGCATTTTGCACCGATAATTTTATGTAGTAGATAAAAAACAAATATGGGAAAGTAGACCAGATTTATAAAAAACTGTAAATTAAAGGACAAAATGATATATAATATACTTATTAAGTTGTAAAAAGGAGGGAGTTATGAGGATACTAGTCGTTGAAGATGACCAGATGATAAGAGAGGGTATAAGTGAGTACCTATCAGAATTTGGCTATACTATTATACAGGCAAAAGACGGCAAGGAAGCCTTGTCGAAATTTGATAATGATATAAATCTGGCTATTTTGGATATTCAAATACCCTTTGTAAATGGTCTGGAAGTCTTAAAGGAAATAAGAAAGACAAGCAAGTTGCCAATTCTAATATTAACAGCATTTAGTGATGAAGAATACAAGATCGACGCCTTTACTAATTTGGCAGATGGCTATATAGAAAAGCCTTTTTCATTGCCAGTTTTAAAAGCCAGGGTTGATTCTTTAATCAAGAAGAACTTCGGTCGAATAGAAAAGTTTGAATATAAGAATATAGAGGTTAATTTTACCAGCTATACAGCAAAAATAAATGGTGAAAGTATAGATATCAATGCCAAGGAACTGGAAATACTCAAATACCTATTGGACAATGAGGGCCAAGCCTTAACAAGGATGCAGATAATTGACAATGTCTGGAAGGAAACAGAAGAAATTCCTTTTGACCGTGTAATAGATGTGTATATTAAAGAGTTGAGAAAAAAATTAGAGTTAGACTGTATAGTCACTATTAGAAATGTAGGTTATAAATTGGAGAGAAAATGAAAAATTTAAAAATATTTCCCAAAATGTTTATGCAAATATTTTCTGTTCTTGGAGTAATAATTATATTAGTCCACCTATTGGTATTTTATATTTTTCCTAGAACATATCTAGAGACTAGAAAGGAAGAAATCTATGCCAAGGCAAATGAAATCTCCTATAATATGAATGGAAAAGAAATAAAATATATAGAACAGGCTTTGGATTTTTATTCTAAAAGCAATGAAATAAAGGCATATATAAAAGGACAAAATAATGAAAATGGAGTAAAAATTAGAAAAAATATAGGTGTTGACTTAAACAGCAATAACAATTCTTTAATAATTGAAGAAAGGGAAGTATCTCTTAATACAGGTAAAAAAATACACCTGCAGTTTATTTCTACAGCAGATATGCAAAAGGATGCCAAGAATTTAATCTTTAAGTTTTTGCCTTATTCATTGTTGATATCTCTCTTATTTTCTATTGTTGTTTCTTTGATATATGCAAAAACTATAAAATATAATATACAAGAAATAAAAAAAGTTACTGACAGGATGATGAAGCTGGATAAAAGTGCCAGATTAAAGATTGATTCTAAAAACGAAATAGGAGAACTAAAAGAGCAAATCAATGACCTGTATTTTACCCTGCTGGAATCAATCGATGATTTGGAGTATAAGAACAAGGAAATCCTAAAGTTGGAAAAGTTAAAATATGACTTTTTCAAGGGGGCATCTCATGAACTAAAGACCCCTCTTGCCAGTCTCAAAATAATATTGGAGAATATGAAGTACAATATAGGCAAGTATAAGAATAGGGATGCCTATATTGGTGATTGCATTGATATAGTCGATGGTTTAACCAAAAATATCTCCCAAATTCTATCGGTTTCTTCCTTAGAACACTTGAAGAATGACGAAGAATTCTTGAATATCAATGAGGTATTAGAGGGAGTATTAAGAAAATATGAGGTATTGGCAAACCAGAAAAATATAAAAATAAATAATTGCCTATCAAACGAAAAGATTTATATAGGTAAGACGGCCCTGAAAATTATTTTATCTAACCTGATTAGCAATGCGGTAAAGTATGCTGATGAGTCTGGAACTATCAATATTGGGGTTGATGAGGAATGGCTATATATAGAAAACTCCTATGGAAATAAAAAATACATAGATATGGAAAAACTATTTGAAGTTAAATTTGACTTGAATAAGGAAACCAGCAATGGCTTAGGTCTGTATATAGTCAGTAACCTCTTGAATAACTATAATATTAAATATAAGGCCCTACAAAATGAATCGTGTTTTGTATTTAAGATAGAATTATCTATCTAAGGTAATTCCTATCCAGGGAAAGTGGGAGGTCTCTTATACATTTGTAAATGAAGACCTCCCTATTTTTTATTTCATTTTTTTATATCAT
>ERZ773065.548-NODE-548-length-20745-cov-3.519430_pt1 | contig 20745 bp, 16 predicted proteins | sample MGYA00580623_ERZ773065 | MGnify/ENA primary metagenome ERZ773065 (study PRJEB29015, sample SAMEA2738017) | human oral metagenome | biome: human oral; feature: human-associated habitat; material: dental | place: China | collected 2047 ... | reverse complement strand
AAAAAGAACTGAAAGATATTAAAGAAGAAAAGATTTATGAAATAACAGAAGTGATGTTAAATAAGCAGGCTTCTGTTGCTAAAAATTTAATTGTTAAACCAGAAACATTTGTTAAGCGTCTTCAAAAAATCAATATAAGCATTGCACCAAAATTAAAGGAAGGAGTTATGGAACGTAAAAGAGTTATATTAAAGGAAAATGATATGGACAATAACAATTCAGGACTTTATTTAATTGAAGAAGAAAATGTTGAAAACAAAAGAGCAGTTCATTTTGGACAGAAAGCTACAAATGAAGAAATAAAGGAAGGAATTAAAAATATTGAGAAACTGATTGAAAATTATAGAAAATATGTTCCAAACTATACCGAAGAATATGGTTCAAGAGTATTAGAAATTATTTTTTACTGTTTTACAGCCCCATATATTCAGCAGATAAGAAGCTGTTTTAAAAGCACGGACTCCAAAGAAGGAATTTCACCATTTCTTTTTATCGGAGGAACTCCATTTTCAGGAAAAACTAAACTTCTTAATTTAATAGTTTATAGAATGATTGGAATTGAAAAGAAAAAAAGAGGTGAAAAGGAAACAGTTTCAACATATAGTTCAATAGTGCCTAAAAACAGTAAATGGAGAGCCAATACAATCGACCAGCTTGATTACTGGTTAAGAGAAGATAATGTATATCCTATTTTTGTTGATGAACTTGACAAGGATTTTTTTGCAAATCCTGAAAGAAGTGACAAGCTGGTAACTAATTTAGTAAATGATACTGGATTTCATGGAAAAAGTGGTTGTTTGATTGGTACAACAAATTCTAATTCTTTTGAAATGCCGAAACGTTCAGCAAGAAGAAGTTATTATATAAAAATTGATAAAGTTTTCGACGAAAAAAGATTTTCAGAATGTAATAGAGAATACGGCAAAATTTTAAATAAGACTAACAACAAACTGTTTAAAGATTTTGTAATAAGAATGGCTGAAGAACTTTCAAAGGAAAATGTGAAGCTTGATAATTATTCTCAAACTTCAAACTCCGAAAAAATAGATTTTTTGTTCTTGACAAGAAAAATATTCAAGGAATATTTTGAAATTACGGACATTAAAATTCCAAAATGGTTTCCTCAAAACAGATATAATGATATTTCTGAACAGAATATGGAAAAATGGAAATCTTGCTATCAGATGTTGCCTGAAAAATTCAAGGTTATTGAAGAAGATGGAAAAAAGATTTATGGATTTAATCTAAGGGAACTTAACGTTGATAAAAATACTAAAGAAAATGTTTCGTATTATGAGGCGATGGCAAATCAATGCATTATTGTCAACTCAGATCAATATTTAAAATTTGATATTGAAAAATTTCATGAATGGATTGGAATACCTGTTCCAAAAGAACTAAGAAAAAAGAAAAATATTTTTAATTTTTTCAAGAAAAAATAATATTATAAAAGGCCGCAAGGGCCTTTTTTATTGTTCTTTATATTAAATCTTCGGGATTTTCATTAATTTTAAAATCTTCGTCATGCAGATGCACAACTTCAAGAGCTTTTTCGTAGTTGGTTGACTTTTTGGAGAAAAAATCGTGCTGAGTTGTTTCAACATTAAGCCCATTGAGTACAATAGGATTTACTTCCTTTATTTCAAACTCCTCTTCAAATCCCAAATTCATAAGAGCCTTATTTGCATTATATTTGATGTATTCCTTTACATCTCCAGTAAGGCTCAGTTCTCCGTAAATTTCATCAGTATATTTCGCTTCGTTTTCATAAAGGTCGTACATGAGTTCTTTCAGTTCTACTTTCATTCCGTCCTGCACTTCCTTTTCAAATGAATTGTACAAGTCCTGGAACAATAGCCCAACAAATACTCCATGAATTGACTCGTCAGCTATAATTTTCTTGATTATGTCGCAACTTGCAACCATTTCTCCCTGTCCGGCAAGCCATAATGGTAAGAAAAATCCGCTATAGAACAAGTATGTCTCGAGAAACACTGAAGCTGCAAGTGCCATTGCTACATCTCGCTGGCTTGCTTGGGGATTGTTCATTTTTTGATAGTAGTTATCAATTTTGTTTGCCTTATATTGCAGATGAGGGTTTTCTTGTACCCATCTGAATGTTTCGTTTATTTCACGTGTTGTTGCAACGGACGTGAAAATTGTGCTGTAACTTTTTGCGTGGCAATTAATTTCCTTGAATATATCGCTTCCATATATTTTCAACATGTCGCCATACTGTTGAGACTATATCACGTGTCAAGAAGACACCCTGCCGTTTCGCGTTTAATAGGATTACAGGAAGCTAATATCACTTCCAGACTAACCTGCTTAGGCCCTACTCTATTCACTTCTTTACCTGCACTGTTACCATGCAGGGTATGCTTTCGATAGTCGTTAGACATTTATTATTTCGACATTTTCATAAATTTCCAATTTTTATGTGTTTTTTTGTTTTTTGAAAGACATATTGAAATTGAACTTTGGTTTAAATTTTTAGCATTTGCAAAATTTGTTATATTATCAAAAACAAAAACTTTATTTTCAGGAGATATTCCGATAAATTTGTTTTTTTTAAAATTAATTATTTTATTTTTCTCAAAATTTTCTGCTTTCCAGATTTGAAATTTTTTATGATGCTTGTTTTTTCCAGAAATAACCATTGATAAATTAGCAGGACAAAGATTATATTTTTTAGCAAATTCAGAAATTTTACAATCAATTTTTTGTATTTTTCCTTCTGGAAAAACAACAATATATTCTTGACGCTTTTTTATTTTGCTTTCAGAAAAATTTTCCTTGTAAAAGAATTGCCAATTTTTGTGACTTCCTTTTCCATTTTTCAATATATTAAAAACATGTCTCACATCAAGATTGTTTTCTTTACAAAATTGATTTTTGTTTTTATGATAGAAAATATTATATTCAGGATCTACTGCAACAAATTCTTTGTTATTGTTTCTGTTGCTGCAATTTATCTTTTTATTAACAAACATACAAGTTTTCAAACTATATATTTTTTTATTTTTTGAATTGATGTCTTTATCAAGTTCTAGTTCTCCAGATAAAATTTTTTTTAATTCAAATCCTTCAACCTTATCAATTGTATCTAAAAAGTTGTTTAACTCTTGCCATTCTTTTGAAACTGTAACACCTTTTGCTCCGTAATTTTTATAAGAAGAGCATTTTGGGTTATAACAACGTTGCATCATTGTTTTGTGTAATGTAAAAAACTTCATAAAAATTTTATTTTTTTGTGTTCGTGTTCCTTTTGGAAAATTCATATTATCACCTATTAAGTCAAAATAAATTTAGTACGGGATTGTCCGCTTGGGATGTTCCCCGTTTAGGCAGGTTTCGCCAACATAGAATTTCTCCTATGCAAGAGCACCGGTAAAAAGTTAATGCTCTCCATCATTGTCATATACGACAGTACAGAACGGTTCTGCAATGACTTTATATGATCTATTATCTTTGGCATTCCAGTATGGCTCTGCAACGTGTCAAGAAGAGTAAGCCCTCCAAGCACATGCATATATGCAAGCTTCATTTCATCAGTAAGCCCGTTCCAGCTGTCAACATCTCTTGACGGAATGTATTCAGTATCAATCCAGAATTGCCTCAAGTTCTGTTCCCAAAACATTTCAACGTAGTCATTTTCAGGCGTATTCCAGTTGACCGCTTCATAAATTTTCTTTTCCATTTCAAAAATTTCCTTTCTTTGGTTTTGAATAATTTTAACATTAAAAACAAAATTGTGCAATCATTTTTTATAAAACAATAATTTATTCCTTTTGAAAAGATATTATGTTATAATATTTATAACAATTAATGGAAAGGAAATAAAGATATGTTAGAAAAAATTATTGAAAATTCAGTTGATTTTATGTTGTTAAAACCGCTGGATTATTTTGAAAACGTTGAAAAAAATTACAAAAAGAACCAAAAAATCAAAAAGATTATGAAAAGAATTGAAAAAGATGGAAAATTCAGAAGATTTACGTTAAATTTTGAAGAATTTCTTGATTTATTAAAAGAAAACAAATTAAAACTTTCTAATGAAAAAGTATCCTTGAACAGAGATCAGGATTTTGAAATCAACTTAAATCTTTTTGATTGCATTATTTCAAACCCTGGATATAAAAATTATCGAAAATTTTCATTAAAAGGTTTTAGATCTGAACAAAGAAATAATGTTATAACAATCGAATTTATTGGAAAACCTCAAAAAATGAAATTACAGAACATCTACTACACTGGAAGAAATGGCATGAAATTAAAAATCAGATGTGTAAATGATATTCCGCAGTATCACGAAAATGAAGAATTTGTTTTAACTAAAAAATACGGTAATATGACTTCAGGTGAACTAATGAAAATGTTTGGAAAAGATTTTATGAAATCTAATTTTGAAGTTTTCAATGAAAATAATGAAACTGAAGTTTATTTCAATCCTTTTGAATATTTTTCTAATTTCAGATGGTTTGCTTATGAAAGAATTGGAAAATATATTGTAAGAAAATGGAGCAGAGGCTATGAAGCTACGGCGGATTTCTATTTAGAAGAGAAAGGTGAATTTGATCCTGATAAATATAGCTTTTACAAAAGTAAAAAAGAACCATTATTAATAGTGAGTTCTATGATTAATAATCGTTCTAAAAATGATACTCGTTATCTAAGTGTAGGCTTTAAACTTTTTGAATTTACGAATTGGATTGAAGGATATTGTGCAAACGATAAAGATTATAAAAAATATGGTTTTGATAAACTTTTTGGAATAGAAATGAAAAAAGTCAGCAAATCAGGAGAACTAGCAAAAATGTTTTCTTTTGTTAAAATTAAATTTAAAAAATCTGAGCTTAAAATTCCTGAAGGACATAAAGAAAATGAAGAAATAGGTGCAAATTTTTATCCAGTTAGAATTGAATTTTTAGATGAAAATTTTGAAACTTTAGGAATAATAACATTTGACAAATTTATGATTGCTACATTTGAAGGTTTTGAAAATTATAAAACTTTTTAAAAATAGGGATATTCTTTGTTTTTCGCCAAATAACTCTTGACTAATTTTAAAAATGGTGTTAAAATAAATCAATGAAATTAATCGGAGGAAAATATGAAAGTAGAAAATTTGGAAATAGGAAAAAAGATAAAACTTTTAAGAGAAAAATTTGGAGTTAGACAACGTGAACTTGAAAACGAACTTAATATTCCTAACGGAACAATAACTCAAGTAGAAAATAATAAAATCAACATTAGGCTAAATTATTTAAAAAGCATTGCAGAATATTTTAATGTAGATTATAGATGGATTATGGGAATTGAAAGAGAAGAAGAAATTCTGAATAAAAATGATAAAAAAATAATTGAAGATGAAACTCTTGAAGCTAAAATTTCTAAAACTGTTGCAGCTTATTTGAAAGATAACATTAAAGAAAATAAGAAAAGTTATCCAAACAGACCGTTCATTGAAATTGCTGAAGAATATTTCAGAAATCCGAACATAAATAAAAATGATAAAAGAGATACTTTGGATAAAATAAATAAAATCTTTTATTCGTTATAAAATAAAAAAAGCAGGTTTAACCTGCTTTTTTGTTTGTTCATTTTTATAAATTTCATAATTTTTATACTGAACAGCTCAAACATTCTTCAATAGTTGCTTTTCTTGTTCTTGTATAGTAAAGGGATTTTAGGCCCATTCTATGTGCATAAATATAAAGTTTTGCTAAATCTCTTGTTGTATCAGCACTGCTGTTATAAAGGATTGTTGAAATTCCCTGATCCACATGTCTTTGTATTACTGAAATCAAATTTATTATATTTTTCTGGTCCATATCATAAGCGGACTTGTAGAAGAACCAGTTGTCGTTTGTAAGATAAGGCATAGGATAGTAAGTTGTGCTGTCCCCGTATTCCCTTACTTCAATTGTATCAACCACCGGCATCACTGATGCGGTTGAGTTCATTATGTATGAAGTGGACTGGTTAGGTGCAATTGCCATTCTATATGCGTTATATATTCCATTTTTCATAACCTGTTCCTTTAACCTTTTCCAGTCTTCAATATTCGGAACATGAATTCCTTCAAAGAGTTCCTTAACTTTTTCAGTCTGCGGAAGATATTCTTTTGTAACATATTTTTCAAAGTAATTTCCATTTGCATATTCAGATTTGTCAAAATCCTTGAAAGTTTCACCTTTTTCAATTGCAATCTCCATTGAACGCTCCAATGAATAGAAATTTACCATCATAAAGAACACATTGCAGAAATCAAGTGCTTCCTTGCTTTCATACATTATATAGTTTTTTGCTAAAAATCCATGCAGGTTCATAGCCCCTAGGCCCACCGAATGAAGTTCCTCATTTGCTTTCTTTATTGTAGGAACCATATTAATGCTAGTTAAATCCGATACAGTTGTAAGGGTATCAATAGCAGATCTTGTTGCTTCCCTTATTCTCTTGTTTTCCATTACAGTAGCGATATTTAATGAACCTAAGTTGCAGGAAATTCCTCTTCTTATTATGTCTTCTTCATAATAAGAATTTATTTCTGAAACTTCTGATATTTGCATTATTTCAGTACAGTTTCCTGTTAGAATTCCATTAAATACTCCCATGTGTCTTTTAGGCTCTGTAAAACAGTAAGTATCATAAGTTCCTTCTATTTTAGAAATGCTTATTACTTCATGTTTTATTCCTTCTGCACCATTTGGCAATTCAAATTCCAGCAATTCATTTCCTTCTGATAATTCAGAAGTTCTTTTCAATTTTCCATCTTTTAAATAAAATTTATGATATTTAGTACAATCCAATTCATATTTTTGATTATTAAATTCTGTTACAACTTTGAAAAGTTTTTGATTTTCGCCAGTTTTTCTTATAGTTGTTTTACTCCATTCTTCACCATTCCATACATGAAGTTTTTCATTTTCATGTTCTCCAATTGGAGTGTAGCCATATTCTCTTGTAAGGATTTGTGTATATGGAGCAACACATAAATTTGAAAATTTAACATTTCCAATTTCTTTTAATGCATGTTCTTTGTTTGCATTATTTTTAAAAAATAAATAAGGATACCGTTACCTTAACATCAAAACGCAACTTTTGATGCAACTTTTTCAAGTTCTTATATTTTCATATAAGCGGAGACTATTTGTTCAACCTTTTTCAGGTTGTGATTATTTTTCTTCCACCTGAATATATAGACATGTCTCAACATATATTCGCATTGTGGTTTTACTTTCCCAGTCGCAAATACTGGTTATCCTCTTTTAAAGGGGAGGCACAACCTCCTAGTCGTTGAGCCTTCACCATATTTAAAAATAAACTTAGGTGATTGGCAACTAAATACCGATTGTCTATAAGCCTTAGGAGGAATTTTTTTAATTTTCCCTTTTGTTTCACCTTAGCTCATCTGCTTTAAGTTTTTTTTAGCCTTTCGGCAGCGTTCACACTTATCTTTTCAGATTATGTTGTAGCACTTTTACAGCTTTACGGTTTCCATAGTTTTAAAATCAAGCCATCTCAATATTACTATTAAAATGGGGGTTTATCATATTATTATTAATACTTTTTCCCTGACTCTTTTTGCGTTTGCGATATTTTTATCAAAAGTTCCCTTGCATTTATTTTCTTTTTCTTAACTTTGGGATTGTCAATCAGCTTTTCATACATCTCATTCATATCCATTTCATCAAGGTACTGTCCGTAAGCCTGATAGACGGTATGTGGATAAAATATGTAGCAGGCTTCGTCATCCATCGCAAGCTGCATAAACTTATCTGGAACGATTACTCCGATTGATAATGATTTTATTCTTATTTTTTCATCCACATTTATTTTCTTGGAGTCAAGAAATTCCATAATATCCGAATGGAAAATATTAAGATATACGGCTCCTGCTCCTGCTCTTGCCAAGATTGTTCGACAGGGAACGCTACTTCCCAACCGTTTCTTTTTATAATAAAAAAAGAAATTCTATATGTCACCATATATGTTCAGACTATCTCTTAATCCTGAATGTTATCTCAGGATTGCCCGCATTTCCTTAGACGCTTGTCCAGTACACTACTCCGTTCTCTGAAAAATATCCTCACGACATTTCATACCGTTTCGCTAGTCGTTGCACACGATTAATCTTTATGTATATGTTTCCAACGCTGTTTTAATACAATTTTTTGAACTACGCTTCTTGTTGTATTGTATTTTTCCCAGCATTGTCTTTGGGTAAGTTTATTTTTGTGATAATCATTATAAATTGCTATTGCTATTTCTTCATTTATTTTTGAATTCGTTTTATAACTGCCATGCGAACAAAGTCCATTTCTATGTGCTCTTTTAGTATTTTCAACATGAGTTACCCATTCCAAGTTTTTTAGTCTGTTATCTAATTTATTACAATTGATGTGATCTATTTCATTTTTTTGACTTGTTCTTCCATTTACAAAATAAATTCCTAACATTCTGTGAATTCTAAAATAAGTCATTTTTTTATTAATTTGTATATTTACAATATAATATCCTGACCTATCAATTTTTTGTTTACATAGAGTATTTGTTTTTAAATTGACAACTCTTCCTTTTGAAGTTATAGCATATAAATTATTATATTCTTTCATAGATTTAACTATTTCGTCATTTTCTTTTTCAAAAAACAGTCTTGTTTTTCTAATTCCAATTTTTCGTGCACGGTTATTTATTTGATTTCTTGTCATTCCTAAATCTTCTGCAATTTCAAATTGGTTTTTAATAAAATAATTATCAATAATATATTTTTCGATTTCTTTTTCTGTCATTTTTCCTCCTTCCATATAAAATAATAATTATCACTTTTGATTAATCTTGCTCAATATTGTCTATAAAATTTTAACTTATAGAGTTTCATTGACTTAACGGGCTTTTCCACTGCACGTTACCATACAGGGCGGCACACTATTTACCGAGTTGATTTGCGTATGAAAAAATATCTTCTAAAATCTTCATTATTGGAAGCACTCCTGAAGCGCAGTTTTCTACTCCCTTTATGCTTTCCCCTCTTGCTCTTATTTTAGATAAATTGATTGAGACACCTCCACCAATTGAAGAAAGTTTCATTGATGAGTCAAAAATATATCCGATGTCAGACAGGCTGTCCCCCATCTCATCAAGAAAGCACGATACAAGCTCTCCTGAACGTTTCTTTCCGCTGTTAAGGAATGTAGGAGTTGCCGGCTGGTATTCCTGGTTTATCATCATCGTTGCATACTCACGGGCCTTTTCCATATTCCCTTGTGCCAGATATAAGGCTGTTATTGAAATTCTGTCCTCATATCTTTCAAGGAACTTCTCCCCGCTGTCATCCATAAGGGCATAGCTCTGATAAAATTTAGATGCACTCATGAAAGATGCAAACCTGAACTTCTTGCTGTAGACAAGTTCAAAAATTTCCTTTATTTCTTCATGAGAATACATTTCATAGAAATCAATATAATAGTTTTTTCTTATAAGGTATTTCATTTTCTCCCTGAGATTATGAAAGAATACAGTATTCTTGTTGACATAATCCACAAAATACGAATATACAGCCTCCTTATCTTTTTCAAGCTGATATTCTCCATCTTTCTGAACCATTATTTCATTGTTCAGATAGATCCACTTCTTGTTCTGTTTCATATTGCACATCCTTTCAGTTTTTTAAATATTCTATCATATAAAACAACGAATGTAAAGTTTTAAAAATGATAAGAAAATAAAAAGCAGGAAATGAATTCCTGCTTTAATTAGTCATTAGAAATTTCAACTATTTCTATTATTTCGTTAAGACCGAACTTGACAAAATTTGTAGAAAGCACCTTGTCTTCAAATTCCATTTCTTCAGCACTTTTTTCAAAATAGATTTCATACCATTTGTTCTGATTTTCTTCTTCTGGAGAAGAAGCTACAAGTTTGAATATGTATTTTACATTTCCGCTTTCATCTTTTTTAGTTTCATGAAAATCTAAAGTTTCTAATATTTTATATTTTTTTCCTTCATATTCAAAAATTTTTCCTTTTTCAAGTTCTTCATTTTTATTAAACATTATATCACACCTTTTCTTTTTTATATGTTTTATTAAGAATAGCACAATTTCAATTTACTTGTCAAGTGTTATTGGTTCACTTCATACAGTTTCATTTCATCAATGAATAATGATTTCTTTATATTTTTATTTTGCTGATATTCCCAGTCATATACAGTTTTAGGATAGGTAACTGTAAGTTCCTTTCTAGCACGTGTAATTGCAACATAGCAAAGCCTTCTTTCTTCCTCAAGGACTTCTGAAAGATATTTTGTGATCTCATTTTCATCCATCTGTTTAATCAGATGTGGAAACTGCTTAGGAAGGACGAACTTCGGAAAATGTTTTTCGTCAAATCCTAAAAGATAAATATTATCAAATTCAAGGCCCTTTGCAGAATGGAAAGTAAGCATCTGGACAGCATCTTCGGGAGGCTCGTTTGTAAGATGTTCCATAATTTCTATAATAAATTCATCTGTATTCTCCCAGTTGTCAGGCATTTCTGACACGCTTCTTAAAAAAGTATCTATTGTGCTATTTTCATTATAAAGATTAACAATTGCTCCAAGATAATCTGTCATTACCTTTTTTTTGTTTTGATACATATTGACTATATCACACATATTCCTGATTGTATTTATTAAAGTTACAACGTTACCTTTGTTAATTACTGGATGTATTTTTTTAAAGTTCATTAAGTTAGTGCCAATGAACTCACATTTCTTCTGAACAGTCAAATTTGAAGATATTTCATTTCTCAAATTTAAGGTTTTAAGCATACTAATTCCTTTTTCTCTTGAAGTTTTTAAAATATTTTTTTTGAGTGTTCTTGAAAAAACTCCTACAAATCTTGAAAGCATTTCAAAAAATTCATCTTCGGAGCAGGTTCCGTCAATTACTTTGAAAATAAGAAGAATATGCTCGATAGGATAACTTTCAAGAAGACTTCCCGATTTATATTCATAAGGTATTCCAAACGTTTCAAAAACTTTCTGAAGAGCAGATATTTCGTAATTGCTTCTTGAAAGAACTGCAAAATTTTTGAACTTCAGTTTTTCATTTTTAACTCTTTCAAGTATCTCCTCTGAAATTTTTTTGTAAACTTTGCCTCCAGTATATTGTGTCAAAATTTTTATGTCAGCTCCTGTCTCGTTATCAGTTTCAAGACGTTTTCCGCTGAATTCCTTATTGTTTTCTATAACATTGTTGGCGGCTTTCAGTATTTTTTTTGTACATCTGTAATTTTTGGTAATATTTATTACCTTTGAATTATATTTTTCCTGAAATCCAAGTATGAACTTAACATTTCCGCCATTAAATGCGTATATGCTCTGATTTTCGTCGCCAACGACACACAGGTTCCGATATTTTCTGCTTAATTTTTCTAAAATTTCATTCTGTATTTCATTTGAGTCCTGGTATTCGTCAACTATTATATATTTATATTTTTCTGAAAGCTCATTCCTTATTTTTTCATCATCCAACAGCTTGTTAAGGAAGAGAAGGGCATCATCATAGTCTATCTTCCCTTCGGATTTTAAGATAAGGTTATAGTTCCTGTATATTTCCTTGAAATCGTCATCATAGTCTTCAAGAGTGTTCAGGTGCATCTTGATGCTCTGAATATTCCTTATAACTTCTGCAATGTAGTCGTCGTTTTTAAAATGCCTGTAACTTTTTGCAGGAAATTCAACCTTGTTCTTTAAAGTCCAATATACAGCATTTGCATGAAGCCAGTTTATTTCAGAATTTGTATCTATATGATACCAGTATTCGTCAATAACTTTTTTAGCAAAGCTGTGAAACGTTGATATTGTACTTAAAACTTTCTGATTTGCAATAGCCTGGACACGGGCCTTCATTTCCATTGCAACTTTGTTTGTGAATGTAAGAAGCAGTATGTTCGAGCTGTCAATCCCTACATTTTTTATCAGGTTTACAGTCCTGTGAGCAATTACTGTCGTTTTTCCTGTTCCAGCTCCGGAAAGGACAAGAAGAGGCCCGTCAACATGTCTTACTGCTTCCATCTGTTCAGGATTTAGGTTTTCTATTTCATTTTTTCCCATTTTTCTTTCCTTTCCTAATTTTCAAAAATTATTTAACAGAATAAAGGTTCAATTGAAAAAATATCTCTTTCAGGATTTTCAATCTTTATTTTCTTTACTCTTTGATATTTCACTTTTTCATTCAAGTTAATAATGATATTGAATGTTGAAATGACTTCCTTTAATGAAGAGGACATTCCTAATTTCATTAGTGCTTCAATATCATCTTCAATATTTTCAAAAATAGCAATTCCAAATTCACGTGCTGAATTTACCATTCTTAAATAATATGACAATTCCATATTTTTTTTATTTTCTAAATTTTCTGTAATAATTATGTCTGGCGAAAGACGTTTCATAAATGTCAGGCATGATGCCAAATCTTCAAAATCTGAAGTTGAAATTTCAACCAAACTCATCATTCCTGGAAAATATAAATTTTTATAAATTGATATAGTTCTCCATTCAAAGAACTTATTTTCCATCTTTTCATAAGAAACTTTTTCAGGTTCTTCAGAAATTGTTTCAAAAAACTGATATAGAAATCTTGAAATTTGTTTTTGGTTTCCCAAAATTAATATATTTGAAGAACCTGACTTGATATAGGACATCAATATTTTAATTTGTTCTTTCTTTAAATAAAAATTCAGTCCTCGTTCTTCTTCAGTTTTTACAATTTTAGGTATTGTTCTTTTTCTTATTTTTTTTGTTTTCATAAGTTTTCCTTTCCTTGCTTCCTAAGTCAGATAAATTTTAACACAGTTGTTAATATATGTCAAGAAAAAAAGAGCCTTTCGGCTCTTTATAATTATAAAATTTTATCAACATCTCCGACTTCGAGATCTTTAAGGATATATTCTTTCTTGTCATAATCGAAGCCTTCCACAAACTTAACTTCGTGAACATAATTGCTTGAGTCTTTTTTCTTTTTAAGACATACTACAACGTTTACTGCCTGAAGTATTTCTTCCTTCTGGTCTCCAAGATTTTCTTCCTGACAGTATTGGTTAAGCTTCATAAGTCCAGACTGAGCATCGTCAGCGTGAATTGTCGAAACTCCACCTTTTGAACCTGAATTCCATATTTTAAGAAGCACTGCAACGTCTTCCCCTTTTCTAAGCTCACCAACTACGACAATATCACCATTAAGACGCATTGCAACTCTAAGAAGGTCAACAAGGGTTACGTATTTTGTAGTAGTAAGTTCAACCTTGTCCGGACAGTCGCAAATAAGTTCAGGAGTATCTTCTATTAAAAGAACTCTGTATGAAGTGTCCATAAGTTCATTAAGAAGTCCATTACAGAAAGTTGTTTTTCCTGAACCAACTCCTCCCACAACCAGAATATTTGCTCCGCCTTCTATAGCTGAAATTAGAGCATCCTTCTGCTGCTGAGTAAGTTTTCCGCTTTCAACGTAATTTTCCAATGGAAAAATTCTGCTTGGCGGTTTTCTTAACGAAAATACTGGTGTTCCTTTCACTACTTCTCCCATAAGGCAAGTTATACGTTCTCTGCTTGGAAGATTAGTTGAAATGATTGGATTTTCTGCCGTAATTACTTCACTGTTATTGTCAGCCACAAGTCCAAACATCGCTTCGACTTCTGTTTTGTCTAGCTCAACTTCTGTTCTTGATTTTCCTCTGCCGAAACTGTCAACCCATAAATATCCGTCCTGGTTCAGGTTGATTTCGTTTACATCCGGATCCCGAAGCAGCGTCATAAAATCCGAGCCCATCTGCTCAAAAATTACCTGCGCATCATAACGCGCCTTAATAATTTTTTTGAATTTGTAGGGAAGCTGCATGAATAAAGGATCTTCAGGATCTATAAATGCAAGATCGTTAAAATCGACATCTTCAGCATGTTTTTTTAGAACTTTTTCCCTCATTTCTTCATTTCTTTCCTCAATTTCCCAAATGTTTACAATTTTTTCTTCATGTTTTTTTACTGTCATGAATTTCCCCCCTTTTATTTTGTTAATCAATTATATAATTTTATTTTTAAAATTGTAATAACCTTAGGAATTTTTTTATAAAAAAAGACTGAAAAAATCAGTCCTTTTTATTTTTTTAAATAGAAGTCGCTATGCTTCGTCCAATCTGTTTTGTCATATTCTGAACAATGCTGACGCATAAGTAGACTTGAACCATGTTAATCATGTTCAGAGGGTTTATGATTGCTCCTATAGCCCTTGTTCCAAGAAATCCTAGAGCCATGGACATAACTAATACAAATGTCATCTGTATCAGATATTTTATAAGTCCGTCAACAGCAATATTTAATGTGTTAAGCGCTTTTCCTTGAAGTATGTCTATTGTTCCGCAGATCATATAGAAAAGTCCAAGAGAAATTGAAATTATGAAGTTTATACCTGTCATAAATATGTTAAGTACCAAATTTAACATTGTTACCAACGTCATAAGTCCCATCATACTTGTAAGTGGTCTGAAGAAAAATAGCTGAAGCACAGTTCTTGATATTCCATAAATTGTACCTACAGTATGAAGCGCATTCATAGCTATGTCCGCTGGAGTTTGAATATCCATCCATCCTACAAATGTTTTCCAGATAGTTCCAAACATCTTGAAAAGTCCGCCTACCGAGTCCCCCTGTGCAAGGCCCGCTCCAAAGGTAGCTATAATCAATGGAGTTGACTTGGTTATGCAGAATATGGCAAGATCCATATAGGTTGCTTTCTCTCCTGCACCAATTCCTGCTTCCCTGAAAAAGTCTCCAAGAAGAAATCCTGGAATTTTATTAAAGAATAACGGTATTCCTATATTTTTCATAAGCACTGGATATAATGACACAAATACAAGGTATGGACTGGCTGCAATAATTTTTGTAAGCACGGCTGATACAATTTCATCGAGACTTCCTGCTATTCCACCTGTAACAAATGTCCAAGTTACCTGAAGAATTAGAAGCGCTATCATTGTTGCAAGTATTGCTCTTGAGAGATACACCATTCCCCTGTTCAACATTGAAAACAGGTCTCCAGCCATTCCTCTGATATTGGCAGACATGTCTGCGGTTGAAATTACACTAGAGTCCTTAGTGCTTTGAGAAAATCCGTTATCCTGAAGAGTTCCTGCCTGACGGGGTTGGCTATATTCAGTTATGTTAGGATTTCCGGCAGGGACTTGAAGCGTACTTCCTGGAGCTGTTTCGATACTGTTCTTTATATCCTGATAGTGTTCATTTTCATTTTCCTGCGGAGTATAGGCATTCTGCATTAAAGTTTCAAAAGGCACAACATAAGCTGTTCCCCCTGCTCCAGTCACAGGTATTTCTGATTTTACGGAACTTCCTCCTGACTGGCTGCTTCCACCCATTTCCAGCATTTTCAGTCTTCCTGCTGAATTATCATAATATACAACCCCAAAACTGTCAATACTTCCGTCATTTTTATAGTTCATTACCACAACATCTCCAGGCTTTAACGGAGAGTTAGGCTGAAGCTGATATTTTGTCATCTTTGCAAGATTATCGCTTGTAAGGGAATTCATTGTTGCTGTCTTTACTCCGGAAGCTCCATACATGAATTTTACAAGCCCAAGCTGATCCGTTCCTTTTTCAATAGTTTCTTTATCTTCATTAAGTACCATGTTTCCATTTGCGTCCCTTGCTTTTTGCCCATTATATTCTTGGTTAGCATTATACGGGATTTGATTTTTACCATTAAAGTTATTATTAATTTGACTGTTAAGCCTGTTCTGTACATCCGCAAGTTTATTTCTTACTGCCTCACTTGCCCTGAGTTCGTTTTCACAGGTTGCAACTCCATTTCCAGTTGAACCCACAAGATAGTTCTGGACGATTGCGTTATACGCTTCCTGTGCGTAAGGTCTTGAACCTGCATTAAGCAAATTCTGAGTATTTGTCCTTGAAGTGTTCAGATCTGTTTGGCAGTCTGCAAACGAGATAACAGGAAGTGCCGCAAACAGAATAACACCTCCAATTTTTTTTATTAAGTTCATTTTTCCCCCTTTATGAAAAAGCCGGAAAAACCGGCCTGCATTTTTATTTACTTTTTGTTATTTTGTCCTTGCTGAACATTCTGCTGAGTATTTTGCTGTTTTTCAAGTTTTTCAAATTCTTTTGTAGCCTTATCCATTTTTTCTACCAGAGCCCTTGCTTCTGCATCAGTTTTAGGTATATTTTGAGCCGCTTGGGCCTTAAATTGTTCAATCTGGGCATCAGTTATGTCAATTCCTTGGTTTTTAAGTTCTTTCTTTATTTCTTCGTTTGAAAGTTTCATGAAGTCGTTGACACTGTCCTGATAACCTTTGGCAGTAATTCCTGTAGACTCATACGGAACTTCCTGCTGAGGATTTTCTTCCTTGTTCTTTAAAATTTTTTCAACTGTCTTGTTATCTGACATAGGACTGACAGCTTCATTTATCCAGTTAATTCCTACATAGAAAATAAATGCTCCTGCAATTATTGCAATGTATTTTTTAGGAACATCATATTTTCCAATTTTGACTTTCTCTTCGAGCCAGTTTATAGTCTTTGCAAGTTTTTCTCTTGTTTTTTCTTTCATTATTTTCCCCCTTTATTTTTTTCTCTTGCTTCGAGAAAACGTTTGAGCATTATTTTTTCACCAAAAGTTGCAAAGTCTGCCTCATCCAGTTCAACAAGGTCAAGATCAAGAAGTTCTATTATGATATTTTTAAGTTCAGGCCCCGGAAGAAAACGTGGCGATACTTTGTTAAATACTTCATTGGATGTATCTTTAATATAACATCCTGCCATTTTTTTCAGAACAAAGGGATTTCTGTCAATTATTTCCCTTAAAAGCCATGAAGTGCCTTTCAAAGTATTGTCCATATATTCCTTCATATCTTTTTGTGAACATTTTGCTCTTATATATTTTAACCTATAAGTTCTGTTTCTGTCAAAAAATAAAATTCTGTTTTTTACTACAATAAAAACTTCGTTTGTGTCTTTGTCAATCAGGACATCCTCATAAGTCCTGTAAACTCTTTTTTTTCCTAAAGTTGCTCCTCCAAAATATCTTACCAGGAAATATATTCCCAGAAGCATAAGAAGTGGTATTGCTTGTTTGAATTCGTTCAAATTTTTTCCGCCTTTCTACCTTACTTTTCTTATAAGGTTTCTGATTTTTTGTTCAACGTTCTCTATGGCGAACGTATCCTTGTTTATTTCAAGATTGTAGTTTATTGTTCCCGTGTATTTTTTATTTATATACACATCAAACCTGTTTGTGTTTCCCCTGAAATTTTTAAGTTCAACATCGTCATTTTTTTCATTTTTTTGAAGCTCTTCCTTAGCCGTTATTATTATTGAGTCTAAAATAAGCATGGAATTTACAAATGAAGTATAATTCTTAAAAAGTTCGCTATGAATAATCAAGTCTTCTTCCTTGTTGATGTTGACAAAAAGATATTTCATATTTTCTCCTAAAATTCTGAAAAATTTGTAGCAGTAAGGAAGAGATGAATACTCAACTGCGTTTTTTTCATTGATTTCAAAAGGATTTTTTTTATGAACTGTGTACCTTTCCTTGTACTTATATTTCAAGTATTCTGAATAAGTTACCATTTTTTGCCCTGTCTGTCCGTTGAGCCGGAAAAGCATAGGTTTCTTAAAGACATGGTTGTTTATAAGAAGCTTGTATTTATCTTTTAAAATATTCAAATTGGTAACATTCAGAACAAGAGCCTCTATATATGCATTTACACTGCTTATTTTATCAAAAAATGCAACTGTTAAAATCTTATCAGTATATTTAGGCCCAAATTTTAGGGTAAGTGGAACAGTATATGCAAACTGCTCCCTTATAGTAAGAAAAGCCATTATAAAAAGCATATCTACATTCACAGGAAAATAGTTGTCTTTCTCGTTATATTTTCCAGCACGCTTAACTTCCTCAAGTTCGTAGATGTCTTTAGTAGGAATTCCATTTATTTCCTTGAAAAAGAACTTTTTGTAAATCATTATCACGTTATGAATATCTGAAAGAAAAATAGCGGCTATGTCCTTGCTGTAAATTTTAGGAAGTTCTTGCTTTTCAAATGCTGATAATATTTTTTTTGCATTGTTCAACTGAAAGCTTAAAGAATACTTTTCGTTTTTTCTTTTAAAATCCTCAAAATTTTTATCTAAAATTTCTTTTATGGATTTGTACTCTTCTGGCATTCCTTCAAATTTTTTCTCAAGCATTTCTATTTGTTCTTTTTTAAAATCCATTATCTGTCTTACAAGTTCAATATCATTGAAGCGTAAAGGTTTTCTTATAAGTTTTCCATTTTTGTCTGGACTTCCAACAATATAATCTGAAAGTTCTTTTATAAGTGGAAGAAAGACAATGGTTTTTAAGATTTTTTCAGTTGAAAGTCTGCTTTCATCAATATAGTATTTATTTATGTCAATTTCATAATATTCAAGGAACTTTCCATTTTCATCTCTCAATTCTTCATCCTTTATTAAAGGGAGTTCTTTTTTCACTTTTTCTTTTATTAGAAGTTCAAGAAGATCCCATTCACTTATTTCAATCTTTACAGGTTCAATTTTTATTTTATTTTTAGATGTATTTGCTTTTTCAGGAACTTCAATTTTTTTACTAGGAGCTTCAGTTTTTCTTTTATAATCTGTAAGAAGAGAAAATGCAAACTCTCTAGGATTAATTATACCACTTTTCTGAATTTCATTTAAGTCTATAATTTTATTTCCGTTAAAATAACTTCTTCTAAAATTCCATTCCTGATTTTCAAGAGGGCCTGTAACTTTTTTGGGAACTAATGTATAGGTTTCAAAATTATTATTAGTTTCAATAGTTTCTTCGAGATTAAAAATAATTCTTTGTACGTTGTCATAGTCATCTGTGTCAAGTGGAGGAATTATTTCAAAATTTCTCAGATTTTCTTCGGTAATTTTTTCTTCCGTAATTGGTCGTATCTTATAAATATCAGAAAAATTAATATTTTTCATTTCATAAGTAAAATTTTGTTCATAAATTTTATCGAACCTGTATCTATTTGAAAAATATGCGGCCTTAAAAAATCTTTTTACAAGATTTTCGTTCTCTTCGAGAATTTCATCTTTAACAACTGGCGACTTATAAAGTACACGTCCAATAACATAATTAAAGTATTCAAAATATTCATAAGAATATGTCTTGGTTCTGTCTGGATAATAAGGAAATTTTAAAAGCGGAATTATATACTCACTATCTACGAAATTATTAACTTTTTCCAGTTCCTTGTAAAGAATGTATCCTATTTCACGAGTAATTATTCCGCCAGTTTTTTTTATTTTCGGAATATCCTGATTTTCGAACATTTCTTTAATAGTACGGGTATCAGTTATTTCTCCATTTCTTTTTTGCGGTGCATAACGGACATAAAACTTTTTAGAGCTGTATGCGTTAATTATATAGGAATATATAAATTCTTTCCAATTGCTGATCCATATTTCATCAGGAACAAAAAAATCTTCAGTTGTTTTCTCTTTTACTTCAAATTTTATTTTAGGAGGTGCTGAATTATGTTTTTCAAAAATTTCATAATAAATTTTTTTTAATTCGTCGCCATTCTCAAAAATTTCTTTTGGAATTAAAATTTTCCCTTGTTGTTGTACGTATTTGAGTCTATTTTTTTCTGCCCTTTTTGAATATCTTTGTATTTTTTTTTCTATTATGTTATTGTCATCATCCGTAAAGTTTGGGAGATTTAAAACAAAATCTAAATTTCGGTATAGTTTTGAAAGTGTAGGAATTGTAACTTTTAATTCCTGTTCCTTTATATCAAAACTTTTCTCTTGACGATTATATGGGTGATATTTAAAGTTTTTTTTGATGTACTCATATATCTTCATATAAATAAAGTTAAGATTAGTTTCATCAAGAATGTTTTTTGTTTTTGACTCGCCTTTTTTAAATGATTTTATTTTTTCTTTTTTCTCATCTCTGTGCTTATAATCATTAACTCGTGCTGAATAAATTTCTCCTAGTCTTCTTACGTTTGTCTCAGTAAGAATTCTATAAAGTTCATCAAGCTCTTTATTTACACAGGAAATTTTTATATTTTGCGGTCCAAAAAAATTTATAATGTCAAAAAGACTTATTTTTCCATCACTTTTTTGACGTTCAATTTCAAGTTTAGTAGGATCCTTAACATTATTAATCCATAATAGTGAGTCTTGCCCCTTTATTATAGTATCATAAATTCCTTTTTTTCTGCTTGTTATTTTATTAAAGAAGGTAACTATTACTTTTTTTGCCTCTTCAGTATTGGCTGCATTTTTCAATTTAATAGATGGTTTGTGGAGAAATTTCTGTTTTCCTTTATCCCAGACAGTGTTAGCAATATCACGTGGATTATTAAAATCAATAAGAACTCCTGCAAGCACCGGAATATTGACAAAAGATACTTGAAATTTTTCAGAAATTTTATTGCTCATTTTCCTTTTCCCCCTCTGAATATTCAACAAAAAGTTTGGCATCTTCAAAAATTTCTTTTAAGCTTGCCTGAACCTGAAGAAAAAAACTTTTTAATTCTGAAAAATATTCTTCATTTTTTTCTTCACTTCTATTTTTTTCCTCTTCCAATACTTTTTCAAAATCAGTTTCAATAATATAATTTATGAATTTTTCCGGTTCATCAAAAGAAACATTATATTCTTTTACTAATTCTATT
>ERZ773065.540-NODE-540-length-21043-cov-4.719792_pt1 | contig 21043 bp, 28 predicted proteins | sample MGYA00580623_ERZ773065 | MGnify/ENA primary metagenome ERZ773065 (study PRJEB29015, sample SAMEA2738017) | human oral metagenome | biome: human oral; feature: human-associated habitat; material: dental | place: China | collected 2047 ... | reverse complement strand
ACTTGGATAGAGTTTGATATGTTCGTAGGTTTTGAAGGCACTGATGAAGATGTTATATATTGGACTGAATTACCGAAATTTGAAGGAGAATAACAATGAACAAAATAATACCATTACAAGAAATGATTGAAGAGATTAAGAAATATTACAATTTAAACGATACACTATTGGCACTTAATTTAAAAGTTACACCACAAACAGTCAAAGGCTGGAAAGACGGAAATATTCCTAGAGAAAAGACATACAACAAAATATTAGAAATATACAATAATATCATTAATTCAGAAGAACAAACAAAAGAAGTAACAGAAGTAACGAAAAAGAAACCTTATGAAATAAGTTATCCGAATAATGGAAAACAGATATATTACATTAGTTATCATTCGGGTCAAGTAAAAGAATGGGAGTTTGATATTAATTATGAAGCTGATAAATATTTATATGACATAGGCATATACTTCGATACTAAAGAAGAAGCCGAGCAGTTCAAACGTGAGCGAGCATTAATTAAAAAAATAAAATGTTGGGCTAAAGAACAGCAAGGGGATTGGAAGCCTGATTGGAGTAATACAAATCAATGTAAATATTGTGTTGGTGTAGACCGTTTTATCAAAGAAATAATTTGCGATTGTTGTTGGGGACATGATAAACTCCCTAAACTCCCTTACTTCAAAACAGAAGAAATAGCTCAAGCGTGTATTGATGAGTTTAGAGAAGAAATATTGGAGGTGTTTTGCCAATGAAGATTGAGGATTTAGAAGAAGTTAATAGTTTAGCACAATATATTGACGGGATAGATGAATTTATTAATATTTATAACGATAAACCCAAACGTATCGAGATAAAAAATGGATTTTATTGTATAGACATTAAAAAAGGATATGAACACGAAATAATAAATTCACTAAAAAGGATTAAAAGTAATATGGTAGAAAGATTAAAAGAGTTAGGGGTAGAGATGTAATGAATGAATTAATGCAAAAGATAGTAGAGAAGTTAAGTGTTAGTATAGACAAGATACCAGAGGTATATACAGGGTTAAGAAATCAGTACGTTGTTTGGGAAATGTGCGACTCTATGAGTTGGATTTTTGGAATTGCAGCACTTTGTGCTACCTTTGCACTGATATTTATTGGGATTGATACAGATTGGGAATGGGAAAGTGAAAGTAAACAGCTAAAGTATAAAAAATTTCTAAAAATATTAACATGGATATTAATTCTTTGTATATCGATTATAGTATTTTTGCAAATATTAAAATATGTATTTGCTCCAGATATAATATTCCTAAAAGGAGTGTTAAACTAATGCTAATTGACTATGAAAAATTAAAACGATACATATATAGAAAAGCGCCTAATGGTAGATACTATTGTCACAAGTGTTGCGGACATTTGGAATATTGTCCGATTGAGAAGAACCTATATTGTGTCAGATGTGAAGATTGTGGCATTCATACATTGATAGAGGCTACCAGTGGAGAGATAGCACTTAGAAAGGTTGGAGAGAATGGTTAGAACTAAAGAAGAACAAACAGTATTTAAAAAGATAAATTTTTTAAAAAGCATTAATTATATCAGATTAATGATAGAATCCAGAGAACGTTGTTTAAATGCAGATGAGCACAAGAAATCTCAAGTAAAGGCTATTGACTATGCAAAAGAGCAAATCAAAGGTGGTAATAAGAATAGCTGGGAAAGTCTGATTGATAAGACTGATGAACATAAGCGTTATATCGTTGAGAAGAATATGGAATACTTAAATCTTAAATTAGAAGTAATGAAAAGCATAGATCAGATAAATGATGTGGAATTAAGACTGTTATTACAGTTAAGGTATGTTGAGTGCTTGGATTGGAATAAGGTAGAACACATAATGGATATTTCACAAAGCACAAGAGCGAATAAGCATTCAAAGGCTTTGGAAAAGATTTATATAACAAATTTATACAAGAAGTATGGAGAAGTATAAAAAAGTATGCAGAAGTATGCAGAAGTATGAATAAGTATGCACAAGTATACTTAGAAATGGTATAATGGTAATGTAGAATTTTAGGTAAGATAAATTTTTCATAAGATGTCTCCAACATATTTTTTATTTTTAATTTACGAAACAAGAACGCAAGCAGTAAGATAGTTAATACCTTACCTAAATTCATATCATATTTTTTAAGACAGTCGAGAGATTGTCTTTTTATTTTTATTACCCCCATATAAATACCCTAGGGGGTGGGAAGGAAAAAGACCGTGAGAGCAGATAAGACCGGGGCGCACCGTTCCGCATTTGAGAAGAATAAAAAACGGATATTAAAGACACAGCAATGTTGTGGAATTTGTGGCAAACCAGTGGACAAAAAGCTAAAGTTCCCCAATCCCTTAAGTCCTGTGATTGATCATGTAGTTCCTGTAAAAAAAGGTGGGCATCCCTCCGATATAAATAATCTACAGTTAGCACACTTCTTTTGCAACCGTCAGAAGTCAGATAAACTATTTAATATGGGAAAAGAAGCTAAAGAAGATGTGATAGGTAACAGAAACTTACCACAATTGATGGATTGGATGAAATATAAGTCTTAAACGACAAAAATAACAAAAAAATAGTGAAAAATCATAAAAAATAGGTAAAATCACTAATTTTTCAAAAATTTTGAAGATTTAAAAGCAAAAATAACAAATTTTAAATTTTATAGGGGGGTTAGACCCTCCCCAAAGTTTCGGCCGACCTTCACGCCGTCACTGTACATTTTTTCTCGCGCGAAAATTTTAACCTATAGAAAGGAGCAAAAATATTGGAATATAAAGGATTAAACTACTTACGAAAAAAGTTAGCATTGACTAATTCTCGTGTAGATTTGAGATATAAGCAATATGCCATGAAATTTAATGATGAACAATTTGGAATAACAATTCCACCTCACCTTAGAAATCAATATAGGTCAGTTCTCGGTTGGTGTACGAAGGCGGTAGACAGCCTTGCTGACAGATTAGTATTTCGTGAGTTTGAAAATGATGATTTTAACGTAAATAGCATATTTAAACAAAATAACCCAGATATTTTCTTTGATAGCGTTATTTTATCTTCATTAATAGCTAGTTGTAGCTTTGTTTACATTTCCAAAGGCGAGGACGGAGTTCCTAGATTACAAGTAATAGAAGCATCCAACGCTACGGGTATTATCGACCCAATTACAGGACTTCTTACAGAAGGATATGCAATTTTAAAAAGAGACGAAAACAGCAGACCATTACTGGAGGCTTATTTTACAGAAAATGAGACTGTTATTGTCGATAAAAAAAATAATCAAGAAACAGTTATTAAAAATACAGCTGGCATCCCATTATTAGTACCTGTCATACACGCACCAGATAGTGTGAGACCTTTTGGTAGGTCAAGAATAACGAGGTCAGGAATGTATTATCAAAAATTAGCTAAAAGAACGCTAGAACGCGCAGATATTACAGCCGAGTTTTATTCATTCCCTCAGAAATATATTTTAGGAATGGATGCAGATGCTGAACCTCTAGAAACATGGAAAGCGACAATATCTAGTATGTTACAAATTACATCAAGTTCAGATGGAGATAAACCAACAGTAGGTCAATTCACTACTCCGTCAATGTCTCCTTTTACTGAACAGCTAAGAACAGCTGCAGCTTTATTCGCTGGAGAAACAGGACTTACACTTGATGATTTAGGTTTCGTCTCCGATAATCCATCATCAGTTGAGGCAATTAAAGCATCTCATGAAAATTTAAGGCTTGCAGGAAGAAAAGCGCAACGTTCACTAGGAAGTGGACTTTTAAACGTTGCTTACGTTGCTTGTTGTTTGAGAGATGATTTCAAATACAATAGAGGTCGATTTATAGACACTAAACCTAAATGGGAGCCGTTGTTTGAAGCAGACGCTAATATGCTTACTTTAATTGGAGATGGAGTTATTAAACTTAATCAAGCATTGCCTGGATATATCGATTCTAATGTGATTAGAGATTTAACTGGTATCAAAGGTGATATGAATGCTACGCCTAAAATTGAAGAAGTTGAACAAAAATCTAATGATAAGCAACAAAACAGGATAATATCCACTTATGAAATTACATCACTTTTAAGTAACTATCAAAAAGGAGTGCTTTCTAAAGAAAATGCTATTTTACTTTTAACCTCTACTGGGATGAGTAAACAAGAGGCAACGGCTATGGTTAACAAAACAGAAGTTTTGGAGCAAGTAAATGAATAACGATTTACTGGAACGCATTACTCAAACATTCGAGAAGCGCTTAAAAAATCTAAATATTAAAGCTACCTCCTATAAGGATGTAAATGACTATGCAGTGGCTTTAGGAGAAATCCTTGCTACTGCTTTTAATTTGCACATTACAGAAAATCCGGCAAATGTTATAGAAAAAATACTTAATGATAGATTAAAAGAAAATCATAGGCTCATTACTGAACGCGGAAGAATGGTTCAAACTATCTTGAATAAACAAGCTAAAATTGGTTTGGATGCACAAATTCCTAAAGTAAATCAAAGTAGAATAAATGGGTTGGTTAGTAGACTAATTCAAGAAGATTTTGAAAAATCTAAATGGCTTTTAGGATCTCCTATTGTCAATTTCAGTCAATCTGTTGTTGATGATATGGTTAGGAAAAATGCTGAATTTCATTATAAATCCGGCATGAATCCTAAAATCATTAGAAAAGAAACCGGTAAGTGTTGTAAATGGTGTAAAAATTTAGTGGGTACATATAGATATCCTGATGTACCTAAAGATGTATATAGACGGCATCAAAACTGCCGTTGTACTGTTGAGTATATCCCTAAAAAAGGTGTTAGGCAAGATGTTCATACTAAGAAAATAAAGTATGACAATAAAGAATACACAAAAGAATTACCTTATACAAGTGTCAAAGCTGAATGGTTAAAAAATTATAAAGAACCTAAAGTTAGAGAAGCTAAATATTGGGAGTATAACGGGACTAAGTATTTTGTTGATGGAAAAAATGTTGTCTTAGATTATTCTGAAAAAGAAAACAAAATAGCGCATCAGATCGCTAATAAATTTGGTGTGGAAGTTAAGTTAAATCCGAAAGTCTATATTCCAGAACGTATTCCAAGTTCTGATTTTAGAATAAATAATGTAAATTATGATTTGAAAGAAATCACTAATAATGGGAACAACAATATTGATACAGCTATAAAAAAAGGGAAAAAACAAGCGAATAATTTTGTTTTAGACTATACAAAATCTAGATTAACAAGAAGTGAGATAGATAGTAGGTTAAACCGACTTTATCAAAATCCTTATAGAAATTGGGTAGAAAACATTATATTAATAAATAATGATGTAATAGAAGATGTAGTAACAAAAAAATTTAAAAAATAAAAGAGATATTGATCCATCCTCCAAAAAAAACTGGGGGGAAGACGTCCAATATCTCTTTTATTTACCTTTATTATAATATAAAAACTAATAAAAGTCAACAATTTGCCCTACCGTATGGCATTAAACTAGGTAGATTGGAAAGGAGCGCTAAATGACAAAGTTTGGTATTCAAACTCCTTCACAATCGGTAATATTAGACTATAACGAAAGCCGTTATCAAGAAGCTGTTAAACTATACGAAAAAACAGGTCTAAAAATATATGATTGGCAGCTGAATTTACTAAAGCCTATTATGGCAGTAGATAACGAAGGACTTTGGACTCATCAAAAGTTTGGATATTCTTTACCACGTCGTAATGGTAAGACTGAGATTGTCTATATTCTTGAAATATGGGCATTACATCAAGGTTTAAATATATTGCATACAGCGCATAGAATAAGTACCTCTCACTCTTCATTTGAGAAGGTGAAAAAATATCTTGAGAAAATGGGATATGTTGACGGAGAGGACTTTAATTCTATTCGTGCAAAAGGACAAGAAAGAATTGAACTTTATTCTTCTGGCGGTGTAGTTCAGTTCAGAACTCGAACTAAGAACGGTGGTCTTGGTGAAGGGTTCGACCTTATGATAATTGACGAAGCACAGGAATATACAATAGAGCAAGAATCGGCCTTGAAATATACGGTCACAGACAGTAAAAATCCAATGACTATAATGTGTGGGACACCTCCTACACCAGTTTCTATCGGTACTGTTTTTACTAAATATCGCGAGGCTTGTTTATTTGGAAAAAGTAAGTATTCTGGTTGGGCTGAATGGTCGGTTGATACTGAACGAGAAATAAACGATATGGAGGCTTGGTATAATTCAAATCCATCTTTAGGTTATCACTTAACAGAAAGAAAGATAGAAGCTGAGTTAGGAGAAGATAAGCTAGACCATAATGTTCAACGTTTGGGGTATTGGCCGACATTCTCTCAAAAATCTGTTATCAGCGAAAAAGAATGGGATAGCATGAAGATTGAGAAAAAAGTTGAGTTTAAAGGAAAATTATGTGTTGGTATTAAATACGGTAATGATGGGGCTAACGTAAGCATGAGCATTGCGGTTAAGACTCATGATGACCGTATTTTTATTGAGACCATCGATTGCCAAAGTTTAAGGAACGGGAACATGTGGATTATTAATTTCTTAAAACAAGCAGATGTTAAAAATATTGTTGTTGATGGCGCTGGAGGTCAGAAGATGCTCGAGGAAGAATTAAAAGATTACAAAATTAAGAACATTATCTTACCAACGGTTAAAGAAATAATAACTGCTAACTCAGTCTTTGAACAAGGAATTTTCCAAAAGTCTATTTGTCACAACGGTCAACCATCACTTAGAAAAGTTGCTACTAATTGCGAAAAGAGAAACATTGGTAGTAATGGTGGATTTGGTTATAAATCTCAATTTGATGACATGGACATTTCGTTATTGGATAGTGCATTGCTTGCACATTGGGCTTGTCATTCGATTAAGCCTAAGAAGAAACAAAGAATAAGCTATTAATGCTTAAATTACCGAACGGACGGGAAATCCGGATAAAAGGAGAACAAAATGACAGAATTCAAAGTAATTGAAACACAAGAACAATTAGATGCAATTATTAAATCACGATTAGATCGTGAAAAATCTAAGTATGCAGATTATGACAGTTTAGCAGAAAAGATTAAAAACTTAGAGACGGAAAATACAAATTTAAAACAAACTATCTCAGCTAAAGAAGAAAGTGAAAGTACAAATCTTAATAAAATAGCAGAACTTGAAAAAAGTGTTAGTGGCTGGGAAACTAAAGCACTTAAACAGCAAGTCGCTATTAAATACGGATTGCCTTTTGATTTAGCAGACAGACTGCAAGGAGATAGTGAAGAAAGTTTAAATGAAGATGCTGAACGTCTGGCATCATTAGTAACAATAAATAACTACACTCAACCATTAGCAAGCACAGAGCCTACAGTAAGTAATGGAATTGATGCCGCATGGCGTGACGTGGTAAAAAATTTAAAATAAAAAAGGAGAATTTAAAATATGGCAGAAACAAACGCAATGAAAAAAGGGACATTATTTAGTCCAGAATTAGTAACAGATATTATGAGCAAAGTACAAGGTCGCTCAACTCTTGCTAAATTATCAAATCAAACACCAATCCCATTTAATGGTACTGAACAATTTATTTTTAATTTAGAAGGTAATGCTCAAATCGTAGGAGAAGGAGAGCTAAAAGGAGCTGGGAAAGCTGTAATTACTTCTAAAGTGATTAAACCTTTAAAATTTGTATATCAAGCACGCATTACAGATGAATTTATGAACGCATCAGATGAGAAAAAATTAAATTTCTTAAAACATTACGCAGACGGATTTGCTAAAAAGATGGCAGAGGCTTTTGATATTGCTGCAATTCACGGTTTAGAGCCAAAAGGCTTAACTGATGCAACTTTCAAAGAAACTAACTCATTTGATGGGCTTGTAACAGGTAATGTGGTTACTTACGCAGAGGCTAAAATTGATGATAATATTGACACGGCTGTTCAAACAATTGTAACTAATGGTAATGAAGTAACTGGTATCGCTATGTCACCAGTGGCAAGTCAAGCAATGTCTAAAGTTAAAGATAAGTTTGATAATATTGTGTATCCTGAATTTAAGTTTGGACAACGTCCAACAAACTTCTTCAATATGGAGTTAGATATCAACAAAACTTTAACTGTAAAAAATAGTACTGGAAAAGCAGACCACGCTATTGTGGGTGATTTCCAAAATAGATTCAAATGGGGATATGCTGAAAATATTCCTATGGAAATTATTGAATATGGAGATCCTGATGGAACAGGGCGCGACTTAAAAGCATACAATGAAATTTGCTTGCGTGCAGAAGCATTTATTGGTTGGGGTATCCTTGATGAAAAAGCATTCGCTCGTGTTGTAGAAGCGTAGGAGGCATTCTATGTATAAATATAGACATAAAGAAACTGAAGTAGAAATCTTAACAGAAAGTGAACTATCAGGAGATTGGGAGCTTGTAGAAGAAATTAAAGCTCCGACTAAAAAAACTAAGTCAGGGGAATCCGACGAAGAATAGAGGTGTAATATGACTACACTTGAGAAATTTGCTACACTTGATGATTTAAAAAATTTATGGAGGAATCTCGAAGAAAATGAGGTAAGTCGAGCTAACGCTCTATTAAACACTGTCTCTCATGTGTTAAGAGTAGAGGCTAAAAAAGTCAACAAGGATTTAGATCTATTAGTTAAGAATGATGAAAGTTATTCTTATCTTGTAAAATCAGTTATAGTTGACATTGTGGCAAGAACTCTTATGACTTCAACTAATCAAGAGCCTATGACTCAGTACGCTGAGTCTGCTCTTGGTTATTCTGTCTCAGGCTCTTTTTTAGTTCCTGGAGGGGGCTTATTCATAAAAGACAGCGAATTAAAACGTTTAGGTTTCAAAAAACAAAGATATGGAGTGATTGATCTCTATGGGATTAATTAAAGGTATTGATATTGTTTTAGTTCATAAAATACAAAGTGGGATAGATGATTTTGGTAGTCCTATTTTTGAAGAAAAAGAAATAACTGTAAAAAATGTCCTGGTTGTTCCTGCATCTACAGATGATATTACAAACAGCGTGAATTTAACTGGAAAGAAAGCTGAATATACCTTAGGTATTCCAAAAGGCGACACTAACGTTTGGGAAAATAAAGAAGTAATATTCTTCGGTAAACGTTGGAGAACTGTAGGGATACCACAAGAAGGGATTGAATCCATGATTCCGTTAATTTGGCACAAAAAAGTAATGGTAGAACATTATGAGTAGAAAATTCATGTTAAACCGCGCTGGAGTAGCTGAACTTATGAAAAGTCCTGAAATGGTTGCGTTACTTAAGGAAAAAGCTAAAGCAATACAAGATAGAGCGGGAGATGGATATGAAGTCAGTACATTTACAGGAAAAAATAGGGCTAACATAAGTATTAAGACAAAATCTCGAAAAGCTATTCGAGATAATAATAAAAATAATACTTTGTTAAAGGCGTTAAGATAATGATTGAACTTATTGTTAAAAATTACTTATCAACAAAATTAGATATTCCCATTGTATTTGAGCACCAAAAAAACTTGCCTGAACAATTTATTTTAATTCAAAAAACTGGAGGATCTAGAGAAAATTTTTTAAACTCATCAACAATAGCAATTCAGAGTTACGGAGCATCGTTATTTGATGCTGCAAAATTAAATGAAAAAATAAAAAATCTAATGTATGACTTGATAACAGCAGCAGAAGTCTCAAGAGTGAAGTTAAATAGTGATTATAATTTCACTGACACAGAGACGAAAAGATACCGTTATCAAGCAATTTTTGATATTTATCATTATTAAGGAGGATAAAAGATGGCAGATGTAAATAATGTAACATCAGCAAAACCTAAGATAGGTGGAGCTATATTTTCAGCACCTTTAGGAACGGCACTTCCTACAGATGCGACAAGTAAATTAAATGCGGCGTTTAAACCGTTAGGATATGTTTCGGAAGACGGGTTAGTCAACGAAAATACAGCCAGTACAGAGAATTTAAAAGCGTGGGGTGGAGATATAGTTGATACAGTGCAAACTGAAAAAACAGATACTTTCACTTACACGTTAATTGAGTCTTTAAATGTAGATGTTTTAAAAGAGATTTATGGGGCTGATAATGTATCTGGTGATGTAGCTACGGGTATTACCATTAAAGCTAACAGTAAAGAGTTAACTCAACATTGTGTGGTATTTGAAATGATACTTAAAGGCGGAGTGTTGAAACGTATCGTAATTCCTAACGGAAAAGTAACGGAAGTCGGTGAGATTTCTTATACTGATTCTGATATGGTTGGGTATGAGACAACATTAAACGCGTTTCCTGATAGTGATGGGAATACTCACTATGAATATATAAAAAAAGGCACAGCTTAGGAGGTAACAATTAATGGAAAATTTAGTAGGAGTTACTAAAAGCGGATTTGAGTATTCTATCCCAAAGAAAAACTTAAATAACTATGAACTTGTAGAGGTACTTGGTGAAGTCGATACTAATCCTTTATTACTTCCAAAAGTGTTGAAATTACTTTTAGGAAAAGAACAGGTTGAAAAATTAAAAAATCATTTAAGAGATACTGACGGTATTATCGCCCCTGAAAAAATAACAGCAGAACTTGAGGATATTTTCAAAGCCCAGCAAAAACTAAAAAAATAGTAGTCCTTGCTAGTATGTTAAGAACAGATGAGGATGCTGTAATTTGTGATTTAGCTGAGACTTATCAAATTTATAATTACAAAGATATGCCACCTGTCACGGTGGCTATTTTTTGTGATGGTTTGCGAGATAACTCTAGAATTAAGTTGAAAATATCTGGACAAAAAGTAAGTTCAGACACCTTGTTATTGGCCTCTATTGTTGATAGATTAAGTATTTTAGTTTGGACTAAGACAAAAGATGGTCAAAAAGGTAGAAATCAACCTAAATCACTTGTTGATAGCATCAATAAACCTGTTCGAGAAAAAGAAGGAATGTCATTCAATACTGGTGAGGAATTCGAGAAAATGAAACTTGAAATATTAAGGGAAGGAGGATAATATGGCAACTAATTTAGGTAAAGCGTATGTTCAAATTATGCCGTCAGCTAAAGGAATATCAGGAATGATTTCAAAAGAGTTAAACGGAGAAGTAACAAGCGCAGGACAACAAGCTGGTAATAGTTTGATGTCAACAATTAAAAATGCTATTCTTGCTGCTGGAATTGGTAAGTTATTTGCAACTTCCTTATTAGAAGGTGGGAAACTCCAACAATCACTAGGTGGAGTGGAAACACTATTTAAAAACAATGCTGAAACAGTTAAACAGTATGCAAACGAGGCTTATAGAACTACTGGACTATCAGCTAATGCGTATATGGAAAATGTAACTGGATTCAGTGCTAGTTTACTCCAATCTCTAGGTGGAGACACGGCAAAAGCCGCTAAAATAGCTAACATGGCAATGGTAGATATGGCGGATAACTCAAATAAAATGGGTACGTCTATGGAAATGATACAAAACGCTTATCAAGGATTTGCTAAACAGAATTACACCATGCTGGATAACTTAAAATTAGGTTATGGTGGTACTAAAAAGGAAATGGAGCGACTTTTAGCGGATGCTCAAAAATTAACTGGTGTTAAGTACGATATTAATAACTTAGCAGATGTTTATGAGGCTATTCACGTTATTCAGAAAGAGTTAGACATCACTGGAACAACAGCAAAAGAAGCATCAACCACTTTGCAAGGGTCGTTCGCTTCTATGAAAGCATCATTTCTTAATTTATTAGGAAAATTATCACTTGGTCAAGATATAAAGCCATCTTTAGAAGCTTTAGCGAAAACAACAACTACATTTTTAGTAGGTAATTTCTTACCAATGGTTGGAAATATCTTAAAAGGTTTACCTACCTTAATAATCGGTGCATTCTCTGGACTTGCTGAACAATTAAAAGGAATATTAGGAGAAAAAGTAGTTGCAAAAATTCAAACCTATTTGAAACAAGTGTCAGGCACTGTAGAAACTTTTATTGGAGTTATAACTGGGGCATTATCAAAAGAAAAAGGTATTGACCTGATGAAAACGTTAGGAATTAAAGAAAGCACGGCTAAGACAATTGTGAATATTGCTAATAATATACGTACTGCCTTTCTTAATATTTGGCAAGCGATAAAGAATGTAGGTGCAATAGTTGGTGAATTTATTGGAGATTTGTTAGGGATAAACGGGACTGAAAGTAGTGTTAGTTCATTAGGAAGCGCATTTGAATTTGTAAGCAAGATAGTAAAAGAAGTGTCCGAGTGGATAAAAAAATTCACAGGATTTTTAAGAGAAAGCACAGTAGCATCATCTCTTGTCAAAACTGCTCTGGCAGGACTTTTAGCTGGATTTATTGCTTTAAAGATTATAGGCACTATAAAAAGTTTATTCACAGGATTAGTACTTGCCCTTAACGTAGCAAAAGCTGCAGTCGTTGCATTCAATTTAGCGTTAGCTACTAATCCTATTACTGCAATTATTGTTGGAATAACAGCGTTGGTTACTGCTTTAGTATGGTTTTTCACAAAAACAGAGACTGGCAAACAGATTTGGCAAAGTTTTGTTAATTTTCTAAAACAAGCATGGCAAGGAGTTAGCGAGTTCTTTAGCACCCTCTGGACGAATATAACAACAGTAATATTTACTGTTTGGACGGGCATTGTTACCTTTTTTGGTGGAATCTGGGAGTCAATAACAACAACAATAACAACTGTTTGGACTGGTATAGTTACCTTTTTTGGAGGTATTTGGGAGTCTATAACAACGGCAATAGTAACAGCTTGGAATGGAATTAAGGAGTTTTTCATAACCCTTTGGGAAGGTATCAAAACAACGGTTGAAATCGTTTGGAATGGTATAGTTACATTTTTTGTAACCATCTGGGAGTCAATAACAACAACTATAACGACTGTTTGGAATGGAATTAAGGAGTTTTTCATCATTCTTTGGACGTCAATCCAAACTAAAATTGAAGAAATTTGGAATGGGGTTAAAGAATTCTTAAGTGGTCTTTGGCAATCAATTAAAACTATAGCTGTGACAACATGGAATACTATTAAAACTTCTGTAACAACAATAATCAATGGTTTGGTAGGCGCAGCACAAAGAGCGTGGACTACTTTTAAAACAAATGTTACTACTCTGGTTAATAATGTAAAAAGTATTTTCAATTCATTGAAAAATATAAATTTATGGAACATCGGTAGTGCTATAATGAGAGGATTCTTAAATGGTCTTAAATCTGCATGGGAAGGTGTAAAAAGTTTCGTAGGAAGTATAGCTGGTTGGATTAGAGACCATAAGGGGCCGATTGAATACGACAGAAAACTCCTTATTCCTGCAGGTAATGCTATTATGGGAAGTTTAGACGAAGGACTTACTGATAAATTCGCAACAATTAAGAAAACAGTAAGTAATATTGCTGGTGAAATTAACAAAGGATTTACCAACGAAATTACTGATTTTGAGTTGAATAATGCTATTTCAAAAGATTTAAATGTTGCTGCAAAATCTAAATTTGATTTTGACTTTGGGGTTGATAAAAATGATGATGTAGTTAATGCTCTAGGTATTGTCCAGGATTTACTAGAAAAAATTTCTAATAAAGATACAAACACATATTTAGATGGTGAAATATTAGCAAAAAACTCATACGATAGACAAATGAATTTTGTTAGAAGGGAGGGGATTTAAATATGATAAGAATAAATAATGTGATGTTTAAAACCCCTGATTATATTGTAACTGATATAGGAGATATTCAAGTTGCTAAAAAACGTGTAGCAGAAGAAGGCACTATATATGGTGCAAATGGTCGATACATAAACCACGATGGAGGTTATGAAAGTTCTGAACGTACTCTTAAAATTTCAGTTTCTGATTTCGAAAAAATGACACAACTAATAACAACATTTAATGATTTTGATAACGAAATAGTGTTTGCTTATTTAAGTACATCAAAATTTATTGCAGATTTAATTGATATTAAGTATGCAAAACAAGGACTACATAAGTGGGTGGTCTCTATTAAATTACTTTTTAATCCCTTTAGATACGCACTAGATAATAGGTTAATTGTTCTTGGTAGAAGTGGGACAGTTAACAATGTAGGAAATGTTAATTCAGAACCTATTATTGAAATTGAAGGTAATGGAGAAGTTAGTTTAACTATAGGGACTCAAACTATGGTGTTAAATTTAGATACAAGGGCTCGTATAGATTGTAGGCATCTGAAACAAAATATATATGATAAAAATAATAACATTAAAAATTCCATCCGTATTAGGGGTGGATTTTTTGAGTTCAAACCTGGATTAAACGGAGTAACTACTAATGGAAATGTAACGAGTTTAAAAATATATGGTAATTGGAGGTGGAATATGTGATTTACTTAAAAGAGGGGAAAACTCCTCTTAATTTTGCTTATGAAGATGAAATAGCGCAGGAAGCAAACAGCACTTATCAACTAATATTTAAATATCCAGTTACTAATCCTATGTGGGAGGACTTAACTGAGGAAACCTTGCTTTTGGCTGATGACCTCCACGGAGAACAAGAGTTTATTATTTTTGAAGTTGAAAGACATCATGGTTACATTACTGTATATGCAAATCAAGTTGCTACTTTGTTAAATAATTATTCAATAAGTGAATTAAGTGTAAATAATGCTAGCGGTGATAGAGTAATGAGAAGTCTTGTGAGCAGTATTATTAGAAATCATAAATTTACATTCTTTTCTGATATTGCAGCAACTCACAGTATTAACTTGAAAAATGTAACTGTAGCAACAGCACTATTTAAAGACAAGCACTCTATTCTAGGTCAATGGGGTGGTGATTTAATAAGAGATAAGTATGATATAAAATTGTTAAGCAATGGAGGTGTTGAAAAAGAAGCACTTTTCATGTACAAAAAAAATCTGAAATCATACCAACAAAAAAAATCTACAAAAGATTTGAGAACCAGAATTCATTTTACAAAAACTATCAACTCTCAAAAAGAGGGGGAAGAGGACAAGGTAATAGCTGTAACTCTTGATAGTCCTTTAATTAACAAGTACAAAAATATCTATGAGGGAAATTTAGAAGTAAATGATCAAGATGTAGTAGATGAAGCTAGTTTATTGACCTATGCAAAACAATATTACAAAACTACTCTTTGTGATGTTACGGAAGAAAGCATTGAAATAGATGTTATTGGCAAACCCGATGTACCTATTAAAATATTTGATACAGTGACAATTTTTCATGAAGAATTTAATTTTGATGTTAAGAAAAAAATCACAAAATACACATTTTCTCCTATGGGAAAAAAACTGAAAACCATTGGGTTTGGAAAAATTCAACAAGGACTAGGTACTACTCTAGCTAGCATGATTGATGAAGCAGTTACTGAAAAAGTAGAAAGCAGAGTTGATGCTTTTAAAATTCAGAAAAATTTAGCTGAATTGCTTAAAAAAGACAGAACGGCTATTGAAGAAAAAATGAAAAACCTTGAAGAACAGTCGAAAGCTGGAGTTGAAGTTAAGAAGGCGTTATTTGAAAAAGACGGTACTGTTCCACCGGTTACTAGAACAAAAATACTTGACGCAATCGAAGCTGATATTGCGCGTTTAAAAACGATAATAACCGAGGCTGAAATGGTTAAGGCAATTCAAGCGCGTTTGAATTTTGCTGAAATTAAGACTGCGCTCATCGATAAAGCGTTTATTGATAAAATAATATCTAATGAGACTTTCAAACAGCAATTTGAAGCTGGAGAAGTCACTACTCAAAATATCTTCACTAAAATGCGTGACAGCATTCAAAGTAGTATTAAAAAAGAGTTCATCACAAAAGAAGAAACAAAAAAATTAGTCAATGATCTAACTATTGGGGCTGATGGAATACGTCAGATTACTCAAGAAGAAACTAACAAAATTTTTGAACTCCGCAAACCCGAACTAAAAGGTAAAGACGGAAAAGTACCAGCGTTTAACCAACTAATTGGAACTAGATTTCCAACGTTAGATGTGGTTAAGCCAGTTGAGAATACGCAATTAAAACTCAATAAAAAAGATTACAACAACCAAAATTCGATAGAGGTGTTGCCAAACTCAAGTAATGATGTTCAAGGGTTTATTGTTAAAACGAAATTAAGAGGTTTTGCAAAAGGTAAAAAAAATGTCCTGAGAATACCTATATACGTTTTTTCCGATAGTGCGAATAACACAAAAATTAATTTAGGGGTCCCGATAAATAACCAGTATAGTTTGCTTTTTTCGGTTCCGCTATTAGAAGTTCCGAAAGGTGAGAATAAGTGGATTGTTATTGAAAAAGAAACGCTAATTAACAGTGATGAAGAAGGTGAATTTTTCGGAAACAGTAATTTTGCTTTAATCTCAAGAGGTGACGCTCATTTCAAAATAGCCGAACCTTATATAGCTGTTAGTGAAGCAGTGACGGATAAATGGCTTCCCGCTATTGAAGATATGCAAAGTTACTCTCTTACTGCTTCAGCAAGAATAGAAGGAAGTTATTTAAACGAAAATCTAATGAATTGTAAGGTCTATTTAGATGTTTACAATAACGGAGAGATTATACGTGCTTCAACGAACGAAACACCTTTAAAAATTGAGATTAAAAAGCTAGTGGCAAGTGGATATACAGCGACTGGAGAAGTCACACTTGATAGCAACGGTCTAGTGCAAAATATCAACATCCCTAACGGCAAGAAGGACGGTCAACCAATAGAGGTAGTCTTTGAGGTGACTTGTGGAGAGAATAAGACAGTAGCAAGCGCTAGGTTGAACAACACTATTGACAAGCAACTACTGACCGAAACCATAAGCAAAGTTAAGACTTTTGAAAGCACTATTGACAAGTTCGAGAGCAAGATTGGTGAGATTAATAAGCAAAAATTCAAAATGGCTTACAATATTGAGAATATTTGTTCTGAAAGTGGAGTTGAAAAGAAAGGGAACGACCTTTATTTTAACGCTAAAACACCACTTAAAGCTAATAAAGAATACTACATTTTAGCTGATTTAGAAGATGTGCCAGATAATCAGAATACAAGATTATACAATGCAAAAGATAATGGGGATAGTAAGATAATATCAAACAGTTTGAACGTGTGGCGAGTGTCTTATGCAAGCGACCAAACAAGAGTTAATATCTACCCTTTAGGAACAAACACTAAAGTCAAGAACGTTGAAATATACGAAGTTCCAGAGTTTGAAAATCCGAGAGAAAATTTAATAAAGATTACAAATGAAAATTTCTACAATCAAGGAAATATTGTGATAGTAGCGCAAGAAACTTTGGTTAAAAATGATGTTTACACCCTAGAGTTTGAAGTTGGAAATAGTGTGAATGGTTCAATGTCAACAACGTTTTTTAATGGCGTTACAAATCTTACTGTGAAGAAACCACTTGTAAAGGGATTAAATAAATTGACAATTAGAGGAGCGGGGATAAGTAATACTATTTTAGTGTCAATTCCAACCAACCTATCTATTTCAAATGTTAAATTCTACAAAGAAAAATTTAATACTGGTTACAAAAACGAATACAACATCACTGAAATGGAAAGCAAGATTAATCAAACTAAAGAACAAATTGAACAGTCAGTGAAAAAGAATGAGTTCGGAACGGTATTGACTCAAAATGCTCAATATTTAAAATTAGCGTGGAACAATATTTCTAAATATATTCAATTTGAAAATGCTGGAATGTCATTTTACGAAGGCGGGCAAATTAACGATAATAAATTAGTGGCCAGACTAAATGATTCAGGTTACCAAATGTGGCGTGATGGTTATTATTTAGGGTCGATAGGTACGAACTCTTACAAACAAGATAGATCTAAAAAAGGTATTCAATTTGATTTAAACTACGATGGTTGGTTTATGGGTTGGGCTTACCAAACGTCCAGAAATGCCGATACATATACATGGAAATGGGTTTACTCCTCAGGAAATTTCGCAACATATAAAGCTGACACACTCAACGCTGGGTGCGATATTGACATGCACAACTACGAAATTAAAAACGTTATTTTAAAATCAACGAATATCACGGTTTGGGATGGCGAAAACGGAACTTTCCGCTTCTCGTTACCTGTGTCCTTCCAAAGTGATGGTCGTGCTTATCAGTGGCACGACAACTGTTATTTAACGTTTAAAAACGGCTTATTGATTGATAGTTCAATGCCGAGGTAAGAAAGGAGATTTTTTAAAAATGATGCCAATAGAGGTTAAAATTGCAAATGTAAAAAGCGATTTAATAAAATGTGTAGAATTAAACGCGAGGGATTACGGCTTACCACCATTTATCATGGTCGGAATAATTGCTGATATTTTGAGTGATTGGAAAAGCAAAGAGTTATTGCATATTAACGACGGCTACAGCGAGATAATTAAGACGTTTAACGAGCAAATTTCGAAAGGAGAAAAAGAAGATGTACAAGATTAATTACAAAGACCGAATTTTCAATGACAGCGCAACAGTAACTGGTTTAAGGGTACAAATTCAAGACGGTCAAACAATCATCACTAGAATTTTAAATGGCAATTTCGACCACAAAACAGATGAGGATTTAATCGAGTTAGTGCTGGAACAATTCTATCAAGAGACGTACCCTAATCGTGCAGAGAATGAGCGCTTTACTAAGTTTGATGAGAAATTACAGTTAATTGATAAGAAATTGGCTGAAATGGACAAAGTGAAAAAGGAACTTGAAATAACTCAAGGTTCGGTTATGGAACTTATCACCCAACTAGGTGATAAATTAGCTAAAGGAGATGGACAGCATGAACAAGCTGAGAAAACTCAAGAAAACGGCAAAGGAGGTGAAAATAATGATGGCAATGTTATTCGCGATTAATATCGCTAAAGGCAAAAGAACATTCGCAAGCGTTCCAGCGTTCTTAAAAGAACAAGTTAAGGAATGCTTAATCGATATGGACTTAGAGCATTTAGCACATGAATAGTATCAAGGGAGCTTAATTGCTCCCTTTTAAAATTTAAAGAAAGCGAGGTCATTTGATGCTTGATTAGTGAAGGAGTTATAGTTGCAGTTGTTACAACAATAATAGCACCCACGATAGCGTGGTTGTTGAAACGTAGTAACAAGAATTTAGAAAAGATATACGAAAGTTTAAACGAAATAAAAGAACAAGTAGAAATAACAAAAGACGGAACTTTGGCAATAACTAAATTTAGATTATTGATAGAGTTGACAGAGGCTTTAAATCAAGGCTTCATAGGTATTAGCAAATTAAGAGAATTATCAGATTTACATAATTCTTACGAAAAATTAGGCGGTAATTCCACAATTAGTGAATTGTTTGAAAAATGCCAAAAGTTACCGTTAAAAAAGGAGGATAAATAATGATTAACTGGAATGTAAGATTAAGAAATAAAGGATTTGTATTAGCGCTTGTAAGTGCCTTAATAGTAGCAGTTCAAACGGTATTTAAAATGTTAGGATTGCACTTAAATTTAAACGGATTTTCGGCAAATGTAATAGATGTAATTAACTCTATTTTCGTTGTGTTAACTATATTAGGAGTAGTCACAGACCCTACTACACGAGGTATTTCTGATAGCGAACAAGCGTTAACTTACGACAAACCAAAGGAGGATAAATAATATGGCAATAAATACAGAACAAGCTATTAAATGGATGAATGATAGACGTGGAGTAGTTACTTACTCAATGGCTAGTAGACTAGGACCGAACTCGTACGATTGTTCAAGTTCAGTTTATTTTGCATTGAGAAGTGCAGGAGCAAGCGACCACGGTTGGGCAGTTAACACAGAATACATGCACGACTGGTTGGTTAAAAATGGATATAGTCTAATTGCTGAAAATCAAGGTTGGGATGCACAACGTGGAGATATATTCATTTGGGGGGCTAGAGGACGTTCAAATGGGGCGTTTGGTCATACGGGAATGTTCACTGACGCAGATAACATTATCCACTGTAACTATGGATACAACGGTATCACAATCAACAATCATGACGTGATTTGGGAAGCTAACGGATGCCCTTATGTGTATGCTTACAGATACACTGGAGAAACTCCACAAGATGACGTTTCAGATGATTTCGCTCATGAATTAGACGTTAACACAGAATTACAATCCTCTGATATGCCTTACTATGAGGCGGAACTGTCAGAAGATTATTTCGTCGAAACTTCTCCTGATGTAAATTCAGAGGATAAGGAATTGTTAAAAGCTGGAACAAGAGTACGAGTGTATGAAAAACGCAACGGCTGGGCTAGAATTAACTATCCAGAGTCAAACCAATGGGTAGAGGACGCTTATTTAATCAACGCTGTTGATATGTAGATTTTATAATAAAGACGCTATTACACCCCCTTTAATTAGGGGGTATTTTTTGTTGTCAAAAAAGTAAAAATATGATATAATATATACAGATTAGAGGGCTATGCCCACCGTGAGAAGTAGAACTAGCTAGCTACTTCTTTCTATTTTAAAAAAATACCAATGCTCCCATTCCTATTTTAAAGGCAGATACGTTCTGACGTGGGAGTTCTTTTTTTTATAAATAAAGTATATGGATTGTGAGGATATTGCAGAATTTGAGCAATTAATTCAGGAGAGGAAGAAAAGAGTAGGTGTTTTTAAAAAAAATCCCTATTAATTTTTTTGATATGTGCTAGATAATTAAATTACTTGAATGCCATTTGAATGCCATATTTATTTTTATATAGAGTTCGTTAGGAAATTCTTGTAAACAAGAATACTATTATATCAGTGTTTAGAGTATGTTGAAGTTTTATAGAAACCATGGTATTAAACAGAGAAACTAAATAATAAAGTCAGAAAAGCCTTAAAGTATAAACGTTTAAGGCTTTTTGTTTTGTTTTGCATACGGTTTGCATACGGTTTGTTAAAAATTCACATATTTAGAAAACTTAACAGCCAAATTATCTTTCTGTTTTTGGGTACATGGGCGTAAATTCCTTTTTTGATTTGTCGTAACTTCATTATACAGGAATTTACTCTTCTT
>ERZ773065.538-NODE-538-length-21109-cov-3.588819_pt1 | contig 21109 bp, 15 predicted proteins | sample MGYA00580623_ERZ773065 | MGnify/ENA primary metagenome ERZ773065 (study PRJEB29015, sample SAMEA2738017) | human oral metagenome | biome: human oral; feature: human-associated habitat; material: dental | place: China | collected 2047 ... | reverse complement strand
TTGCCAGCCTTATCATATTAGCGTGTCCAAAATGTGGATCTGCCGTAAAATATCTTTTCATATTTATTTTCCTTTCTTCTTTATCGTTTTTTCACAAATATTTTATAGTATAAATAGTATAATTTGTAAATATTTCATTTTATAAAAACTTCAGTTTTTTTAAATAAAAGAAACCATCAGGCTTCCTTCTTTCTTTTTTTTATATATGTTTATTCATCTTCATAAAAATCGTCATATTCAATATATTCAAACCGATCCATCCAAGTTGGAACTGTGTTATATTCCTTTGATAAAAGTTTTCTTAGTTTTTCAGAAATTTCTTCATTTTCATATCCTTCCTCATCAACTTTTTCAGAATTCAACTTTATTCCTTTTGATTTTGCAAAAAGTTCATCTAACCAGTATTCTAATTGAATTGCGGGATTTTCAGTGCCTGCATGTTCATTGAATAGAACAATATAATATTCTCCTAAGAATTTTCCGCAAGTTTCAAATGCTTCTCTTAAGTTTATTTGCGGATATTCACTAATTATTTTTTCTATTTCCTCTGTTTTATAACTTATTAAGTCTATTTCTATTCCCATAAATTTTCTCCTTTTCATTTATTATTGTTTTTTTGAAATTCCCTGTTAATTTCAATTTTCTGAATTTTCTTTACAGTTTCATTCAAGGTTCTTGATATTTTCTTTGAATTGTCAATCAGTTGCCTGTAAGTTCCATCTTTAAAATTTTTATCTTTTATAAGAGCAACAAGAACTTCAATTATAGAAACAATCATTGTTAAAGCTGTTAAGTCACCAATATATTTCCGTTGTTCAATAAGCTGATTGACGGAAGTATATTTGTCAATGTTTAAGTTTATGATTTCATCATTAAAAATTAAATTGTTCTGTCTTAAAATTAGCTTGTTGTCTATCAAATGGATGCCTATTTCAAAAAAGTTTGCCTGATAGTTAAGAAGCGTTGCAATAAATGAAAGTAATCTTAGTATCAAGTCAGCCTGTTCATTTGTTTTTTCCAGTATCAAATCAGTTTGTTCATCTATCCCCTCTAATTCTTCTTCGTTAATATAAGCATTTAAAATGGCATTTTTGTTTAACAATTGTGCAAAATCCTTTGTGTTGATTTTTTTGTTCTTGTCAATGTTGTTAAGAATTTTTTGATAACCTTTGGAATAATTTTCCAATTCAAATATAAATTCACCAGTATCGAAAATTAAAGTTTCACCATCAAATGCATAAAAATCTGACTTTTTAGGCTTTTTCGATATTACGTCGTTCCTTTTTTCTAATTTTTGTATCGCCATAAATTCCTCCATCTTATTTCAATATTTTATTTTTTTCTAACATATCTCTGACTTCAATTATTGATTTTCCTTCAATTTTTTCAAAAGGAAATTCGATTACTTTCTTCATAAAAATAATATTGTCAGCTTCCCTGCACTTGGAAAAATCAAATTCAATATCAGGATTTTTTTGATAATATTCAAGAAGGTTTCTTCTTCTTTTCCATTTGTTATAAAATTCATTCTTTAACTTAAACATGAAACCTCTTTTATCCTTAAAAACAAAACCTTCAATGTTATTTATTGTGTCAGCCCATTTTTTTATTTCCTCAAGTTCAGAAAAAGAATTTATTATTTTTTCAGTTCTTGAAATTTCAAAAATTTCATCTTTTATATTTTTGGAAATGATTTTCTCCTTTATTTTATTTTTCAACTTCTCAGAAAAACTGTCATCTATGTCAATTCCATTAATATGGAGCTTATTTTCTATAAAGTCAAGCAAATACAGCTTATCTTTATCATATTTCACAATATGAGGATCTAACAATGAAATAACTTCAAAAGTTGCGCTTGAATTATATTTTACCAAAAGTTCCTTGATATAATTTTTTATGTTTTTATCAACTTTTTCAAAAAGTTTTCTAAAACAGTTCGCATATTCACCTGAAATTAAAGATTTTGTTGCAAATATAAATTCTCCAGTTTTATGATCTACAGAAAGTATTCCTAAAAATCCATTATATTTAGTAACCGCCTTCAATGGAAATTCAAGATTTTTTTCTAACGCTTCTTTTGAAACTTCTTCTATACCTTGTTCATAAATATTGAAAAATTTATTGTAAGATCTTGCAACAACTTCTCCAGTTGTTCTGTCAACATAAAGTCCTCTCGCTTTTATAGTAAGATCGTTCCATATTTTTTTCCAGAAAACTTTCTTGTTGAAATTTATTGAGTATGTATTGAAATCATTTTTTTTGATTTTTATAAGTCTCGAATTAAGAAGGGCATTAATTTCATCGTCTGAAGTTATTATCATCTCTTTTTCATTTTTGTTGTCCTTAAATTCATTTAAAAAATAATTTTTATCATAAACTGTATTTTTAATTCCTGCTGTTTTATAATCTTCAGAAGTGATTTCCACGTATTTCAATTCTCCGCCAAACTCAATTTCTCCTTCAAGGCAGATTGAATGTCTTGTACTTTGTGTCATTCTGTGGCCATGAATTTGAATAAAGTCCTGACATTTTCCTTCTTTATAGTTTTCTTCATAAATTTCATCAATTTCAGTATCGTAGTTTCCAATACCTTTTATCATTTCCTGTGTTGAAACTAAAAGCATATCAGGAACGTAGGAAAGTCCGCCATGATTTACTAAAAATTTTCTTTTTTCAAATTTAAAAGCATAGCACTGTCTTAATTTTCTGTAAAAATTTCTCATTTCCTTTTTTATATTTTTCACAGCTTTTTCATCCAGGTTTTCAGTCAAGGCATCAAAAGTTTTCTGAGCCTGCTTTGAAACATTTTCAAAATCAAAGGCCCAGTTTCTAAGCCATTTTTCGTGATTTCCTTCAATCATGACAACGTTTGATTTTTTTATGATTTCCTTTATAATGTTCCAAGTTTTTACAGGTTCAATTCCTCTGTCAAAATAATCTCCACAAAAGACGTACAACGTATCTTCTGAAAAATCTTCAAGAAACTTTCCAAGAGCAGTTCCGCAGGAATGAATATCTCCTACAACTTTTATTTTTTCATATTTTCCTGTTAAATCTTCAATATAAAAATTTTTAATCTCATTCATCGAATAAATTCTTTGATAATTTTTAGGAAAGTTATTTTCCTGTATCAATTCATAAGCTTTTTTTACAACTGTTTCAGGAACAAATTTATGTGCAGCTCTCTTCTTGTTCCATTCAAGGCATTGTTCCAAAGAAGTTTCAGGCTGATAATAAAATATTGAATATTTATAAAATTCAGCTAATTTTTCATATTGCTTTGTCAATTTTCTTGTTGTATGAGTAGCGTCAATAACTGTGAAATGTCCTTCCTTCATTCTCTCCTCAAGGCATTCCATTAACATTTTCCAAGCTTTGTCATTATTTTTTTGTGAAATTTTAAATTCCTTTTCATCCATTGCAGGATTTGCAAGAAGCATCCTGAATTTGTCACCTTCCAATGTATAAGGTTCAAGCCCATTTTCTTTTATGAAACTGCTTTTTCCGCTTCCCATTGCTCCACGCATTAATAACAAAGTTCTCATTTAAGACACCTTCCTTTCAATTTTTATAACATATAATAACATCTTTCTTTTTATATGTCAAGAAAAAAATTGTAGACAAAAAAAGTAAGCTGTGCTATAATTTTCTTATAAAAAATGAGAGGTGAACTATGAGCAAACAAGAAAATTTTTATAAGAAATACAATATAAACAATCTTGAAATCATTGGAAAAGAGATTTCTGATAAGGAAACTGCTTATATTGATGTTATGATAAGCAGCCTTGAAATTGAAAATTCTTTAAACAATTTAAGAAACTCATTGAAAAATTTTAAGCCGTTCAAGGAAAAGAAAATTGTTTTAAATATATTTGCTCCTGAAGATATAATGAAAAACGAAACAATAAAATTTATTAATCTTCTTATTAAGCAAAAGAAAATGGAAAACAGCAACATTAATTATTTTTTCAAGGATTATTTTGTTGAAGTGGAAGACAATACAATAAAACTATCGTTTGCACCAAAAACAGAAAAAAATATACTTGAAACTACAAAAATTATTCCTGAAATACATGCTCTTTTGAAAGGAATTTTACAGACCAAGCAATTTAAAGTGTATATTGACGACATTAAGTTGAATTCTGAAGAAGAAAAAGAGATACCAACAAATAAGGAAGCTCCTAAAACCAAAAGAAGAAAAAAAAGGGAAGTTCCGATGACACAGCTTATAAACTTTAAAGATCTTGTTTCAAGCAAGGAAGGGCATGCGGTAGCAATTGAAGGAAAAGTGTTCAACATGGAATTCAAGGCTACAAAAAAAGGAAGCCTTATGTACAATTTTATGATAACTGATTATACAGACTCCATAAGCTGTCAGATGTTCGCTGAAACAGATGAACCTGTCTCAGTAAAAAAAGGAAGCTGGGTAAAGGTTACAGGATATTATGAATTTGACAAGTTTAACAATGAAAATCATATCAGGACATTGGAAGTTGTTGAAATTCCTTCAAAAGATATACAGAAAAAAGATAACTCACCAGTAAAAAGAATTGAACTTCATGCCCATACACAGATGAGTGAAATGAGCGGAGTAATGTCAGTTGAAAGTTATCTTAAAAGAGCTAAGGAATATGGACATCCAGCCGCAGCTGTGACAGATATTTCAGTTGTACACTCATATCCGTTCGCCTTCAAGCAGAATGATGAAAACTTTAAGGCTATATTAGGTATGGAAGCCTATGTTGTGGATGATGAGCAGGACATAATAACAAATGCGACAGGAACAAGAATAGAAGATGCAGTTTATACAGTATTTGATATTGAGACCACTGGTTTCAGCCCCTTCAATGATAAAATCATTGAAATTGGAGCTGTAAAAATGAAAGGAAAGGAAATAATTGACACTTTTTCAACTTTTGTCAATCCTGAAATTCCTATTCCTGAAAATATAGTTGAACTTACTTCAATTACTGATTTTATGGTTCAGGACAGTGAAACTATTGAAAAAGTTTTACCTGAATTTTTAGAATTTTGTAAAAATACTGTTCTTGTGGCACATAATGCAAAATTTGATATTGGATTTATTACTCAGAAGGCGAAAGAACTTTCACTTGAATTTCAGCCAAGCTCAATTGATACGCTTCCGCTCGCAAAAATATTAATTCCAGATCTTAAAGGATTTGGACTTGCAAAAATTGTGAAACATTATGAAATAAAACTGGATAACCACCACAGGGCTGTTGACGATGCACAGGCTACCGCTGAAATCTTGCAGAAATTTATTAACCAGATACTTTCAAAAGGAATTTATACATTAAAGGAAATGAATGAACAGCTTCAGCCTAACATACAAAACGCAGAAACGCAAAATATAATAATTCTGGTAAAAAATCAGGAAGGACTGAAAGCAATTTACGAACTTGTTTCACGTTCACATGTAGAATTTTTTGGAAAAAAACGTCCAAGAATACCTAAAAGCCTTTTAAACAGCATGAAAAAAAATCTTCTTTTATGCAGTTCTGCAACACTTTCAGAAAGAAATGCAGGAGAGCTTGTAAATCTTTATACACATGGTACAGATTTAAACGAGATAGAGGAAAAGGCAGACTATTATGATTATTTTGAAATTCAGCCTGTAAGCAACTATGCTGATCTTGAAAAAGAAATTTCTGTATCTGAAATTCATAAAATGAACAAATATTTTTACAATCTTGCTAAAAAATTGAACAAGCCCATAGTTGCCACTGGAGATGCCCATTATCTTGAGGAAAGGGAATTCCTTAACAGAAATGTGCTTCTTATGGGAGGAGGAAACTTATGGAAAACAGAAACGGAAAATGGGAAGAAATATAAAATTTATGACAGGAAACTTTATTTCAGAACAACTGAAGAAATGTTAGAAGAATTCAAGTATCTTGGAGAAGAAATCGCCTATGAAGTTGTAGTTGAAAATACTCATGTAATAAATAGCCTTATAGAAAAAGTAAGGCCCATTCCTGAAGGATTTTTTCCGCCTGAAATAGAAGGAGCCGAAGATGAAGTAAGAGAAATCACTTATAAGAAACTTGAAGAACTTTACGGAAAAAATATTGACATCTCATTAAAAGAAAGAGTTGAAAAGGAACTTAATGCAATAATAAATAATGGATTTGCCGTCCTTTATCTTACGGCACAGAAACTTGTCAAGAAATCAGTTGACGCAGGATACCTTGTCGGTTCACGTGGTTCAGTTGGTTCTTCAATAGTTGCCTATCTTATGGGAATTACTGAAGTAAATGGGCTTTATCCTCACTACAGATGTCCGAAATGTAAGCATACAGAATTTATGAACGAAGAAGGAAGCGGAGTTGACTATCCTGACAAAAACTGTCCTGAATGTGGCACAAAATACATAAAAGATGGACATGCCATACCATTTGAAGTATTTATGGGATTTGACGGAGATAAGGTGCCAGATATTGACCTTAACTTTTCTGGAGAGTATCAGGGAGAAATTCACAAATATACAGAAGAGCTGTTTGGAAGCGAGAACGTATTCCGTGCTGGAACGATTTCCACGCTTGCTGAAAAGAATGCTTTTGGATATGTGAAAAAGTACCTCGAAGCAATAGAAGATACAACTGAAATAAAGGAAAGAAGAGCAGAAGTCATGAGAATGGCAAAAGGCTGTGAAGGTGCCAGAAAAACTACTGGACAGCATCCCGGAGGAATGGTTGTAATTCCACGTAACAAATCTATCTACGATTTCTGCCCAGTGCAACGTCCAGCAAATGATATGAAATCAAATTCCCTTATTACACATTTTGATTATCACGTAATGGACGAACAGCTTGTAAAACTAGATATACTGGGACACGACGACCCTACAATGCTTAAAAATTTAGGAGACCTTACAGGAATTGACATATACAAGCTTCCTCTTGACGACAAGAATGTGCTGAGTCTTTTCAGCGGAACAGAAGTTTTAGGGATAACTCCTGAAGAAATAGGCTGTCCTTTAGGAACGTCTGGAATACCAGAATTTGGTACTACATTTGTAAAACAGATGCTTATTGACACAAGACCAAAAACATTTGCTGAACTTGTACGTATTTCGGGCCTTTCACACGGAACTGATGTATGGCTTAACAATGCTCAGGACTATGTAAGGGAAGGAACAGCGACATTGAGTGAAATAATATCAGTAAGGGACGATATTATGAACAGGTTAATCGACGACGGGCTTGATAAATCGTTAGCCTTTTCCATAATGGAATTTGTCAGAAAAGGACAGCCTACGAAAAATCCTGAAAAATGGAAAGAATATTCAGCTTTAATGAAGGAAAAAGGAGTTAAGCAATGGTATATAGACTCCTGTGAAAAAATTAAATATATGTTTCCCAAGGCCCACGCAACTGCATACGTAATAATGGGAGTCAGAATTGCCTATTTCAAGGTATATTATCCTTTAGAATTCTATACTGCATTTCTTAACAGGAAAACGGATGCATTTAAAATATCAACAATGTTTCGACCAGTTGCTGAACTTAAAAAGGCAAAAATTCAGCTTGAAACAAAGCAGTCGCTAAATGTTAAAGAAAAGCAGGAGCTTTTCTTATATGAAATACTTATTGAAATGTATTACAGGGGAATTGAACTTGAAATGGTTGACATATATAAGTCAGATGCACAGAAATTTATAATAGATAACGGAAAAATAAGAATGCCTCTTTCAGCAGTTGACGGATTAGGAGAAAATGTTGCAATAGCTATTGAAAAGGAGCGTTCAGTTCATGAATTTTCTTCGGTTGAAGATCTTAAAAGAAGAACTAAAATTACCAAGACTGTTATTTCAATTATGGATATGTTTGACTGTTTTGACAAAATGGAAGAGACAGACCAGATGACACTTTTTTAAAATATTTTTTATAATAAAAAAAGCAGATAAAAATTCTGCTTTTTTATTTTTCTGGAATTCCAAATATTTCTTCCCATTTAGTTATGCCCAGTTTTGGAAAAAGTTTTTTTGCCGTTTTTCTCCCAAATTTCATGCTGTCATCACAGGAATATGGAAAAATCATAGGAATATTCATTTTTTCAACAGTCATTCCTCTGGCAACATACCTTATCTGTCTTTCAGAAAAACTTATTCTAGTTCCTTTTACTGCGTTTCTTACTGCAACTATTGATACTGCTTCGCTACTGTTAAATTTTTCCTTCTTTATTTTTACTGCTTCAAGCATTCTTTCAGGACTTGTTAATTTTCCTGTTTCCAAAGTTTCTAAGTTTTCATTATAAACTCTTGCTATATCATCAGTTTTTATTAAACTTGAAAGATAAACTGGAACTGCACCTATTGCAGATAATATTAAAAAACTTATAAACTTGAAAATAATTTTTTTCTTTCCTATAAAAGAAATTAATGCAAGAGCAAAGAAAAATCCCGCTATTCCCCAGAATATATTACGAACTAGCAAATAACCTTCAATTGACTGCTGCAGCCATTCCAATAAATTCATTTGTTAAATTTCACTTCCTTTCTAATAAAACTAAAATCATTTTAGCATTTCTCACAACGATTGTAAATAAAAAATTAGATATGTTGTTACTTTTTCTAAAAAAAATTGTTAAAATTAATCAAATAATAATAATTTAGGAAGAAAAATGAAAAATCAATCTTTAATTGCGAAAGGCTTCGTGGCATTTTGTTGTGGATGTTTTTTTGGAACATTAATTTCTGAAATAACCGGATACATATTAAAATAAATCAATTATAAATTAAAAGACAGGAAAATTAATTTCCTGCCATTTTTTTACAAATCCTATCTGTTTTAAAATATTTCTTATATGCGTGATTATAATATTATAATTGTCAGCAATAAGTCAATTATTTTTTTATATTTTGTTATAAGTTCAGACATGTGATGTCCTGAACTCTTTGGGCAACATTTGTCCAAAGATGGCTGTGTCATGCCCCTATGTCTATAATACTATAAAAGATTAGAATTGTCAATATACTTTTTAGAAACAAATTCATCCCCTTGATTAAAGTTAGACTTTCTTTGTGATAACATATTTCCATTTTCCTAAAAATAATTTTTTGTAAACCTTTTTATTAATTTTAAATGCTTTTGGAAAATAAAAATAATTTCTTGACATATAACAGAAAATTTGATATAATTAATTTGAAAAAAGTAGTAATGTTCTTTTAAGTCATTTTAGTCCTTTTTTAAAAGGACTTTTCTGGGGATGCCTTGGTTTCGACAGGATTATGATAGGTGAAACAAGCAGGCAGGTTGGGAACACCTTAAAAGCCAAAAAAGCAATAAATGCAAACAAAACTTTAATCGCTGCCTAGTAAAAAGGCGCACACAGTTTTTCAAGTGTCGTTTCTTATAAACTGTGTTCATTAAAAAACGACTTGCTCATATTAATGATTATAACATGTTGAGGAAATTTCATAATCTGGCTTCCATGCTTTTTGAAAAACTGATTAATGGAAGTGAAATTGGAGCAGTTTTTCTAAGCCTGAAGAAACTTTTGCTGAAAGTTTTTCTGGACACGGGTTCGAGTCCCGTCATCTCCACCAATAATAGTAACAAACTCTTTATATATATATTTTTTTAGGCAGAATTTTTTAGTAAATTCTGCTTTTTTAGGAGGGAATATGGAATATTATGATATTTTTTTAGAAGATAAACTTAATCTTAAAGTTCAAAAAATTGATGAAAAAGATTATGATTATATATATGTTTTAACTGATATTCACGGTTCATATAATGAATTTAACTATTTTTATGATTATCTTCAGGACAAACACGGTTCTAAAGATAAAATTCTTATTATTATTCTTGGAGACAGTTGCGATCGTGGAGAAGGGACAGAAAAACTTTTCTTAAAATATATTGAAATTAATAAAACGGGAACTATAAAACTTATTCACCTTTTAGGAAATCACGAGCAGATACTTTTAAATTCAATATATGGAAGAAATTATCTTAATAACTGGATCAGCAATGGCGGACTTGAAACAATATTCTGTTTTGACAAGCAATTGCAAAAGAAATATAATAATAATTTTATTAATAATATTTCAAAAATATTTCAAGAAGTTTTAAGTGAAAACTACAACTTTAAAGAAAAATTTCCTGAAATTTATGAATATGTTTCAAATTTTCCACATATAATTGAAGGAAATGAAAATATATTTGTTCATGCCGGAATTGACTTTAATAAAAAAATTGAAAATCAGGACAAGGAAGAAGTTCTTTGGCGAAGAGATGAATGGTACTTGAAAAATAATACAGGAAAGCAAGTTTTTTATGGGCATACGCCACAAAAGGACATTTCAATAATAAATAACTGTTATAATTTAGATACTGGCATCTGTTTTGGATTAAAAATGTCAATTTTTGAAATAAAGAATAAAAAATTAATAATAATTCCAAAAATTTTAACAGAAAAGGCTTAAAAAATAAATTTTTTTGTGCTATAATAAAAAAAATAAGAAAACGAAAGGAAAAATATCTATGAAAAAAATCATTTTAACAGCAGTTTTAGCTGTATCAGCGTTTGCATTTGCAGAAAGCAAAGAATTTGTAACAGTAAATCTTAAAGGAAAAACTTCTTCTGAAAGAAAAGCAATTATAATAGAAGCTTTTCAGAAATATGGAGCAGCAAAAGAAACTTTTGAAAACATTCCAGATCTTGACGAAAGATTGGAAATTACAGGAATGATTGAAGGTTCTAAAATTACTTGGAGCGAATAACACATAATTAATCATAGTCACCAAACCAAATAAAAAGAGAAGAGATCAAACCTCTTCTTTTTTTTCTTCGATTATTTTATTTCTTAACTTGTCTAAATTTTCAGTTCCATATTTTCTGTAAAGAAATCCTCTTATTGCTTTTTCAGATTTTCCAACCTGTTCTGTCATTTGACGATAAATTTTTCCTTCAAGAATAGATTTTTTTATATATTCCAAATCTTTATCATTATAATTTCTTGAATGAGCCGGCTCCCTTAAAGGACGAGCCTTTATTTTTAAATCTATAAGTTTTCTTAAAATGGCGCCTTCGCTTCTGTTTAATTTTTCAGATATTTGTTTATATGTATATTTATACTGAAAAATAAGTTTCAAAAGTTCATTTTCTTCTTTTTTTGTCCATTTAACTGAAGAGAATTTACTTTTTTGATTTTTTCTTAACTTTTCTACCCATTCCGGCTCATTTTCTATGGAATTTTTTTTCACTTTGTTCCAATCAACAAATTGCCTATTCTTGTCTGCCCATTTCCAAAAATCTTCAACATAAATAACTTTAAATTTATTTTTTCCTACAGTCTTGTTTTTAATTCTTAAATTACGGTTTTCAATCCAGCTTTTAAGTTTGTAGCTTATACTGTCATAGCCAATATATTTCATGAACTGATTGAAAGTTATATAGTTTCCGCTTTCAAGGAAAGGCCCTAAATTTCTTTTTCCAGCTTTTTGAACAATTGCACTTTCAGAACGGTTCAATTTTTCAGCAATTGATTTTATAGGCTTTGTTCCCCACGCGTCATCAAGGTACAATATTTCTTCCTTGGTCCAGGTTCTTCCTTTTTTCATATTGCAACCTCTAGCTTAAGTTTTGTTTTTTCAGGACTGTAGTTCCTTAATTCATAATCTGTTTCCTTAAATTCATTGAAAATTTTCCATGCAGTTTCCAAGTCTCCTGATTTATTAGTTATTTTTTCAGAAAAAACTAGCTCAGGGCTTTCAAAATCGACAAAGTTTAATTTGGAATTATATTTTAACGGTCTTCCACCTCGTGAAAAATTATCCTGGTATTCATGAGAAGTCATAAAACTCCATTCATCAATAATATCCCTGTTGTCTACCAAATGCCTGTCATATATATGCAGATCCTGAACAAAATGTGTAAAATTTCCAGGCTCAAGTCCACAGCATCTTGCAACAAGGCATTGAAGGAAAGCATACTGTACTTCGTTCCAGCATCCTGCACCAGCCGCCACAAAGAAGTCGCCAGATCTTTGTATCAAGGTCATGTGCAGTCTTCCTTTTTCAACACTCCATAATGTTTCATAGGCGCAAGGGGGGAGTCCTGCGTTACCTATCTCATTGAAGTCAAACATGTTCACAATTATTCTTCTGTCATTTGGATTTTGTGTTATCTGCTGGAAAAGATATTCAACAGGATTTAAAAATTTCTTGCTTCCAAAAATTTCAGGATTTTTATTTGACAGTCCTTTATACTCCTTATTCAATATGAAACCATAGCTGTGTCCTATTGTCCCAGTCCCTTTATATTCCCACTCGTCCCATATCTTGCTGTTCAAATCTGAAAGCTTGTTGCTTCTTTTCTGCCATATCCACAATATTTCATCTATTGCGGCCCTGTAATTGATATTTCTTAATGAAAGAATTGGAAATTTTTCCTGAATGTTGAAATATTCATTAAACTGCTGAAAAAGTCCAACAGTCTTTGCAACGTTTCCGTTACTCCATCTGGCTCTTGTTTCTTTTTCAGAGCCATACATCATAATTTTTTTCAACTGTTTCCAAAATTTATAATTCACTGTCATCATTTTCACCTTGAACCTTCTTAAAAATCTCATTTATTCTTACATCAGATAATTTTGCATCATGTTCCAGCTGTTCCCAGATTGTAACTGAGTTAAATAAAAAGTATTCCTTGCTTGTGTCTGGTAAATTTTCATCTAGTTTTTGGATTTTTTCTATAATGCTTTTCAAAAAGAAAAGTGAAATAATTGACTGAACATCATCCTGTTTTTTTGAATGATATTCAACATTTTTCTCTGTAATTTTCAAGAAATTATTTTCAGTCCCAAATGTTATTGCATCTGCACTTTCTTCCATAACTTTTAAATTGCTTTCCTTAGAAATAAAATTAAGGGCTTTTTCAATAAGTTTGTCGTTCATTTTTTTTCTCCTTATATTTTGATAATTTATTATAACATATATAAAGATATAATTCAAGTGTTTGGAAAATTGTGAAACTTCTTTTTTTTAAGCTAATATGCTATAATTTAGAATATTGTTGAAAGGAGGGAAAAATGGGAACTTTTTTCTGGGCTGTAATGTCAGCAGTAATGGCTTTCCTGGAAATTATTATACCGGGACTTGTGACAATATGGTTTTCGGTAGCCGCTGCAATTACAATGATTTTTGCATTTTTTATAAAAAATTCAGCAATTGAGCTTCTAATTTTTGCTGCTGCAAGCTGCATTCTGCTTATATTCACTCGCCCGATGCTTGCTGAATATTTAAAAAAATTTAAGAAGGAAAACTTTCATTCAGGCAATCTAGGTTCAAAAGTAGAAATAACCAGAGTTGTAAACGCTGAAAGAAGGGAATATCTTGTAAAATTCAAGGGAACAATTTATATGGCGGAATGCAAGGACATTCTCAAGGTAGGAGAAATTGCTAAAATTCAGAAATTTGATGGCAACAGAGCCATTTTAGAAAAATTATAGGAGGTATTTTTTATGTTTGCTTACTCAATAGCAATTGTTATAGTAGTTGTGGCACTTATCTACATACTGAAAGCAGTAAAAATAGTGCCGGAGTCAAGAGTTTATGTAGTAGAGAAATTAGGAAAGTACGACAAGTCTCTTAATGCGGGCCTTTCATTTCTTAATCCGTTCTTTGACAGAGTCGCGAGAATTGTTTCGTTGAAGGAACAGGTTGTAGATTTTCCACCACAGCCAGTAATTACAAAGGACAATGCAACAATGCAGATAGATACTGTGGTATATTTTCAGATAACTGATCCTAAGCTTTACACTTATGGAGTTGAACGACCACTCACAGCGATTGAAAATCTTTCAGCGACAACTTTAAGAAACATAATAGGAGACATGACTGTAGACCAGACATTAACTTCAAGAGACATTATTAATACAAAAATGCGTCAGGAGCTTGATGATGCGACAGACCCTTGGGGAATAAAGGTGAACCGTGTGGAACTTAAGAGCATACTTCCGCCTGCTGACATCAGAGTGGCAATGGAAAAGGAAATGAAGGCTGAACGTGAAAAAAGAGCCAACATTCTTGAAGCTCAGGCTAAAAGAGAAGCCGCTATTCTAGTGGCTGAAGGTGAAAAACAGTCAGCAATCCTAAGAGCCGAAGCTAAAAAAGAAACTCAGATTAAGGAAGCGGAAGGACGGGCTGAAGCAATAATTTCAGTCAAGAAGGCCCAAGCCGAAGCCCTTAAGCTGTTAAATGAGGCTCAGCCTACAAAAGAAGTTCTTTCCCTTAAAAGTATGGAAACTTTTGAAAAGGTTGCCAATGGACAGGCTACAAAAATTATTATACCAAGCGAGCTTCAAAATTTAGGCGGACTTGTAACAGCTTTTTCTGAACTTAACAAAAAATAGCAATTGATTTTTTTAGAAAAAGTGATATAATTATATTAGACCATTAACCCAATATCCCATGGAACCTTATTAAAGGGTTTTATCGGCATATTAAATATGCCGATTTTTTTATTAATAAAAAAGAGCGAAACCGCTCTTTCATTTTTTTTATTTCTTTGTGATAACATCTCCAGACATTGTTCTCACTTCACCTGAAATTGAATTTGAAATTATATCTCCTGACATTGTGCTGGCATTTCCTTTTATATCTAAGCAATTAATGTCACCGCTCTGAGAAGAAACGTTTTCACAGTTTCCTTTAATTTCTAATTTTTCGCAATATGCAACTTCAAGTTTCTCAACATCTCCAGTTACAAAAACATTTATTTCCTTTTCATTTTCAATTCCTTTGATCTTTTTTCCATCAACCCACACTTCACTATTATTTGTGATTACGATATTATTATTTCCTTTTGACGAAACAATTGTTCCGTTCTTATTTTTTATGAAAAATTCAAAAAATTTCTTTAGCATTTTTTACACTTCCTTTTATTATTTTTGATAAATAAAATTTCCTTCCTTAATTTTATCTATTACTTTTTTAACAAACTGTATCGAAATCAAATCCTGTATTTCCTTGCCTTGAGTATAGAAATCATCGTCAATTCTTTCAATTTCTAATTGTTTATAAGAGTTTATGTCACTTTCTTCAATAGGACAGTGAAATGATCCCTGTTTCATTTCATAGTACAGAAAATAAAGAACAATTTTTCCTTTCCACGTCTCAATATTCTGCCTATGAATTAATTTAGCTTTTAAAAGGCTTTTTATCAGGAAATCTTTCATATCATAATATTCTTTCATTTTGTTCAAATTACTATAATAGTATCTATTATAAAAATTTTTTAAATCCCTATAATTCTTTGCACGTTTATTCACTGAATAAATGCAGTCATATAACATATCTGAAGTTATTATGTTATTTTTCAGATTTTCTTTATATTCTTTAGAAGGTTTCATGTTTTTCCTTTCAGAAGGCGGAAAAATCCGCCTTGCTTATTCTTCAGTTTCAGGAGCGATTTTCACGGCATCTGCAATCTTTTCATTCTTTTCAAGTTTCATAAGTTTTATTCCTTTAGTTCCTCTGCCTTTGAAAATGTTTACGTCTGATGCCTTTATTTTAATTATTTTACCTACATTTGAAATAAGAGCAACCTCATCATTTTCATCAACTTTAAAGCTTCCAAGAACATTTCCTGTCTCTTCATCAGTCTTGGCGTTTGTGACTCCAATATTTCCCCTTGACGTTTCCCTGTATTCCTCAACGGCAATACGTTTTCCATATCCATTTTCACTTACAGTCAGTATTATGTCTTCAGGCTTCACAATCTCAAGAGAGACTATTTTATCTCCGTCTTTCAAGCTGATGCCTTTAACTCCTGACGAATATGTTGTAGAAGTTCTCACAAGATCTGCTGAAAATCTTGTAGCAATTCCATTATATGTTGCTATGAATACCTGGCTTTCTTCTGAACCGTCATAACTTTTGGCAAAAAGAAGGCTGTCGTCTTTTCTGATTTTTATTGCCTTTTTACCGTTAGAAAGGACATTTTTGAAGTTATCGAGATTAACTCTTGAAATAATTCCTTTTTTTGTAAGGAACATTATTTTTGAATTTTCATCAAAATCTCTTACAGGCATCATTGAACTGATTTTTTCGCCTTTGGATAATTTTATGATGTTTTCAATAAGTTTTCCACGGGCATTTCTTCCAGCTTGAGGAATTTCATACACTTTCTTGGCATATACTCTTCCAAGCGTAGTAAAGAAAAGAATTGTGTCATGATTTCTTGCATTATACATGCTTTCTATAAAATCATCTTCAGTTATCTGAGCCGCGTTGACTCCAACGCCTTTCCTGTTCTGAGTTTTATAAGTGTCGGCAGGAACACGTTTCATATAACCTTTATGGGTAACGCTTATTATGCTTTCCTCGTCCTTTATTAAGTCTTCAAGTCCTATTTCCAGCTGTTCGTCAATTATTTCAGTCCTTCTTTCGTCCTTGTATTTGGACTTGAGTTCCTTGACTTCCGAACGTATTACTTTATAAATTTCTTTTTCATCCGAAAGAAGAAGCTCATAATATTCTATATTCTTTAATATCTCAGAATATTCATCTTCAAGCTTTTCCCTTTCAAGTCCAGTAAGCCTTTGAAGTTTCATGTCAAGTATTGCTTTTGCCTGAAGCTCGCTGAACTCAAATTTTTCCTGAAGAGAAGCTCTGGCAGTTTCGGAACTTTTTGAACCCCTTATAAGCTGGATAACTTCATTGATATTGTCAAGAGCTTTTAAAAATCCTTCAAGAATATGCTGTCTGTTCTTTGCTTTTCTTAATTCAAATTCAGTTCTTCTTGTAACAATTTCAAATCTATGCTTTAAATAGATTTCTATGATTTCTTTAAGATTTAAGACTTTAGGGACATTATTGACAAGGGCGAGCATTATTATTCCAAAAGTTGACTGAAGTTCCGTATATTTATACAGCATATTTACCATCAATTCTGCCGGAACGTCTTTTTTAAGTTTAATGACAACTCTTATTCCTTCCCTGTCCGACTCATCTCTTAAATCGACAATTCCGTCAAGCTTTTTCTCGCGTACGAGCATTGCAATTTTTTCTACAAGACGGGCCTTGTTTACCTGATATGGAAGTTCAGTTATGATTATATATTCCCTTCCAGTTTTAGTCTTTTCAATTTCAACTTTTCCACGCACCTTGATTTTACCACGTCCAGTGGTATAGGCATTATGTATTCCTTTTCTCCCATTAATTATTCCGCCTGTTGGGAAATCAGGTCCAGGAATGTATTTCATAAGCTGTTCTGAAGTTATTTCTGGCTTATCTATTGTAGTGATTATCGCTTTTGATAATTCAGCAAGGTTATGTGGCGGAATATTTGTAGCCATTCCTACTGCTATCCCATTTGATCCGTTCAAAAGAAGGTTTGGCAGTTTTGCAGGAAGTACAGTAGGTTCATCTAAAGTTTCATCAAAATTTTTACGGTAATCAATTGTGTCCTTATTAATATCTTCAAGAAGTTCTTCAGTAATTTTTCCCATACGTGCTTCAGTGTTATGATTTATAAATCCGTTAGCAGTAAATGAATGGCAGTCACTTTCAACCTTTATCGAATAAACTGGTTCTTTTCCCGCGTATTCAATAGAAGTTATTTTTTGGAAACTATAATTTCTGCTACATAAATCTTCCATAAGTTTGAAATCTTCTTTTGAAACAATTTCTTTTATTTCTTCCCTGTTTTCTTGATATTTATTATATCTGTCAAAATTATGCTTTTCTAAAAATTTGGATTTATATTTTCCTCTTATATATTCAGTTATAAAAGGTACATAATTTTTCATTGAAACTCCTGTATCATGTTTTTCATACCATTCAACTAATTCTTTTAAAGAGTTTTGTTTTCTTTCGGAAACGAAACCAATTAATTCAACAAATCTTTTTATATTGTATTTTTCTTTTATATAAAGTTTGTAGCAAGGTTTTTTGTTTCTTTTGTCAGGACAAGTTCCAATATATGAAAAAATTCCTTTGTTTGCTAAAACAATTTGAATTTGCTTTAACAATTTTACACTTTGAGAAGTGTAAGTAATAGATTTTTCAGGATTGGAAATACCTCCATCTCCTTCATAAAGATATTTTAAAAAAATATTTTGTATATTCCAACTGGACTGTAAAACAACATTTGGTATTTCTTTTTTATCACTTCCAAAGTAAAATTGTCTTTCATTAATTAAATAATCATATAAATCTTTAGAATGGGTATATATTTCTTCAACTTCTTTAATATTTACTGTAATTTTAGAAGAACTTTTCACTCTTTCAAGATATTTTTTTAATCCCGTTTTAAAAACTTCAGACATTTTTTTATCAAGGTTTGAAAAACCTACACGATAATAAGGATGTTGATTGTCAATTGAAGATATATAACCTTCACTAACTAATGCTCCTAAAAACTCTGCTTCCCATTCTTCTATTAAATCAATATTTGAATTTAACTGATTTGGACTTGTATTTATAACAGCATAATCTCCTTCTTTTAAATTTTTCACTGTTTTCCATACATATACAGGTTTCTTGTTTTCGTCAGTTGTTAATATTAATAAAGGATGGTTAGATGTTGCTTTGACAGAAAATCCTGCTTCAGTCTTAACTTCATATATTTTATGTATCCCTGAATTAAAAAGAACTTTTGATGTATTAACTTTATTATTCATTGAATTAACTTTAATATCAATTTCATTATCTGTATTTAATTCGGTTTCAGTTCCATTAAGTTTTCCAATTGAAATGACCCCTTTATTAGTATTTATCAAAGTTTCTTTTGAAACACAATATCTCATGGCCGCCGCTTCATCTCCATCTACTGACCCAAAGTTTCCATGTCCATCAATTAATTGGTATCTCATATTAAAATCCTGCGCTAAACGTACTAATGCACCATATACGGAACTATCACCATGTGGATGATATTTACCAAGAACATCTCCAACAATTCTTGCGGATTTTTTAAACGGACTTTTTGAAGTCATTCCCATCTCATCCATAGCATAAAGTATTCTCCTATGAACTGGTTTCAAACCGTCCCTTGCGTCAGGTAATGCTCTCGAAACTATTACTGACATTGAATAATCAAGATACGAAGACTTTATTTCATCTTCTATATAAACTTTCTCTATATTTTTCATTTCTGTTGCCTGAGTACCATTTTCAAGCAATTCATTATTATTTATTTCTGACATTTTCTTTCCTTTCTTAAATAAAATCATTTTTCTAAACTTTTGAACAGTTCTTCTTTTTGATTAGTTGTTCCGTTATAATAGTCATTCAGCAAATAATTATAATAAGAATTCTTATCATAGTATGAACCATATCTAATTCTCTTTTTGAATTTTACTAGAATAACTCCTAAATATCTAAATTTCTTACATAATTTGCATTTTCCTCTATGAATTTTCTTCTTGGTTCAACCTTGTCCCCCATAAGAGTTTCAAACATTTTTTCAGCATATCTTGCGTCTTCAAGAGTTACTTTCAGTAAAGTTCTTACATCAGGATCAAGCGTTGTTTCCCAGAGCTGTTCCGGGTTCATTTCTCCCAGCCCTTTGTAACGCTGAACGCTATATTTTATCCCTTTATTTTCTAAAATTTGAGTTTTTTCTTTCATCTGATTGTCATTATAGGCATATTGTATGCTTTTTCCATTGCTAATCTTATATAATGGCGGCTGCGCTATATAAATATTTCCATTGTCTATCAGTGGACGCAAATGTCTGAAGAAAAATGTCAGCATTAACGTTCTTATGTGCGCTCCGTCCACATCAGCATCTGTCATGATTACTATTTTGTGGTATCTCAGCTTCTCAATATCAAAATTGTCGTCTATTCCTGTTCCAAATGCCGTTATCATGGACCTTATTTCAGCGTTTTCAAGAATTTTATGCATACCAGCTTTCTCTACGTTTAATATTTTACCTCTTAACGGCAGAATTGCCTGAAATTTTCTGTTTCTTCCCTGCTTTGCAGAACCACCCGCACTTTGGCCTTCGACAATAAAAACTTCGCTTTCAGCAGGATCCTTTGAAGAGCAGTCCGCAAGTTTTCCTGGAAGATTTCCTACTTCAAGTACATTTTTTCTTAAAACAAGTTCCCTTGCTTTCTTAGCTGCAATACGAGCTTTTTTAACAAGAACCATTTTTTCAATAATTTTTCCTGTTTCTTTTGGATGATCTTCTAAAAACATTTTCAAACCTTCCATTACAACTTGTGAAACTTGAGCTGAAGTTTCTGAATTTCCTAGTTTTGTTTTTGTCTGTCCTTCAAATTGTGGTTCAGGTATTTTAACACTTATTATACAGTTCATACCTTCCCTTATATCATTTCCTTGAAAAGTTCCATCCTTTTCCTTGATAAGCTCCAATTTCTTGGCAACATCATTCACAGTCCTTGTCAATGCTGTCCTAAAGCCGCTCACATGAGTCCCGCCTTCATAAGTATTTATATTATTTACAAATGAATAAAGAGTTTCCTTCTGCGAAGCTGTCCAGTTCATGGCTATTTCAATTTCAGTAATTCTCCCATCTGCATTAGTTGCATTTCCTGACATATAAATAATGTCATTATTCAGCTTTTCACCTTTTGAAATTTCATTAAGGAAATCCTTAATTCCGCCTTCTGAAAAAAATGTTTCCGTTTTTACATTTTCATTTCTTTCATCTGACAAAACTATAGTTAAACCTTTATTCAGATATGAAAGTTCCTTAAATCTTTCGGAAAGAGTGTCATAATCATAAACCGTAGTATCAAAAATTTCAGCATCAGCCTTAAATTTTATAACTGTTCCTCTCTCTTCGGAACTGGCTGTTCCAATTTCTTGAACTTCTGTTACTGGAATTCCTCTTTCAAAAGATTGCTGATATATTTTACCGTCTCTTGTTACAGTTGCTGTTAAATTTTTAGACAAGGCATTTACGACAGATACACCAACTCCGTGAAGTCCTCCTGAAACTTTATAATTGTCATTGTTAAATTTACCTCCTGCATGAAGTACAGTAAGCACCACTTCCAAGGTAGGTTTTCCTGAAGAATGCATTTCAACGGGTATTCCTCTTCCGTTATCTCTGACCTCGATTACATTGTCAGGCAAGATTTTAACCTCTATCTTGTCGCAGTAAC
>ERZ773065.528-NODE-528-length-21273-cov-48.161184_pt1 | contig 21273 bp, 28 predicted proteins | sample MGYA00580623_ERZ773065 | MGnify/ENA primary metagenome ERZ773065 (study PRJEB29015, sample SAMEA2738017) | human oral metagenome | biome: human oral; feature: human-associated habitat; material: dental | place: China | collected 2047 ... | reverse complement strand
GGTACGACAGGACCGGGTACCCGTACCCGGTGGCGGGTCCGCCTACGGGGCCCGACACGACCGGCGATGAGAGCACGACAGGGGCGATGAACCCCGTGTGTGTTCACTCTTCTCGTTTTCACCTGCGTGTTCGAACGAGCGAACGATCGATCACATGGCGACACGGGCCGAGGCAAAGCACAACCCCCTAATAACCCTATATATGCATTTGTATATATCGTACTCAGAATATATGAGAGTAGTATAGAATATTATACTACTATGACATTAATGTGTGGTACAGGTATGTATACCAGGATACGACAATTTATACTACTATGATTATATTCTGTATATAATATTTATATAATATAAAAATATATATATTATATTACGAAGAGATTTGAATGTAACATACTTGAAACATTTGGGATTTCGTACCTACATCGCCCCGTCTCCCGCCCTGTCGAAGCCCTCTTCTCGAACGCCTGTTCGATGCATAATCGTTGCTATCCCGGGCCTGTCGTACTCCACAGGTACCCTCCCCGGTATGTACCTACATCCTTCCGGTCCTGTCGTCCCGTTCGTCCTCCACTTGTGCATACAAGTTGATCTACATAGGACCTTGGTCCCAAATCAGCCCTTGCCCGTGTCGTCACTTAGTAGATGGCCTTCATAGGACCTTGGTCCCGAGAGGCTAGTGCACAGAGGTCAGAGGACTTAACCTGAACTGTCGTTCATATTGATGGGTTGTGAGCGGGGGCACAGGATGGGGGCTTGACGGGGACGACATGATGTAGGAGAGTAGGGGTACCGGAAAGGCGGGGGGCCTGCCCGGTAGCGAGAGGAAGGAGCACGGGATGACCAGGGACGAGGCACTGAGGAAGGTGCGGGAGAGGGCCGGCGGGGACCTGTCGTGCGTGCCCGGGCCCGTGATCATGCGGGCCGTCGAGATGATGATGGCGCTGAGCGGAGAGGAGGCAGAGGAGAAATGATACTGCGGAGCGGTGTCGAGGTGGGGCTTGATGATGTTCGGGCCGTTGTCGAGGCGATGAGCACGGATGAGGAGGACGAACTGTACATGTTGCAGTGGACCGAGATGTTGTCGTGGCTGAGGATGGCCGTGACGGTGACGGGGAGGCTCGGGGGGAGCATGAGGAGGCTGCCCGACGAGACGCCCGACGGGGAGACATGGACCGTGATGAACAACACATGAGCGGGGGGTGATCGAACGACAAGATGTAGTTAGAGTAGACACCAACAACAGCAAGAGGGTTTGTCGCAGAGCCCGAACCAACAGGAGGAGTCGATGATGAGCGAATGGACCGGAAGGGTCATGCTGGACGATGAGAACCGAACACGCACTCGCATTTACGAAAGGCTGAGGAAGATGAACGAGACGATCGCGGAGGCCGTCGAGGAACTGCACGGAGCGCTGGGGTGGACCGATGAGGCGAACGCGCTCGGAGGCGTCGAGTGCGACTGGAGCGCGGACGACACGAGCGGATGGCTGACGATGGGTCCGGTGCATGTCGAGTGGCTGCGTGACGCGTACGGCGACGGGCTGGACGACTGGGTCGCGGTCAACGTGTCGGTGGACGGTGAGCCTTTCGACTCGGACGGGTACTCGCATTTGGAGGACGCGATCAAAGAAGCGGCGCACTCGACGGTGGAGTGGCGGCGCTCCCGCGCCGTCGAGATTCGCGACGGCGTTGTGGACTGGCTGGATGAACGGGGCGAGAGCTTCGACATTCTCGGTCCACAGGACGTGCACGACCCATGGTCGATTCTGTGGGGTGACGTGATGGTGCGGGGCTACTACGACGATGACGGCGCGTTCGTGTGGTCGGTGGTGAACTCCGAGAACGGGGACTACCTCGACGGGGATGCCTCGGATGACACGGACGCGGTGATCGAGGCGATGGTGGAGTGCGCGAAGGATCCGATGGTCGAGGCGTGGGTTGAGACCATGGCCGTGGAGACAGCGGAGGACAACTGGTCCGTGCGCTCGTCAGCGGACCAGATGACGGTGTACATGCACTCGTCCATCGCGTACGGCATGAGCCGTAGGGCGTACTACGAGCCGACGGGGTACGAAGAGGGTCGGATTGAACTGGAGTACTGCATCCGCGGTAGTGAGTGGCGGCCGTTCGATGAGCATCTGCCCGAGGACGAGGACGACGTGAGGTGCATGGCCGGCAAGGCGTACGCGTGGGTCAAGGCGGTTGATGCGTGATGAGCATCGAGCCGGTAGAGGCCCAGGAACGCGCCGTCCGTGGGCTGGTTGCCGCGGGCGGCACGGGCCTTGTGAGCGCGGGGACAGGTTGCGGCAAGACGTTGATGTCGCTGTGGACTATCGACAGGACGGCGAAAGAGGAAGGAGTGGAGCCCTGCGATCTGTCGATTCTTGTCGTGGCGCCGCTGCGCACGGAGAGCGGTTGGCGCCGTGCGGTGAGTCAGGTCTGGCCCGACGACAAGATGGTGTTCAGGACGTTGAGCAAGCGGCGCAAGGTTGAACGCGAGGCGTTGGAGCGGCTGTTGCGGGGCGACAAGCCACGGGGCGTGTCGTTCCTCGGTTGGGAGTTACTGGCCTCGGTGTCGAAGAGGAAGGGTTACGACGCGCGTGCGGGAAAGGTGAGGAGCAAGGCGACGACACGAGTGCTCGGAGGCGTTGAGTTCGATTGGGTTGTTGGTGATGAGATTCACCGCGCCTGCAATTTCAGGACGGTGACATCGCAAGTGCTGTGCAGGGTGAAGGCGAAGCACCGTCTTGCGCTCAGCGCAACGCCGGCGGGCGGCCAACCCGTGAATATCTATGGTGCGCTGAAATTCTTGTGGCCCAAAAAATATCCGGGGTTCACACGGTTCGCGAACAGCTTTTTCGCTAGTGAGCCTTGTTATTTCGGCGGGCCGTACTCGGTAACGTACGGCGCTGAGAAACGACCGGGGCTTCTGTCGAAAGGGCACAAGGCGCGGGGCGAGTGGCAGGACATGCGGATTGAGGACGTTGCCGGCGCCCTGCCGCCGGTGGATATCCGTCGTGTGGATTGTGCGATGACCGCTGAGCAGCGCAGGCAGTACAAGCAATTGCGCGATGAGGCAGTGGCGTGGATGGATGATCACCCTGCCGTTGTCGGACTACCGGTGACGCGCGACATGAGGCTCAGGCAGGTGACGCTTGGGCAGATGCGCGTGCGCCCAGTACAGGGCGATGAGGACGAGTGGTACTTCGACAAGATGTCGCGGAGTGGCAAGATCACCGCGCTGCTAGACATCTTGAAGGACATCGGCGATGAGAGAGTCGTCGTCTACTCGCCGTCGAAAAGGTTCCAGGTCCCGCTTGTCGCACAACTGGAGAGGGCGGGCTACTCGTGCGTGCGTGTTGACGGCGAGCACAAGGACGAGTGGAAGAGCTTCCTCGACAAGGACGGGCCGCAGATCCTGTGCGCGGTGATCCCCGCTGTTGCTGAAGGCGTTGACGGACTACAGCGGGCCTGTCGGCATGAAGTCTGGCTCGGGCTCGATCCGTCTGTCGTGAGGTGCGTTCAGGCGCAGGGGCGGCTGCACCGCACGGGGCAGACCGGCACCGTGGTGCGTTGGCTACTTCAGTGCCCCGGCACGGTGGATACGGAGTCGGTCATCCCTAGGCTTGATCAGCGGTATGCCGATTTGAAGGTCTCAGGGCTCATCTGAGCGCCTCTCAGGGCGCCCCTAGTACTCAGTACTAGGGGCGCCTTTCTGTGCCGTCTACGGGCCTCCTGTGGCCCCTGCGCGTGGGCACGAGAAAAGCCCCCGCCGGGTTTCCGGCGGGGGCTGTTGGTGAGGCGCTCGGCTTAGCAGAGCGTGTCGATGACTTCATCGATGCGGAGGACGCCCAGGTCGCGTTCCTCGGCGGCGGCCCGGCTCGGGCAGCCCCGGTTGAGCGCCCCCTCGATGGTCCGTTCGCGCAGGCCCACGAGGCGGCCGACGATGACGGCCCGGTCGGCGGGCTTGATGTGCCGGGCGTCCATCTCGATGTCGTACATGGCGTCGCTGCGGTCGAGGTACACGTCGCTGTCGAGGCGGGCGATGATGGAGGAGATGGGGGCGTGCATGGCGGGTTCCCTTTCGGTTCGGGATTCGGTTGGACGCCTATAGAGGATCATGCTCGTCAAATTCGTTGAGATTCCGCGGTTGTTGAGAGTTGAACAACCGATTTATAAGTGATTTTCAGAGCATTGTAGTGCTACACCACGAGGAGAAATCTTGGTATGTGGACAAGAGAGTTTGTTCGGATCCTGAAATATGACGCAGTACCTAGGACCACGGTCCCTATTGAACGGTTCAATTCAGTGGTCGCCACCACTTTTGACACAACGCATGCTACAGAATCTCAGAATGTGAACTGTACAGAGTGTGTAGTTATGGCTCGGCAGGGCCTTCAGCCGGCAAGGGGGCGCCCGTGTCGGATCAAGTCCGGCGATTGATAAGTGAGTGGTGTCACATAGTGAGGGGGTTGTACGACGACATGATGTGGGGCAGCATGGAGTCATTGCAGAAACCGAACAGGAAGGAGCACATGATGCTGACACTCGGAGAGGCGCAGGACATCTTCATTGATGCACTGCCCGGTGACGTGGAGTGGACGACGCGACGATTTCCCGGAACGCCGGACGACATGGACTACGTCGAGGAATGGGTCGTGCGAACCGACGACAGGAGGACCGATTGCGATGTGACTTGGTTCGATAGCGTCGGCTTCCCGGTCAGTGTCATGATTGAGACTTGTGATCCGTTGCGCGAGACGCTTCACCGCGATATGGTTGATCCCGAGGACGCTGAGTCTGCGGCGGCCTGGCTCACTCAGAACTGAATCCCAACCCTTGAAAGGAACCGAACAATGACACTCACTCACAAGATTCTGGCCTTCGTCGTCGCCCCCGTGCTTGTCGGCACGATCATCGGCATTGCATTGGCCAGCATTCACCACTCGCAGACCGGAGCGACCGAGGTGCAGGACATCGCGCACTGCCTCTCCGACGACGGGGCGCTTCCCGCTGGCGAGGACGTGTGCGTCTGGGACCCGGTTGTTGACGGCGACGGTACGGGCGAGGCGTTCGTGATGACCCGTGTGCAGTACGAGGCCGACCAGGACGCCCGTGAGCACCAGAGTTTCGAAGCGCACGTCATTGGGCAGGACGATGAGAAGATTCGACAGCATGAAGAAGCGGAGATGCAGTGAGATGAACTCATTCATTGATTACGATGGGTATGACCGGCTACTTCGGACGGACTTGAATATCGAGACTCAGGAGATTGACGACGTAGAATATGAGGCCGGCTATTGAAGCGCGCACTATCCGAATCAGTAGCAGAAGAGGACGATCACATAGCCCGGCTAGTGAGAGGAGAAATCGAACGGCACGGCGGGGCGGCCGAGGTCTCGCGCGTTGTCGGGTGGAAGAGGGGAACACTACAGGCGAGGCTTGACCGCGGCGCAGTTTGGACACTAGGAGAACTGAAGGCATTGGCTGAGCATGAAGTGCTGTCCGTACCGACAATGCGGGCGATAGGAATGACGAGAGGCAGTTATAGAACCGAGATACCTGAAGAGCTCAAGATCCATCGCACAATCTAACCAGTCTAACCACACCCCGGTCATCCGGCCGGGGCAGAAAGGTACCCACATGAGTATGCTCTCTTCCACAACCATTACGCGCCTCCTCGACAGCGGGGTGCTCACCATTTCTCCGCTATCAGTCGGCGCAATTCAGCCAGCGTCCGTTGAGGTGCACCTGCATCGCGATGTCATTCGCGACGTCGGGCTGCCCACTGAGCATCGTGATGACAAGATCGCGGACACCGTTCATCTGCGCCCTGGAGAGTTCGCACTGGCTAGGACGACGGAGACGGTGGACATTCCCGCGCATCTCGTCGCCCGTGTCGAGGGCAAGTCATCGTGGGCTCGTCGTGGCTTGCTCGTGCACATCACGGCCGGCTTCATCGACCCGGGTTTCTACGGCACGATCACACTGGAGCTCTGCAATCTCGCGGCGAAGCCCCTTGAACTTCCTGTCGGATGTGCTATCGCCCAGTTGTCGATTCTGGAACTCGACACGCCGCCCCTTGTTCCCTACGGGGACGAGTCTTTGGGTTCCCACTATCAGCATCAAATCAAAACCACAACCGCTCCGAACATTGCAGAAAGGTAACAATTTCATGTCTTGGGGGAAGAGAAGCTCGGACGAAATCCTGGAAAACCTGAAGCATTTCGGGAATGCGAATGAGAAAAAATTGGGGCTGTATGGGGACGAATATATACGTCTTGACGGCTCTGAGATTCCGGAGTCCGTGCATTACTTGCAGGTGAAGGGTTTCGGGAACGCGAGACTTGAAATTCTGGGTTGGAGAGGTGAGTTGGAACTCCTCGGCGAGCTCGATGCCCAAATTGTTAACGTGGATAGGGTGGAGATCAATACTGAGCGGGGTGCTATCAGTACGTGCGAGAAATGCAAACGAGTGCGCGTCTGGGGTCGTTCAACAACGTGCCTCATCGGATGCAAGAGTGTCGAGCTTTATGAGTCCTCATCTGCCGAGTTGTGGTATTGCTCGGGGGTCGAAGCCTATGATTCCGCCAGTTTCCAGGCTTACAAGGACTCGCGTGTGATGCTCTTTGATCGCGCGGACGGCGAGTTCTACGGTAATTCATCCGGTGTTCTACTCGATACCTCGCGAGCTATTGCGTACAAGGATTCGCGAGTCAACGCCGTCTCCGATCTGTCGGTTGTCCAGCACGAGTCGGGCGCTATCATTCATGGCGATGGGAGGATTCAGTGCTTCGGGAGCAACGAAGATAAAAGAGGCCTTCTCATTGCGACACGGGGGTTTCTGAATCGCCTGGCTCTCCCGCTGAATTCTTTCGAGACCGAGTACCTCGTCTATAAGACGACAAGTGCAGATGGCATGACCGGTCAACTCTATGGCGAACCCACTAAGTGGGAGGTCGGCAAGACCGTGTCGATCTCCGAAGAGAAGCGCACGACACTGAACCGTGGTCTGTTCTTCACCCCGACATTGGCCCATGCGATCTCACGGGGGCAGGAGTACGAGCGGCCATTCCGCGTGTTCCGAGTGAGGATCAGGATCGAGAACGTCAAGCTTACGAACATCTTCGGTCCTATGTACCGCAAGGAGATCGAGGCCTGGGAGGGGGAGGTGATCGATGAGGTGAAGAGCCCTCTCGAAGTGCTCTTCGACATGGTGTGATCCTCACAACTGCGGGAGTTGGAACCGCTCGGTCCTTCGGGGCTGGGCGGTTCTGCTCTACCTGAAAAACCCAGCCGAGTTGGGAGCCCAAACCCCGCGAAAAACTTCGGCCTCGCGGGGTGATTTCCTCCCTTGACACGGGAGCTGAAACCTCATAGGGTGGGAGCACCTACCGGAAGGATTTCCTATGAAACGATACGACGTCTGGTTCGACAAGATCAACGAGGTCGCCTGGTCCTTCAAGTCTCTACCGAACGCTCTGGACGCAGCTATACGAGGCCCCTACCTGGTCACAGAGCGCGTGCACATCGGGGACCCGAGACTTGAGCTCGTCGAAGACCTGGCCGAGACGATTTCCGATGATCCCGTAATGAGCCAGCTCATCAAGGAGGCGCAGGTCGCGATTGAGGAGGCCGAGGCTCTTGACTTCTACCGCAGCCACTGACCGTGCCCGTCGTCTTCTGACCACACGATCCGAACGGGACAAGCAGCGCCGTGTCGGACCATCCGGTCTCGGCAAGTGCTGTGATCTTTGTCTCGGTGAGGATTTAATGGGTATCGAACGCCCCGGTGAGAACGAGAAGACGCCCATCGCCCCGCTGCTCGGGACGGCGTTCCACCTGCTGTGCGAGAAGCGAAGTCGCGACATGGAGCGGGAGGCCGAGGCCCTCGTGGAGCTGCCGGTCCATGTCGGTGATGTCGGAAGCTACGGCCCAATCAAAGGCACACTCGACCGGTTCGACATCCGAGCAGGGGAGGTGATGGATTGGAAGCTCGTTTCCTTGAAGAAGATGCAGACATTCGTGCGTCTGCATCGCAAGGCCATGCGGGACGGCTTCGATGCAATCACCGCTGACTTCGGTGCGGCTCAGTTCCTCCAGTACTACATCCAGCTCTGCCTGTACGGCAAGGGAATGCAGGACCAGGGATATGAGACGAACGGGGTCACGCTTCTACTGCTGCCTCGGGACGCGACGGTCCATGTCGTGGAGTCCGAGCTCACCGCCCTGCGGATGCCATTCGACAGGGACCTCGCCATCTACGCTCTGGGGCGTGCGGGCCTGATCTACAGGAAGGCCCGCAAAAGTGACGATTTGATCACAGACCTTGACAGCGCACCTGAGTGCTTCTACTGTAATAAGTACAGACCGATTCCTTACATGAAAGGCTGAGATGCGTCACGCACGACAGAACCGCCGACGTCCTGACAAGGACGACTGGCTCCTCATGATCGGTGAGGGCATCGTCATCGGGAGCGTTATCTTCGCCGGGGTAGTCACCCTGATTATTGGAACCGCGATCTTCGGAGGTTGAAATGGAAGACGATCCTGTTTGGGACATGGAGGGCGGAATGGGGAACATGGGACCTACCTTCGTGCCACACGTGGTCCAGGTGCGCCCCTCGCGTATCAATACCAGGGTTAATTACACCGCGCAGCTCACTCAGATGTATGGTCCGACTCTGACGGCCTTCGAACTCACCGAGGCGCTCACCAATGCGGTATGGGAGAAGGCCAAGAAGGAGAACGACGCAGCACGGAAGCAGAAGGGTAATAACTGATGTCAACATTCGACGACCTGTTCAAAAAGTCCGGGTTGCGGGAGGTACAGCCCGAGGACCTCTCGACGTTCTCGCTGCTCCTGTTCGGCCTGGCCGGTACGGGCAAGAGCTCGCTGGCTGCGACCGCCTCGACCTGCGAGGGCCTCTCGCCTGTGCTGTACATTGACTTCGAGAACGGCACCATGCCGCTGGGCCAGTGGGGCGACCTCGACAAGACGACCATCGTTCACTGCGACTCGTGGAACGACTGCGTCAAGCTCTTCGAGAACGTGATCAAGCCCTCTATTGACAAGGGAGAGTTCCCGTTCAAGACTGTGGTGATCGACACGCTCGACCAGCTTCAGGAACTCGTGGTCAACCACTTCCAGACCATCAACCCGAAGGATACCTTCGCTGCCTGGGCTGCGGCCTACGAGGCGCCGCGCTCCATCATCAAGGCCCTGTCGGACGCCAAGGGCGTGTCGCTCATCGCTATCACGCACGCGGAGCGGGAGACCAACGAGGTCACCGGCGCCACGCTCGTGTCTCCGGCGTTCGAGGGCAAGAAGTCCATTCGCAAACTCCCCTCCCTGTTCGACTTCGTCGGATACATGTCCTGGGTTGACACACAGGACGAGAAGGGGAATGATGTGCTCGTGCCCGCGCTGTTCACTCAGGAGAAGTCCATCCTGACCAAGCAGCGCATCACCGGGTTCCCCGAGGCCATCGGGAACCCAACCATGTCGAAGTTCTACGGCTTCATCAAGCAAGCCCTGAACAAGACCAACTGACCGAACAGCAACCCAACAACAGAAAGAGAACCAACATGCTGTCTATCAACCTCTCCGACATGGACGTTGCTCGTGAGGGGGGTGCCTTTGAGCTCATCAAGCCCGGCAAGCACCACGCTTACGTCTCCAGTGTCGAGGTCACCGAGTCCAAGTCCAGCGGGAAGCCGATGCTCGTCGTCGAATGGACTGTTGACGGGGACGACACCGAGGCGGGCAAGACTGTGCTCGACCGCACCGTCTTCACCATCAAGAGCAAGCGCACCGGCAAGGAGCAGATCCACTTCAACCTCCCGAAGTACTTCGGTGCTGCGGATCAGTGGCCGAGCAACCCGGCCGAGCTCAAGGCCAAGCTCTCTCCTGCTCAGATCGACAGCACCGTGCAGGCTGTCGAGGAGGGTCTTGAGGGTGTTGGCGCCACGCTCGACATCGCCGTGGACGAGGGTCGCAAGCGCTTCGACCAGAACGGCCAGCCCATCTACAAGACGGACGAGAATGGTGAGCCTCTCACTGACGAGAGCGGGAACTACATCCAGGACACCTGGAACCCCTCTAACTCAGTGAAGCGACTGACCTTCGACCCGAAGAAGACCTCCTCGGCGAAGATCACGCTCGTATAACGATCGCCTGATACGCTAGCAGCCCTCGACAAAACCGTCGGGGGCTGCTAGCGTTGTTGATAGCGGCGAGCCGTCTCACAGAATCGAGGTACACATGAGTCAGTTACAACAGTTCTTCGAGCGCATCCTCCCCGACGATGAAGGATGGGTGCCCATCATGAGCTTGGGACCCGGCGGTGGGCTGTCCCGCTGCCAGTGGTTCCACTGGCCCACCGAAGCCGAGAAGATGTTCGAGGTCGTCGAGAAGATGTCCGACAAGGACGTCTACTGGTCGCCCATGCTCTTCCACAAGCCTTCCACCTTAACGTCTGCACGCCACGCGACGAAGAGTAACGTGAAGTGCGTGGCTTGCGTCTACGCCGACTTGGATGGTCTTCACCCAGACGACCTATTCCTGAAGCCCACCGTGCTTGTGAAGTCGAGCCCGGAGCACTACCACGCCTACTGGCGCCTGTCAGACTATCGCACACAGGGGAACCTTGATATCGAGCAGCTCAACCGCGGTGTCTATCAGACGCACGCCGACACGGGCGTGGATCGCGGGTGGCCGTTGGCGAAGAAGCTCCGCGTGCCCGGGACCATGAACACGAAGCCCAAGTACGGGCTTCCGACTCCGGTTTCCGCCGAGTTCAACGACAGGGAGTCCTACTCGGTCAGTGAGTTCACGGCGGCGTACTCACCGGCCTCGACGCCGAAGGTCGATCTCATCCTGGAGATGCCCGAGGTCGATCAGAGTGACGCCATGAAGATCATCAATGAGCTTAAAGATAACAGGATCACGGCACTCTACGCCGATGATCCTCTGCCGTCGGATGATTGGTCGGCACTCATGTACTCCCTGGAGTGCTCCCTGTTCGAGGCTGGTGTCGAACTCGCCGATGTTTTCACCGTTGTTCAGGATGCGAGCTGTAATAAGTACAAGCGAGACGGCCGTCCAGACAGTGACCTGTGGATTCAGCTCCAACGCGACAAGGCGCGCTGGGAGGATGACCAGGAAGTCCAAGCGGATCTCGCTGACGCGATCGCCATTGAGGCGATCAATGGAGAGCCGATTCGCATCCCTAAGTTGCAGGATGAGCGCAATGGGTTGTTCTGGAGTGACATCCACCTGATCAACAACAAGTTCGATACTGTCCCGCAGGATACTGTGGTGGACTCCTTGGCCCAGTACATGAACGACATGTCGTCACGCACATCGAAGCAGTTCAACTACGCGGCGGCCATGTCAATCCTCTCCGCAGTGCTCGGCTCGGACATCCGGGTCCGCACATCGTTCGGCAGACTGAGCTGCAATCTTTACACGCTCCTCCTTGGGCGAACGACACGAGACAAGAAGTCAACCACAGCCAGCTATGTGAAGCACTTCCTCCGCCGTGTCGGTGCGGAGTTCAGCTTAGACCTCATCGGTCCCGAGGATCACACACCCGAGGCCCTGGCCCAGCACTGTGGAGAGCGGCCCGGAGAGTCGATCCTCGTTATCCTGGACGAGGTGCAGGACATGTTCGCCCGGGCCATGCGCTCCGGCTCGTACATGGATGGCGAGATCGGGTTCCTCACGAAAGCCTACGATGGCTACATCCCATCGATAGCTCGGAAGCAGAAGGGCCACGAGTACCGCAGGGAGACGCCGTTCTCCCTGTCGATCTTGTGCATGGGGATTCTGGACCAGGCTGCGGGGAACCTGAGGGTGGAGAAGATTGCTTCGGGGTTCGTCCCGAGGTGTCTGCCTGTTCTGCCTGAGCTCACGGAATTCGATCCTGCAAGGACCATGGACGACTTCACCATCCTGTCGGATACGGATGACGAGACGCTCCAGCGACAGGACACTATGTTCAACCTGAACCTCCGGCTTCTGACGCTTGCCAAGCACCACTGGAGGCAGGAACGCGAGGCTCTGGAGCCCTTCACGGTGGAGGGAGAGGATGCGCGTGCTCTCATCGCCTTCGAGGAGAAGGCCCTGGATCGTATCCGGGACGCGGGGAACATGTGCGCGGTTCTCGCGGATCGGCACCCGTTGTACAGCGAGTACCTGGTCCCTTGCGTTGAACGTCTGGGCCTGTCGATCCTTCGTATGGCCGCCTTGATCGCTGCTGCCGAGCAGCAACACACGGTTAAGATGCGCCACGCGGTGAAGGCTGTTCAACTGGCAGAAGTTCACCTGAAGTCTTTCGAAGCATTCGTCGCCTGTGCTGCGGACTCTGACATTAGCAAGGATGTCGCGCAGGTCGAGGCCTTCCTGGCGGCTCAGCCCAACAAGACTGCGACACGCGACGCGGTGCTGGGTCACCTTCTCCGCCGGATCGACAATACTCGACGGGCCGATGAGATCGTCGATGCTGGGGCCCGCATGGGGCGGCTCGATGTTCCGGTCATGAGGGACAAAACAGGGAAGAAGGTCAGGATGGTCTCGCTCAAGCAACGAGACTGACTCGTGAGAACCCCGGGTTGCGGCCCGGGGTTCTTTCTGTGTACTATACATATGTACCAACCAGTGAGGAGAGAACCGTGCAGATACTGGTACCAGACGTCAATAGCCTGACGGGTGAGCAGTTCTTCGCGCTCCAGCAGGCCAAGAAGGACGTAGGCATCAAGGGCCCGATCGAGGTCACTGATCGAGCCACGCCTGGAAACAGGTTCACTGTCGGAGCCTTCGGAGCCCCAGGCGCGTGGGCGCTCGATCAGCTCGACAGGGCAGCGCGAACAGAGGGCCGCTCGCAGAACTCCTATGGGTTCGAGAGTATTTTCGACGGGACTGAACTTCATCTGGACATCGAGACCTACTCGACTGTCGATCTGAAGAAGAACACTGTCTATCGATACGTCGAGGATGAACACTGGATGATTCTCATCTGCTCGTGGTGCATCGGCCAGGGCGATATTCACACCGCCTACGGACACGAGGAGATCAAGGCGATCCCCGGGCTGTTCGATCCCACAGTGAAGAAGATCGCCCACAATAGCGACTTCGAGCGAGTCAACTTCAGTGCGTTGAAGGGTCTCCCTGTCGGTTCGTACATCGATCCTGAGGAGTACATCGACACGGCCGTACTTGCCTCGCTGTGGGGCTATCCACGATCCCTGAAGGGGTTCTGCAAGGCTGTCGGAGGTGAGGCCAAGGACGAGGCCGGTGGCCGACTCATCAACATGTTCTCCGTGCCGAACCGCAAGGGCGAAAGGACACCGCCCGAGGAGCGCCCCGCGGACTGGGACGTCTACGTCGAGTACAACCGACAGGACGTCGTCTCCATGCGTGACAACATTTACAGGCTCGGCAAGGGGTTCCCATCGGCTGAAGAGTACGAGGCCTGGATCACCGCCACGCGGATTAACGACCGGGGCATCAAGATTGATACCGCGTTGGCCGGAGCCGCCCACCGTCAGTACGAGGCCAACAAGAAGAAGGACCTGGCTCGGGTAAAGGAGATCACCGGGTTGGACAATCCGAACAGCGTGCAGCAGTTCAAGGGCTGGCTCGCCAACCAGGGCTTCGAGATGGAGTCCATCGACAAGGCCCATGTCGCCGAACTCTTGGAGTGTGATGATCTCCCGGACGAGGTCCGTGAGGCCGTAGAGCGAAAGCAGTTGGCCGCCCTGTCGGCAGCGACCAAGTACGTCATCGCTCAGGGCTCGACGAACTCTGATGGTCGGTTGCGTGGAACGATCAAGTACAGCAATGCTAACACCGGTAGGATGACGGGGGTCACACTGAGCCCGCACAATCTTCCTCGTGATCACTTCACGGACGCCGAGGGGGAGCACGACACGAAGGCCGAGCAAGCAGCGATCGATAAGTTACTGGCTGGTGTGCCTGTAAGCTCAGAAGACCTCAAGAAGCTCGTGCGCCCCTTGCTCGTGGGGCCCTTCACCGTGTCGGACTACAGTGCCATCGAGGCGCGCCTCACTGCGTGGGTCGCTGGCGAGGACAGCGTGCTGGAGTCCTTCCGCAGAGGCGAGGACATCTACATCGCTACCGCAGAGCGTATGGGTGGTGAGAAAGCGGGGTTTGATCGACAGCGCGGGAAGGCAGCAACATTGGGCTGTGGTTTCGGAGGGGGAGCGGGGGCACTGCTCAACCTCGGCGGCGCCAAGATATACCCCAAGGACACGCCAGACGATGTGATCTGGGAAGGACTCACCTCATTGGTCAAGACCTGGCGAGTCGCTCACCCGCACATCGTGTCGTGGTGGAAGCAGGTTCACACCGCCTTCGACAAGGGTGGTCCAGCTTCGAGGCGAATCCCCGTGGATATCGAGATCGTGGGCAACGACCGCTACGTCTGGCTACCATCGGGCCGAGCGCTCGTCTACCACAACTGCCGCCGCGAGTATGTGCAGCCCAAGGACCGCAATGGAAAACCTCTGCCCTATCGCCGTCGCGCATGGGTCTGCGATGCTGTCGTGGGTAACGGGACGCAGCGACGCATCGTCGGAGGCCCCACTCAGGTTGAGAACATCATCCAAGCCATCGGCAGGGACCTGCTCACGCACGCTCTCGTCAATGTCGAGCGGGCCGGGTTCCGCACGGTTACGCACGTTCATGACGAGATCGTTACAGAGACTACTGGCGGATTGACCGTAGAGAGACTATCCTCGCTCATGTGCGACCTACCGGACTGGGCAGAGGGACTGCCGGTCGAAGCGGCCGGTTACACGACACAGAGATACCGGAAGGACTGACCATGAACTACCCCGCACATCCTGACGACACACTGGTCGAGCGTTTCGTTCGTCCGCGCCCGCGAACCTGCTGGGCCATCAAGATCGAGGAGCGCTCCATTGAGGCGGCCCGCACTGTCGCCCGTCGCTATGGAGTCAGCCTTCGTGATCCTGAGTTCTTCTACGGACAGTGGATGGTGATCTGGCCCGACAAGAACGTTGAGTTCTACTCCGACAAGGACTTGGATGCCACCTTCGAGACGGAGCACCTCTGATGCATCTCCCATTCGCAGTGGATCGCTTCATCGCCGTCCTTGAAGACAACTACAACCTTGCCGCCACCGATGCCGGGCGCGACCAGGTCGTCGCAGATGCTTGCCGACTGTGGGCCATCTGGCAGCCCGTACCACCCGCATCCGCCGCGATTTCACAGTGGATCGACGAACACAAGAAGGAGAACCGATGAAGTTCAAGACACAGCCACAGGCTCTCGGCTCACTCAAAATCGGCGAGAAGGTGCTCATGCCCGTTGAGCTGGCAGCCACCCTCATCGACATCGAGCCGCCCAACGACAAGGGGCTGTGCAAGGTGACCTGGGAGTTTCCCGAGGTCAACGTTAGATTCCACACATACAGCACCCGGTACACGTCAGTGAACAAGGTGACTGGAAAGGAGGAGACCGATGAGTGAGCGCATCCTGGCTGTCGATGCCGGGGTCTCGACGGGTTGGGTCCTAGGTCAGCAGCCCAGCGACCCGTACAACGAGGGCTCCGAGATTCTCGACTTTGGCCAATTCCGCAGCGAGCGTTGGGAGGACACGGTCACCGAGCTTCTCACCAAGCTCACGTCCGAGCCGACCACACTCATCATCGAGCAGTTCGATCTGCGACCCGGCAACAAGTTCCGTGCGGACCTCACCACTGTCAAGGTCAACAGCGCCCTGTCGTACTGCGCCACCGCCTGGAACCCGAACGCCCGCCTCATCTGGCAGACCCCCGGGCAGGCTAAGGGCGTCATTACCGACAAGGCGCTCAAGGCTCTGGGCTTCTGGCCCACGGGCAAGACCGTCGGATGCCCGGACGCTGACGACGTACGCGACGCTGCTCGTCACTTTTACTACTACTCGATCAAGACTTGCCATGACGCCAACCTGGCGGCGCGGATGGGAGGCCGTCGTGTCAACGCTGATTGATAAGTTTCGCGAGATTTGTGATGAGAAGTTCGGAGCGAGTGCGGGTCAGGAGCATGAAGACATGAACGACAAGCCGTTCATGTACCGGTACGACTTCTGTGCTCATGGCACGCCCTGTGCGATCGCGCTGCACTACGCGAGCTATGACCTTGTCGGACGTGTGCAGCACAACGGTTACACGTTCGCCCGCAAGACGCGCTGCACCTCCGAGCACGACATCTATGCGATGATTGCCCAGGTTTACGAGGTCCAGTTCGCCGTTGTCGTGCCGCATGTCTACCTGCTTGATGACTACCAGAGGCCTGACTACGACTACATCGGAACCTGGGATGCTCGACGCGGCGGTTTGCGGATCGACGACTACCTTCGCATCAACGAGCACATGCAGGTCTGCCAGGGTCCCGGCTACGCCCGGATGCCACTGAAGCAGATGTTACCTGTCGATGACGAAGAGAAGTCGGACGTCGTGAACGCCCCGGAGCACTACTCGTGGCTGGGTAACGCGTTGGCTGAACAGGTCGAGAACGTCGGCGATGTCGAAGTCTTCCATGTGCTTATGGCTGCGTTCGACAAGGACCCGCTTCTGTGGCAGGTCGGTAAGTACCTGCTCCGGGCAGGACGCAAGGACGACAGGGCGCAGGACTTGAAGAAAGCGAGGTGGTACCTGGACAAGGCCATCGAGTGCTGATACACTGAGCCCGTCCAACATTCGAAGCGTGTTGACATCTTCCTGGTTTACATGAGAAGACCCCCGGTTGCCGCCGGGGGTCTTCTTGTCACTCCTCGTCGAGCTCGGTCTCAAGTTCAGTGACGCGCTTGTGGAGCCGCGTCAGTTCATCGGAGTACTGCTTGAGTAGGGAGTCCTTGGCCTTGATGATCTCAGCCCAGGTCTCGGTGTCCTGCTTGGACCTTTGGAGTTCGGACTCCCGGATGCCTCGCTTCCTGTCGGCAAGGACCTTCATGATCTGGGGAATGGAAGCGGCAAGGGCTGTGGCAAGCGCAATGATAGATGTTATTGTGGCGCTCACCTCAGGGCCTCCGCTCGGTCGCATCCTTCGCGTCCTGGACAGAACGGGCACGTTTCACAGCGGAGTGGAGGACGTTCCACCGCGCGACCAGGAAGAACCACAGAGCCCAGAGGAGGACTGCGTGTGGTCGGGACCCGGGACCGTTCAGGGCAATGATACCGCTGGCCGCCATGAAGCCCAGGAGCGGCGTGAGAGCCACATACTCGAACTGAGACAGGCGCCGGAGGACGAAGATCATAGCGAACAGGGCCGTAACGAAAATTCCCAGGAACAGAAACAGATGGTAGTGAAGCGCGAGCTCGGGGATGTCCATGAAGTGCCGAGGTCCATGCAGGCGCGACAGGGCGTAGACGGACAGAGAGCCGTATGACAGGGCGCGGGAGAACCGGTCGAGGTGCCGTTGCCAGGGCGGAGCGGAGACGTAAGCGCTCATTTGATCCATCCGTAGATGACGTAGTTCGTCGTGATGAGGTGCCCGACGATGCCGCGGGGAACGATGATCCTGATCTTCTTGATCGTACCGTCCTTCTCCGCGAACTGATGCCAGTTGTTGTTGTCCGCGCTGAAGGCTCCAGGCCACTCCTCCGCATTGCCGTTGGTGATCAGTGTCACCGCAACACCGGTGTAGGTGTTCTTCAGCGGCAGGTAAGCGAAAGCCGAATCCGTGGTCTGGTCGTTCCCGTAGTAGGACCACTCAGTGATCCTCAGGACAGAGACGCCCATCTCCTGTCGGAACTTCGACTCCTCGCCCTGCTGGCCCCACAGAATCTTCCCGTAACAGGGCGTCGCCGGAGTGAAGGTCTCATTGCCGTTCACCATCCAGGACGCGATCGAGTCACCGTTCATCTTCCAGGCGGCGCCGTCCCAGGTGATGAACTTGCCGTTGTTCTTCAGGTAGAAGAGGAACGGGTTGTCCCCTGTCGGCTTGAGACCTGTACGTTCCAGCTCCATGCGCTTGGTCGTAGCACCTTGGATATTGGTGACGCAATAGACCCCGTTGTACCGGAGGTTCTGGATGGCGTTCGACACGGAGTTCATGCCCAGGTTGAGGAAGTTCTCCCAGGTGTTGACCGTGTCCTCAGAAGAGTACTTGTAGACTCCGTTGCTATCTATTGCTCCCACCTCGGCAACCTTTCTATGTAGTCCTCCGAGAAGTCGTACTTATTGACAGCGTCCTCTTCGGTGCATTCCACGTCTATCTTAGACGTCCAGGGTACTCTTCGAGCTGCTTTGACTTGCCAAGAGAACCAGGTGCCCGCCTCGCCCTTGACCTTGAATCTGCCGCCCTCGACAGGGCCGAGGACCTTCACGTCGTTCGAGGTGAATACCGATGTCGGAGCATCCTCGCTGTGAAGTGCGTCGAAATACTTGGGAAGTTCGATGGTCATCTCCCCGCTATCGGGAAGCGTGGCGTTATCCCAGTACTCGATCCCGTCGTAAGGAGATTCGGTGCAGGTGTGAATCAGGAGGTGGTCAGCCTTTGTCGGATGGCGAATGACGAAGCTCTTCCCTTGATCCGAGCTGATACGGCCAGTAGCACGGAGACTACCGTTGATCAGGGTCTTCCGGAAGACGTTATCCTCGTTGCCCCCTGCTCCCCAGTCGTTCTGGGTGATCGGGAACCGAGATCGAATGTATGAGTCGATGTACACCGAGTACCCGGCAGAGGCGTGGATGTGTAGATCACCATCGCAGAGAATGTCGGAGCGGCGGCCTCCTGTGGTCAGGTGGAACATCCATTTCGGGGTCGAGCCCCTGTAGTTGCCCGCGGCGTAGAAATGCGTGGGTGACATCAACAGGTTCGACAGGGGCGTGTTGACATTCTCCTGTCGTGTGGAGATAGCCAGGTCCTGCCCCGACTGCCGGATGTAGGACCAGGTCGGATTTCCAACAGCGTTGACCCCACCCAGATACAACTGGCCCGGGCTAAGCTGAGAGAAGTAGCGGGTCCCGTCGGTGAATTGCCGGCCATACATGGTTAGCGCGGGATCATCGTTGCCAATAACGCCCAGGGCGAGGATGGGCTGCTCCGTGGTGGGACTGAACGCGGAGATACCGATGACCTCGCGTGTGAACTCCTGGGACTCATTCTTGAAGGGTACGGCCTTGGATCGCCCGAACCGCATATCCTGCCGAGAGGTCTCCGGGTCGAGAAGGAAGTCCCCACCGATGAACCGCCCACCGATGAAGGTCTGACCCCGCAATGTGTCGGCATCAAACAGGGATGCCTTCAGAGTGCCCGTAGTGATCTTCGAGGCGTTGATGGAGTCGATCACTGCACTGTCGGCCGTGATCGAGCCGGCTGCGAGTTGGGCGGCGGTGATGGAACGAGCAGCGATGCGCTGACCGTTGATGAACCCGGTGGTGATCTTCCCAGCGTCGAGGCTCTTGATGATGCCGGACTCCGCGGTGATAGATCCAGTCTGCAACTTTTCTGCCGAGATTGAGTTCGCCGCAATGTGGTCGCCACGAATCGTGTTCGCTTCGATGAGCTCCCCGGTGATCTTGTTGGCGACAATGGACTTCGCTTGAATGATCCCAGCCCAAATGGTGTCGGCAACGACCTTCTGGATGTTGGCCGTGCCAGCCGTGAGCTTACCGACATCGAGAGAAGTAATCATACCGTCGGTGAGGCGCTGTTGAATCCACTCCAGGCCGTTCCACCGATATTCGACAAGGATGGAGCCTGTTGTCTTTTCGCGACCACGGGCGGTGTCCCCAGGGTTGTAGCCACGGAGGGGCGGGTAGCCCGAACCGTCGTAGTAGAAGACCCGGCCCCCGTCCTGTCGGACCATGGCGAGGATGTCGTTGCGGGTCTGGTCGGCGTGGGCTGCGATGTTGTAGGCCTCAGGGTCCTGGTTCCTATCGACCTCGACCCACTCCGCACCGTTCATTCCGTGCACAACGCTGGAGTTGTGTGCAGTGGGGCTCCAGCCTGGGAACAGATCGGGGCCCGGGGTCGTCTTGGCCCCGGGCCACGTTATGTACTCGTACGAACCCATAGGATCACTTGATCCTGATGATGTAATTCAGCACGATGTACGGAGGCATGTTGTTGTGCGGTCGGCTCCCGCCGGTGTCGGTGGCTGACAACTTACCGAGAGAGCCGTCGGAGGAACCCGAGGCGATATTCCACTGGTTACCGCCGGACACGTTCGATCCCCAGATACCCATGTCGCGCCAGTTCGCAACGTTCGGGTTTCCAATGTCGTGACTGTGACGTGGCATCTCATCAAGGGTCAGGGTGTGCTGGGACTCCCCGCCAAGGTTGTTGAGGTTGACGAACTGCGCGTTGCCCTGGTCCCTGGCGACAATGACACGGCCCTTGAGATCAGGGAGCTTGAAGAAGTTACCCGACGCGCCGTAAAGGTTCTGGATCACCGAGTACAACTGCGGATACGCCGTACGGTCCATCTGCCGTCCATCGCAGAGTGCGAAGTTGTCCGGAGCCGTGACACCCGCCCACGCAAGAATGGCGCCGACAGGGACCAGGGGGCCGGAGTCCATTCGTCCCACGTAGAACTGCTTGATTCCGTCGATGATCTTGCCGAGCTCCGTCGCGGCTTTGAGCTCGTCGAGGCGCTGCTCAAGGGCCTTGAGCGCGGTGGTGGTGGCGAAGAGGTTGTTGGCTTGCTGCCAGTGCTGAGCCTCGGTCTTCGTCACGTCATCCGCGGCCTTCTGCGCCTTGTCAATCGCGGCCTTGTTCTCAGTGACCTTGGCCACCGCGGCGTCAGCATTCTTGGACGCCGCGACGAGACCGTCCTCGACCTTGTTCAACTTGACAGCGGTGATGGGTGTGGCCTGCGCGCCTTCACCATCGACCCAGTTCGCATTCCGATCGTAAGGCATCAGTCTTCCTTTCCGGCCTTCCTCATGCGGAACAGTTTACCGTCGGGGGACATCCATACAGAAGTATTAACGATACCCTTTGAAGGCGGGTAGGGTGACGTGAGAACCTGCCCCTCGATGCGTTTGAACGTGTCAGCGACGCCCTGGCTGGCCCGGGCGAGCCGAGCCTGGAGGTTGTCGTTGTTCGTCATCTCGACGCCCATGAGCCAGACGTTGTTGGCCAGTGACGACAGGCCGTCGATCCAAGGGACGACTACGTTCTCCCGGTTGTTGGGGTCGTAGGCCGCGACGATGGTCGTCTTGAAGACGTGCGGCTGTCCGTCCGGGGGAACCACGAAGATATTCGGATTCGGGTTGACGTTGCGCTTCCACGCGT
>ERZ773065.527-NODE-527-length-21298-cov-15.659511_pt1 | contig 21298 bp, 17 predicted proteins | sample MGYA00580623_ERZ773065 | MGnify/ENA primary metagenome ERZ773065 (study PRJEB29015, sample SAMEA2738017) | human oral metagenome | biome: human oral; feature: human-associated habitat; material: dental | place: China | collected 2047 ... | reverse complement strand
ACCGTGGACAAGGTCGAGCGCCTGCTCGACCTCCTGGACGAGATGGAGCGCCACCCCTCCCTCAAGGGCAAGCTGGCGCTCCACGGCGGCACGGCGATCAACCTCTTCATGCTCGACGTTCCGAGGCTCTCGGTTGACATCGACGTCTCCTACATCGGGAGCGTCTCGTGCGAGGGCATGCTCGCCGACAGGCCACGCATCGAGGCGGGCATAGAGGCCGTAGCGCAGGCGCTGGGCTACGCGGTGGAGGCACACCCCGGCGGGCATGCCGGGCGCACCTTCCTCCTTCGCTATCGCGGAGACTGGGGGGTTGACCACGTGAAGGTCGACTGCATCTACATGAACCGCTCGCCCATCCTGCCGCCCATTGTGCGCGAGACGCCCGTGAGGCCGGGCGCAAAGGTACGCACGTTCTCGGACGCCGAGCTTGCCGCCGGCAAGGTGAAGGCGTTCTTCGACCGCGTGAAGGTCCGCGACCTCTACGACGTCTCCAACCTGCGGGGTGTTTACAAGTCGCTCGAACCCGATGAGCAAGAGAGCGCACACCAGCTTGCCCTCTACTATGCCTCGCTCTCCGCGTGCTTCCCGAAGCCGTTCGAGGGCAGGGAGCGGCGCTTCGCGGACAGGCTCCCCGAGCTCGCAGACCAGCTCTACCCCATGCTCCGCTCCTCGACCGAGCGCCCGACCCTTGAGGGGCTCATGGAGGACGCCGAGCGCTTCATAGTGGAATGGGTCATGCCTAGGACGGACGGAGAACTCGAATACCTTGAGCGCCTCACAAAAGGCGTCTACCGACCGGAGCTCATCTTTCCAGACGAAGCAATGGCCGAGGCTGCTGCCGTCAACCCCGAGGCGCTCTGGAAGGTCGAAAACCTCAGGAAGATGCACTGACAGAACAACCAAAAGGCAGCATCTTTGAGGTCACAAACCGTGACCTCAAAGCCACCCGATCGTCCGACAAATGCAATAGACTGTAACCAGTAAAACCCGCCTGGCCTCCGCTTCCGAGCATGCACGCTGGCGGGTCCTCTTTATGCGATGCCCCACCAAGACGCCCTGCCCCGAGCCCGAAGGCAAGGTCCGCCGCTCAGGCCAACCTCCCGTCGAGGCAATCGCTGTAGTGGCAGAGCGGCCTTCTGGCCCCGCCACCAGACACGACGCCATGGCGGACGCCGAGGCCCCACACGCCCCAGCGGCACGCCACGACGGTCCGAAGCACCCGGGACACCTCATGGGTGTCCGTGTCAAGCAGAATGCCCCCGGGAGCACGCGCTCCCGGGGGCATTCTCACGGCGGGGAATTCCCCATCCTCACGGCCGCGGCTAAGCGGTCCGCATGAGCGCGTGTCTCAGCCGATAGCTCTCCCCCTCGAACACGACGAGCTGCCCGTGATGGGCGACCCTGTCGATGATGGCTGCGGCCATCTGGTCGTCCGTCGGGACCGTGCCCCATCGGGAGAAGTCGACGTTCGTGGCGATGGCCAGGCTCCTCCTCTCGTGGCTGGCATCTACCACCTGGAGGAGGAGCCTAGCGCCGTCCCGGTCCACCGGCACGTACCCGAACTCATCGAGCAGGATGAGGTCCGCGCGGCCGAGCTGGCGCATGAGCTTGGGGAGGTCGCCGCCGCCCTTGGCCTGGGAGAGCATGGTCACGAGTTCCGTCGTCGCGAAGTAGCGCACGCACATGTCCAGCGAGCACGCGGCCATGCCGATGGCCGTGAGCATGTGTGCCTTCCCCGTACCGACGGGGCCGTAGAGCACGAGGTTCTCGCCGCGCCTTCACGAACTCGCACGCGACGAGGTCCTCCCTCGCCAGCTTGGGCGGCAGCTTCACGCACGACCAGTCGTAGCCCTCGAGGGTCTTGGGCACAGGGAAGTTGGCGCGCCTCAGGAGCCGTCTCCTGCGGTTCTGCTCGCGGAAGGCGAGCTCGGAGGAGAGCGTGCGCATGATCGCCCCCTTGTCGGCATCCCCGTAGTTCGCTATCACGTCGCTCGTCGTGTGGTTGGAGAGCATGACCGCCCTGCCGCAGGCGCGCAGCCTGGCATCGGAGTCGGCGTCTGTCACCTCACATCGCCTCCCTTCCAAGGAGGGCACGGTCGTACTCGGACAGGTCCGGCCCAGCGTCGGGGACGTCGGAGCCGGTCACGACGCGCAGCGCGAGCACACGCATGTCGCTCGCCGTGAAGTCCCTGCCGGACCTGACGAGCCTCAGCATCGACTCCGCGGTGACGTCGAACCCCTCGAGGTCGCAGGCCGCGCCGAGCATCCCGATCCTGTCGGATAGGTCGCGCCTCCCGAGGCCGTCGAGGTAGGAGACCACGTCGGCCGGCAGCTCCGAGCGTACGCGCGACTGCCGGCAGGCATCCGGCCTCCTCGCGAGCGCGCGCAGCTCGGCGGTCGGGTCGGAGTCCACGGTGACCCCGGAGCCGAACCTGCGCTCGCAGGTCCTGACCACCTCGCCCGTCACGGTGTCGACCAGCGTGACGTCGGTGGCGCCGAGCCCGACCGCCACGTCGCGGCCGGCAAGCGACGGGGCGCCGTAGGAGTGCGTCCCGACCGTGACCTCGCCCCACGTGTCGCACGGCTTGACCAGCCAGGTCACGCACGAGAACGGCCTCGCGGGGAGCGCCCTGAGCGCCGCCCTGTCATCCTCGAAGAGCTCGCCCCAGGTGCCCGGGCGCCTCCAGTGGCGCCTGCCGGAGAAGCCGCCTGCCAGCCCGAGGAGCGACTCGTTGTACTCCCCGAGGGGGCCGATCCTGGGCACGGGCACGAACACGTTCGACCGCACGAACGCGACCTTGCGCTCGACGCGCCCCTTCTCGTGGCCGGCGTAGGGGTTGCAGAACCGGGCCTCGAAACCGCAGTGGGGCCTGAACCTGCGGAAGAGCTCGGCGAGCCGCATCTCGTCGGCAACGCGCCTGCCGACGCCCGTCGCGTTGTCGAAGACCATCAGCGAGGGCACGCCGCCGATGTGGAGGAAGACGTCCTGGAGGCCCTGGCAAACACACTCCGAGGTCGTGCCGCGGAACACCTGGAACCAGCACATGCTCGAGTGCGGGAACGAGGCCACGAGGAAGCGCATCCTCTCTCTCGGCCGCCGGGCGCGTCGAAGTCGACCTGCGCCGTCCCGGGCTGCCACTCGAGGTCGAGGAACGCCTCCCGGGCCCCCGAGCGCAGCTCGCCCCTCCTCTCCTTCACGTACTGCTGCACGGTGGTGTAGCCGCCGTCGTAGCCGTCCTCCCGTATGAGGTCGTAGATCCTCCTCGCCGTGTGTCGCTGCTTGCGCCAGGCGTGTCGGTCCGCCTCGAGCATCCCGTCGATCCTCGGCTTGTAGGGGTCGAGCTTCGAGGGTCGGGCCGCCCTGACCGGTGGCCTCGGCGAGAAGTCGACCTCGCCGAGGAACTTCCTGACCGTCTTGCGGTCGTGCCCCGTGATCCGCGCTATCTCGGAGACGCTATGCCCCTCCGCGTCAAGCCGTCTTATATCATCGACCTGTGGCATGTCTAGCATCCTTCCTGCACGTCCTCTCGAAGTCGCTGGCTTGGACCCCAACGACCCGAGGCTAGGACACGTGTCTGGTTGTCGGCATGCCACTACCGTTAGTTTGGGGAATTCCCCGCCGTGATTGCGGGGAAGAGACCCCGTGAAACCGGCCACAGCCAGACTATCTCAGACACGTATCGCGGCGGCATACCTCGCAGAGTCCGAGATGGAGGGCCTCGCCAGCATCCGCTACGACATCGTGAGCCTTCTGGTGACGGGCTCAGAGAAGGCCCTCCTGCGCCACCACAAGAACGTCCTCAACGACGGGAGGTAGGCCCTGAAGCGGCTGCCCCGGGCCCGAGGGCCCGGGGCAGGGCAGGCCTTCGCACTCACTAATTTGCTGCGTTCTTAGCCATTTCCTCTTTGCTTCCGTTAAGGAAATCCTGCAGCTCTGGTGACCAGATAGCATACTCGTAGGGATTTAACGTGAACAGCATGCAATCGTTCATGTGGACCACATCATCGAGCATGTCCTCATACATGCTTTGTTCAGACGTTGGGTTTTTTAACTTTTTCAGCCGCTCGCGCTCAAAGATCAAAAGCTCGAAATCAGTCCACTTATCGACTGAACTGGAGTCTGAAATTTCTAGTTCTCCATAGCTCGGGTTGAATTCTATGCCAATCATCTCTGAGATCTGCTGCAGTATATACTGCTCCCCCACCCCCTCCTTAGCTAGGAGCCGCAGAATCTCTTCATGGGTAGTTCCGTGAAGTAACGCAGACAAATACTGATAAATCAGAGGGCGTACTTCTTTATGAATCTCATAGTACAGCCTAAGGTTTATCACCTTTTGCTCATATGAAGCAGCTGACTCGATTCGTTGAATTATCTCAGTGTCCAGATTGACAAAGCTCCCGCTATCAATCGGCACAAACTCAAGCCCGGCGTTGCCCGCAGTCACGAACTGAACGGAACCAATATTTTCGCGATTATCCCTGACGGCCCTGCGAACAAAAGCGTGGTCATGAGACACCACAAGCACTGTCCGTTCCTTTAATTTGCTGATATACCCATATATCTGACTGCGGCGAAAATCGTCGTACGATGATGCCGGATCATCGATAAGCAGCAGGCCACCTTCGTTGTTATGCAGGAACAACAGCAAAGCAACGAGATTGCGTTCGCCATACGACAGAGAATTGCGCATGTCACTGCTGGCTTCTCCTGCGTTCGTATGAACCAGCCTGTACCCTGCAGTACGCTCTTCCCTGCTCGCCAAGTCGAGAGCAAATCGATACGGAATGCCCAGTGACTTAAGTTGACTATTGAGCTTATGGGTGTTGGCCTTCACAAGGCTATCAAAGGTGCCCTTCATGCTGCCAACTAACTTTTTCAGCGCTGCAGTCTTGGCATTAATGCCATCAACTATTGGCTTCAAGGTGGGGAAACGTTCGTACACAACCTCATCGACATGTATTCCATCGGGAACTTTATCAATCGCCGAGACATGTCGACTCATCGAGCAAAAAGCTAGTAGCTTGTCTACCTCGCCCCTAATCTTGAAGAGCTTTACCAGCTCGACCTCAAACTCTTTAGCCTTTTGCTCATCCACCAAATCCGGGTGAGATAAATTAAAAGCAGAAAGTGCATCCGATGCGACAAAAAGAGGCTTTATCTCCTTCACTTCAGCGCCTTCCAAGTTCTGCAAGGCCTGAATAAGCTCTACACTCAAATGCTGTCCGCAAAATGGGCAATCATCTTCGCCATTTCCGAGAAAAGCTACGCCGTTAACCCGCCATTCAAGTAAAGCCGTGCCGCCCCTATCAAGTGTTTCTTTAACCTCTGCGGTAGCGTTTTGCATTGCCGTCTTGGCTTTCACCAGTTTTGTACTTGCAGGGAATGTGTCTTTTTTACCGGGTTTGCCAAGACTCTTCCTCAATTGTTCAATTTGATCACGAAACTTGGAAAGCTCATCATACTTATCCCACAGCAAAGCGACCTCAGCGTCGAATGCGTCTTCTAGTTTTCTGAGCTTAGTCTCATCACCGATAAAAACCCTGTACCCATCTTCGTTTGCCCCGCTCTGAAAAAGAACTTCTTGTCTTTCGAGGCTGTACTTGCTTGTTCGCTCATAATCAGGCTCTTTCCCATCAACTAAAACACGCGTCTCTTCGGGGCCGTGCCCAACCGTGGTATCAGAAGACGCTAATGGACTAGAAATCGCATCGATGATGGAGCTTTTTCCGGCACCACAAGGTCCGATTAGGAAATTCACCTTCTTGTCTTCAACTGATACGTTCGCGTCCTTAATATTCCTGTAGTAGTGAATGCTGATTTCCAACTTACGCCCCCATGCTTCCTCTTAGCTAAACGCTACTTTTGGCTATTTCCAGCCCAGTTCGCTTTCGGCGCGACAACTAGGTCGATCAAGCCGTCTAGACGGAGACCGACCCCCCGCACATCAGCAGACTTGCCATCATCCTAGATGATTTGGTTCTAGTCACCTAGCACAGCAAGCAACTTCTCGTTGTCCAGTGAAGAACCTCGAAGATACGCAGCAAAAATCATCTCAGCAGGCAATGCGTAAGTCTCCACCACATTAGTAAAAGGGGGCTCTTCGGTTGCAATCACACCAGGAAAACGGACCCGTGCAACATGCTTAATCTCATTCTCGGCGCTCGGAATGAGGAATGCGTTGAATACACGCTGGTATTTATGGGCAAGAATGAACTCTCGATAAGCGCTTTGGTATAAGAACTGCTTCGTTACTTCCTCGACACCGGGTTGCCCCGTTGCCTTATTGCCGAATTGTGGCGTACGATATTTGGCATCGAGGATGACAAATGTACTGCTTCCCTCCGCATCACGGTGGATAAGTACCGTGTCGGGTCTTAACGTCTTAACTTTCTCACAGTACTTTTCCTCACAGGAGCCCCCATCATAAATAGGCACGCTCCACTGTGGCCAGGAGATAATATCAATAAGCTTAGAATCCTTCTTCGTGGCAAACTTCTTATCAAGCGCAGGCTCTAGCTCGTACAACTTCCTGTTTAATGCATCATTGAATGCAACTTTGCATGCCGCTTCCCAGACCTGCTCAAAATCAGATTTCCCCAGGAAGAATGGCGTTTTTTGCCATGTAGCAGACGTTCCGTTTATAACGTAATTTATCAAGAGATCAATCACGTCTTGCTTCCATGTGACGAATTGTGTTGCACGCTCCTGTTCAAGACGATAGATCACATAGTCGATATCACCGAAATCCTCTGTCGTTTCGCTGGTTAGCCAGACTTCGTCAATTCCAAGTACTGCGGCTAAACCCGTTTGCTGCATGAAGCCTGAGCATTCGGTCAGCGCCGCGCGGTGAAGGCGCATAACAAAGTCTGTATTGTCCTGATTGTTAACGACGGTCTTGTAGTCAAAGTAGATGGGTCTTCCGTTTACAAAATACGGTAGATTTGCAGCAATTGTTCGCTCCCAGCTGATATCTCCTGCGCCATTATCTGCAAGTGCTTTCACATAGTTTGTATACACACCGTACTCGCCATACATTTCCAGTAGCATAAGAACTATTGCAATGGAGTTTTCAGTGGATGCACTTTCCTCAGCAGCGGTGACGTCTGATTGGCCGCGCCCATACCGACGCAGCACTCGAAAGATCTGCCTCATGCTCTGTTGCAACTTCTCATCCGGCTGCGCGGGGTTATCCAAGCAGGGAAGGTACTTTGGGTAAACGATGAGGCAACACTCATCTACCAGCGCCAACCCGACATAGTCAAACCGATACTTAAGGTGGCCCTGGTTGTTTCGAGGACTGCCGGAGGCATCCGCCTGGTTGTCGCGGTACACTCTAAGCACATCACGTGCGCACAGCGTCTCAATGCACTGCGCCGACTTCCCGTCATCTATGTGCAGCAGCTGCGCGAAGCTCCCTACAGACCAAACGGTAAGCTCACGGATATAAAGCGTCCGCATGCGCTATTCCCCATCGTCGTTTTGACCATCTGCAGCTTCTGTATCGACTGCCGGCTGGCTATCAATCTCCGGCAGTTGCTCCATATCTTTGAAGACGGATTCCCCGTCATTTTTGAAATCACCGCAGATGGATGAGTACGTGACGTTATCCTCGCGCTTGAACACCTTTGACTTTTTGGTCTTCGCGGCATCTTCAAACAGGTAAAGCAGAACCTTATCCATGAAGGCCTGGGTGAAATGCGCTGGGTCACGAAGCTGGCTAGGCGAAATGAAGAAAGGCCCCAGAAGCTTGTCCTCGTTAATGCCAGCCTTTAGCAGCAGGTCGTTAATACGCGAACGGAAGTCATTCCACTTGACAGAGCGCCCAGTATCACCAAGCGGGACAACAATATCCTCAATCTTCTTTCTGCCATCATCTATGCCTATGTAACGGAATTCCCAACGACGCTTGAAGGCTGTGTCCATGGGAAACACACCCTGATCCGCGCTATTCATGGTTGCCCAGATGTACATGTTAGACGGCAACGACATCGAGGAGGCCAGCTTCTCGGCCTCGGGATCGTCAAGTGAATAAAGAGCGCCTTTCCGCTCCTCGGGCTTTATCCCATTTAGGTAAGACTTCCACTGCTTGAACAGATACCAGCGCAAATCCTCTGACGTAGCAACGGGATACTCGCTTTCACCTTTAGCATTGCGGTCGAGAAGCTGGAACACGTCTCCGAAAACAGCAGCAGGATTCGCTCGATTGATCTCCTCGATGATTAAAAGGTAGTTCTGCCCCGGGTGTTTAATAGCATCGACATAAGTATCGATAAAAGGGCCCGGAATGAACTTATACTCAATTTCACTCGGGGAGTACTTAATTTCGGAAGGATTAGACTTGGTATTTATCTCTGGCTCGATGGAGGGCTTGTAGCAACCAACAAACTGCGCGTACGTATAGTCGGGGTGAAAGGTTACACGGCGAACACTGCTTTCAGCAAAGTACTCTTTGGCCTTCTCTCGGAGCTCAAAGGACTTACCCGTACCTGGCGCACCGAAGTAAATGAGGTTATGTGGCTCAGGTATATTTTCTCTTAGTTCTTGCTTAGGCTTAGCTTCATCAGGCGTATCGCTTATCGGAGAGCTCTTTGCCAGCTGGTCTAGCGCTGCCAGTAAATCATCTCCTTGCTGATAATGAACATCTGAGCAGCGCATAAGGTAATCGACCATGATTTTCTTCATAGCGACACCGATGTCATAATTGAAGGCAGTTCTCCCCTCAAAGACATCCTCGTAGTACTTTAGGGCCGCAGGCACACCACCAGCAGTAATCAACACGCCCGCACGACATGTTGCGGTAAGTTGATTTAGCCGTTCCATAAAATCAAGTACAGATGCACCGGCAAACTGACTAGAGTCTTTCTTGTTTGCAGTAGCAACAATAATTTGTCTAGGAGACAGTACGCAAACTGACTGCTCAAAGTGATTGACTGCAACGTCCACAGCGTCAATCCAATATGTTTTTGCTTTGAGCTGATCGCCGCTGGCTGGAAGAGCATTGCCAATTTGGCTCACTTCAGGCAAGAGCAAAAAGGCCGCAAACAAATTTCCGATATTCGGCCTTGAGGCCCCATTGGCACCCTGAATATTAATTCTGACCTTACCGCCAACTTCACGAACCGGATAACTTTCATCAATCTTGATTTTTTGAGATTTATTGGGCAAATCGATTTCGAAGACAATGTCTTTTCCAACAATATCCTGGGCTTTTACCTCGTTATCGCCTGAAATCGGCACTGACCCCGCAAGCTCAAATTGTCCGGCGCCGCTTGTCGTCCTGCCTCTGACCCACAGGGCATTCTGACTAATCGCGTCAGTTTCAACGGGATAATCTAAAGTCCAGATATTGTTGTTCGTCATCAAGACCACCAGTCTTAAGCATCAGCGTAATCTCTTATGCACTTAGCGACGTACTCAGCAAGCTTGACCGGAACAGCGTTGCCGATAGCTTGTTCAATATCTGTTTTTGAACCCACGAAACAGAAGCTCTTTGGAAAGGTTTGCAAATAGCTGCGCTCCTTGTGCGTTAGCGCACGCACGCCTTCGTCTATGCCTGCTTTATCGGCGTGATGTCTTTTATAGGAAGGCGGAATAGGTCTATTTGTCCCTCTGACTGTCACCGCCGGTTCATCGATCGTGAAAACACCCCGTCGTTGAAAGTTCCTTGGATGCATGTAATAGAATTGCGTGCCTAGCGAGTCACCAAGATAATCCCTAACAGTCATAGGTTTATCTGCAAGTCGCGAGTCAAGCAGCGAACCCAAAAAATCGTCTTTGTCTCCAAGATGGCCGACAAGAATAAAACGTCTGCGAATCTGAGGTACGCCACAGAGACTAGCATTGAGGACGCGGCTGGTTAGTCCGTAGCCTGCTGCCTTCAAAATATCCAGTGCTTCAGGCAAAACATCCATTCGTTCGATGTTATAGACGTTCTCCATAACGAACCATTTAGGATGCACACTCGCCACGATATTTGCGAAGCGAATAGTAAGGTTGGCCCTCTCTCCTCGATCTCTGGCACCAGCAATTGAGAAATCCTGGCAAGGAGGTCCTCCAATGATGATTTCTGGCTCGTAAGATTTAATCTGCTCCAGTGCATCTTTTTGATACAAGTCAGCTTCATATATAGGGTGGTCAAAGTTTTCGCGATAAATTTTGACTGCAGCCGGCCACCGATCATAGGCTGCAACAATGTCAAACCCAGCGTTTTGAAATCCCAAAGACATACCGCCGCAGCCTGCAAATAAATCAACGCAACGCACTGTTTTCACTCCTTAAAAAGCTAATCACAGCACGCGCAACAAACTCGGCCATGTTGACAGGCACAGCGTTTCCAATCATTTGGTTTACATCGGTTTTAGTACCGAAAAAATCAAAATTATCAGGAAACGTTTGAATACGACTTCTCTCTTTCACAGTAAAACATCTTGCTTCCGATAGCGGTGCAGCATCTTTGGGGTGAGGTTTGTAGTTTGGGGGTATCGGCCTGTCAACGCCACGCACAGTCATCGCGGGCGCATCTATGCTGAAAATAGCGCGGCGATCATAGCTGCGAGGTATGCGGAAATAGTAGTCAGTCCCAAGGCTGTCACCAAAGTAGTCACGGAGCGTCATTTGATAAGCTGACATAGCTGCATCTAACGTTGCATCAAGAAAGTTGTCTTGAGCACCTAAGCAGCCCACCATAACAAATCTTTTCCTTGCCTGAGGAACACCGCACCTGCTGGCATCAATGACTTTCTCAGTTAGTCCATATCCCTTTTCTTTGAGAATTTCTCTAATTTGACCAAATGCAACGCTAGTGCGTACACGGGGAACATTTTCCATTACGACAATCCGAGGCATGCAATGGGCGATAATCTCACCGTAGCGCACGGTCAGAATTGCTCGTCCGCCATCTTCAGTACGCTTCCCAGCTTGCGAGAAATCCTGACATGGAGGACCACCAATAATGGCAAAAGGATGCAGCGAAGCAATCTCATGGACTATATCTTCGCTAGACAAATCTCTAAGCCATATTGGCGAAGAGAAATTTGCTGCATAGACATCTACAGCCGGCTTCCAATTATCATATGCACCTAAAAGGTGAAATCCGGCTTTCTGAAACCCCAGAGACATACCGCCGCAGCCAGAAAAGAGATCTACGGCAGAAAGTCTATCTTCTATATTCTGCCGGCTGGTCACCACTACACCTCACGCCCTCTGTATCTGACTATGGCAATACAAACCCTAACTAAGTCACTTGCCTGCAAGTCGCAAATTTTAGCATAAGACGTTGCCTTTATCCCGCCGAGAGGAACTGGGGGCAGCAATACCATATATGCACCCAATCAAATCGCAAATAGCAACTTCATCCCTCTAAGCAAGCAGCCTATTTTGTGCGCACAACGCACGAGATAGCGCTTGCCGGCACCGGGAGCCGCACCCATCACGCTGCCGCTTCGATGGCGCGTCGTCCAACCCGGATGCCGAGCGACGGGAGCACACGCGCGTGCGCACGCGATACGCTCCCTTGCGGGGGATCCCCCGCGCCCCTGGAAAGCCCGGACAACCGCCCGGGCAAGACGCGCCTCTCGGCGCCTAGGGGGAACCATGGAAAGATTCGACAGGCGCCTGCAGTTCGTGTGGAACAAGCCGATATTGAGCGCGCACAGGCGCTCGCAAGCGCGCTAAACATCACAACGTCCGCGCTCGTAAGACTGCTCCTGCAGCTTCCAGCAAAAGACGTAGCGGCACGCCGCCACGTGGTGCTTGACCTCGCCTGCGCCAACCGCCTCTATCGCGAGCTCAACCAGTGGGGCTACCAGCAGAACCAAGCAGCACACGCCTTGAACCACATCGCCTACTACCTCAGGCGCGAGGCCATGGACGCATCCGACGTCCTAGAGGAGCTCACCTCGGTCGAGAGACAGCTGGAACGTCTGCGTGAGAGGACGGGCGAGCTTACCGCCCCCGTGCGCGAGGTGGCAGAGTCGTGCCTGCTCTTCCTGTAGACAGCACGCACGCCACTACTCAAGCCCATATCCGGCCACACGTCCTGCAGGGGCGCCTTCCGCTACCTCACCAAGGACGGACGGGCGCTCGCCGCCGACTACCTGAACCTCGACATGCCCGAACGCGAGGGAGATGCCTTCGACTGGGCATCCGCGATGGACGCCACGCGCTCGCGCTGGCGAAACGACACGCCCTGGGGAAGCAGGCCATGCCGAACCTACAAGCACTACGTGCTCCCGCCGGACCCCAAGGACCACGTGGGCTTGGACGCGCTCCGCGAGCTCACGGTCGCCTGGGCGCGCGAGCACTTCGGCAACCATGAGGTGTCCATCGTCTACCACGACGACAACGCAGGTCACGTCCCGCACGCCCACGTAGTCGCGAACAGTACCAACGTCCACACGGGAAGGCGCCTCCAGGACCCCGACCCCAAGGAGCTCAAGCTCCCCCTGCAGCGCATGGCGCACGAACGGGGCAGCGAAAGCGCCCTCGTACGCATGTCTCGCATGAGCGCGAACCACGGTCCTCATTCGTCATTCGCGAACTAGAAGCTTCGACGCAGACGGCGGCGAAATGAATCCAAGGCCCTGCGTGACGAAGCCGGGAGGTGGCTATCGCGCGGCGATTCTCCGGATGCCCTCCGGACCCGAGGCTTCCTCGAGCACCGAGACGAGGCCGAGAGCCGATGCGAGGCAGAGCCCGCACGGTCCGTGTTCGCCTGTGTCCACCCGGCAAGGATCTCGTCCACGTCTGAGGCGACGCGGGTGCCGATGACGACGGAAAGCTCCAGCGCGTCCGTGAGGCACTCGACGATAGGCTCTGTCGCCCCACCGTGATAGGCATCGAGGGCGCCCCTGTAGCGATCGACGTCATGCAAGAGCCCGGCCGACACCGGCAGCATGGTATGCAGCAGCACCTCGTCGGAGGCAAGCATGCGGTGCAGGAGCGTGCGGCCCGTGCGCCCGTTGCCGTCCATGAAGGGGTGGATGGTCTCGAACTGCGCATGGAAGATGGCGGCTTTCGCCACCGGCGGGAAGTCCTCCCGTATGCCGAACGAAACCAGGTCATCCAGGCACGACCGCACCCTGCTTGGATGCGGGGGCACGAACGATGCGCCGTGAGGGCTGTACGGAGATCCGCCTATCCACACTTGCTCGTCGCGGAGGCCCATGGCATCGCCCGTTCCCCGCATAAGAACGTCATGGATGACGCAGAGGGAGTCGACGCCAATGCGACCGCTCTGGCGGAGCGCTTCCATCTCGCCTTCTCGGGGTTTTTGTCCAAATGGAACAGCTACGTCTTGATGGGCTAGGAGAATGACGCGAGACAGGTATTATGCAATCAAATGTTAGTCTTACCTAACTATTACGTAAGGAGCGTCCATGCGGAAGACGAATACGCAGGAAGGGCGGCGTTTAAAAGGTCGCGACTTCATCACTACAGGCATCTTCCTGGCTCTCTATTTCATCTTGATGATGATCCCCATGATTATCTCGGGCATCCATCCGATTCTCTGGGTGTTGTTCCCCGGATTTGCGGGAATCCTCTGCGCCGTACCATTCATGCTGCTGTGCGCTCGCGTGCAAAAGCCCCTCTGCGTGCTCATCATGGGCGTCGTGATCTGCCTGCTCTTCGCCATGACCGGTTATTTCACTCTTGCGGTCGTCATGGTTTTGTGCACAGCGGCCATCGCCGAGGTTGTCCGCTGGTGCACAGGCTACGCAAGCTACCTCGGAAACGCCGTTGCATATATGTTCTTCGCCTACGGCATGACGTGCTCGCCTCTGCCCATCTGGCTATACAACGAATCGTTTATGGCCCAGATTTCCAATCAGGGCATGTCGGCCGAATACGTTGCTGCCTGCGCGCAGGTGTCCGACCCCCTATACATGGCCATCTGCCTGGTGTTCACGGCGGCGGGCGCCATCATCGGAGTCGCCCTGACGCGTATGCTATTCAAGAAGCATTTCGCCAAAGCCGGGCTGGCATAAATGGCGCGGCGACCATCGGGCATCCTGCGGCTTGACCCCCGCACTCATATGGGTCTTCTGCTGACGATGACACTTATCGCCTTCGTCGTAAAGCCATTCGTCCTGGAGGTAGGCTTGGTTGCCGCGCTTGCGCTCCTGCAGGTACTTTGCGGCCATGCGAAAATGGCCGTGGGCTACATGGCGCTGTTCGCTCTGATCGTTTGGGCCCTCGATTACGCGTTCGCCGCAGGCGCCGCGATGTTCCTGACGTCATTCGTCTACAGTTTCACTTTGGCACGTCAGGCTTTCGAGGTGTTCATGGTGGGCGCGCTGATGGTCGCAGACAACTCCGTGCATCGCATCACGGCCGCCATGCGCAAGTTGCGTTTCCCTGAAGCCATCCTCATCCCCTTTGCAACAGGCCTGCGCTATTTCCCCACGTTAGGACAGGAAATCGGCCATATCCGCGACGCAACGCACCTGCGCGATATACCTGTTTCGATGCGCGTGGAGGCGTTCTTCGTGCCGCTGATGATATCGGCCGCCACCACAGCCGACGAGCTGTCTCGGGCCGCCGTGTGCCGCGGTATCGACAACCCGACGCCTCGCAGTGACACCGAGCGCCTGCTCTTGGGCGTGGCAGACTGGGCTATTCTGGCGATAGGCGCCATCGTGTGCCTATGCGTTCTTCTCAGATACGGAGCCGGACTATGCTAGATGCGGTTGCGGCATTGCGCGATGTGGGTTGCACGACACGGGACGCGACCTTGCTCGAAGGCGTCGATCTCAGCGTGGCACCAGGCGAATGCGTCTGCCTGTGCGGTCCGAGCGGTTCGGGCAAGACCACCGTGACCAAGGTTATCAATGGGCTCATACCCTCCTTCGAGATAGGCATCAAGCGCACTGGCAGCGTGAAGGTGTGCGGTCTTGACCCGGCCGCATGCGAGACCTATGAGCTTGCGGGCAGGGTGGGCTCGGTATTTCAGAATCCCAAATCGCAGTTTTATCATCTGACCTCGGACGATGAGCTGGCGTTCGGCCTTGAGAACGCAGGCGCCGACGTGGATTGCATCGAGGCGCGCCGAGCCAAGGTCGTGGCCGAGATGGGGATAGAGCACCTGTTGGGCCGCAACGTCTCCAGGATGAGCGGCGGCGAGAAGCAGGCTCTGGTGTTCGCATCGGTGGCCATCGCGAACCCGGAGGTGTACGTGCTCGACGAGCCGACGGCCAACCTCGACGACAAGGCGGTGCGCACGCTGCACGATCAGATTGCCCAAGTGCTTTCCCAAGGCAAGGCGGTTATTGTGGCCGAGCACCGCCTGGCGTTTTTGTCTGACCTTGTGGCCAGGGCTTTTCTTCTTGAAAACGGGCGAATCGAGCGCACCATGACCGCAAGCGAATTCACGATGCTTTCCGAGGAGCAGCGCTCCGCCATGGGCTTGCGTGCGACCGACCCCTCCCAAGAGCCACAGCTGAGCATGTCGCCGGTTCCCCCGGCGGACGCTCACCCTCTGCCTGCGGGCCTTTCGGTACGGGGCTTTGCGACCATGCGCAGGAAAGCCGCAGTGTCGGCACCGGTCTCCCTTGATGTGAAGCCAGGCGAAATCGTGGGCATCGTTGGTGCGAACGGCTCGGGTAAGACGTCGCTTCTACGCGGCCTTGCGGGGCTCGAGAAGCACACGGAGGGTGCTGTTTTCCTGAACGGCGAGCCCTTGACGCGCAGGCGACGCATCAAGACCTGCTCGATGGTGATGCAGGATGTGAACCACCAGCTGTTCGCCGACAGCGTGTTCAACGAATGCGAACTCGCTTGCGAAAACGAAGTGCGGATTCGTGAAGCGCTTGCCCTGCTTGACCTCGTTGGGTTGGAAGAATGTCACCCGCTCTCGCTTTCCGGCGGGCAGAAGCAACGCCTTGCCATTGCGGCGGCGATGCTCTCCGGGCGCCCCATCGCGCTGTTCGACGAACCAACCAGTGGACTGGACTTCAAGCACATGGTGGAAACAAGCAAGCTTTTGGGCCGTCTTGCTGCCGAAGGCACATGCGTGGTCGTCGTCTCGCACGACACCGAGCTTCTTGCGCGATGCTGCACCCGTATTCACGAACTAGAGCCGTAAAGGAGCGCTCCATGGCAGCCTGCGGCCCAAGACGACCCGCCTCGGCCCTCCCTGACGAGGAATGCTCCGACACCGCCCTGGAGCGGGCCTACCGAGCGATAGATGCCGAAACCGGCTTTTCCGTTGAAACCGTGGATGGCGAGCGCGTCATCCGCGTCTCCAACGAAACGGGCGAGGGCACGATGCGCTTCGCGACCATCATGCCTGGCGTGCATCTCACCTTCAACGACTTCAACATGGCATCGTGCTTTTCGGGGTTTTCGTCCAGCGAGGGCCACCTGTCGGTCAACTACTGCAAGTCGGGCCGCATCGAAGAGGCCTTGCCGGGAGGCTCGCATTCCTACACGTCGCAAGGCGATCTCAAGATATCCGACTTCGAGCATCATGCGGGAACCTATTATTTCCCCACGAAGCACTACCAGGGCATCGCCATCGGTTTCGATATCGAGGTGTGCCAAACCGCATTCGCCCGGGCATTCGACGGCTTTTCGATCGACATGACAGCCTTGCGGGCGAAGTACTGCCAAGGCCATGTGCCCTACGTAATCCACGATTTCGAAGAAGGAGGGCGCATCTTCGACGGACTCTACGACGTGGGGTCTTGCAAGTTCAAAACCTACGCCCAGGCGGCGGCGCTCGATATCCTCGTCGTCTTGGACCGACTCGAATACCGCGAGAACAACCAATCCTCGGGGTACTTCAGCCATGCGCAGGTGGAGAAGGTGAAAAGAGCCGCGTCCGTCATGATGGACGACCTTGCGCGCTCCTACACGGTCGAGCACCTATCCGAACTTGCGGGACTTCCGATCACCACGTTCAAGACCTGCTTCAGGGGCGTGTTCGGGTCTCCCCCCTACAGGTATCTGAGAGCCCATCGGATGGACCGCGCCGCCCAGATGCTGCGCGACACCAATCAGCCCATTGCCGGCATCAGTGTTGCGGTAGGCTACAACAGCCCATCGAAGTTCTCTGCAGCCTTCAAGACGGCAATAGGGCAGACGCCCTCACAGTATCGCCGCTCTTCTGCAACGACGCCGGATGAAGGCGCATGGGCAAAGGCGCTTGCGAACGGCGCATCAAGCCCACGTGTGCGCGATGAGACCTTCGAATAGAAGGGTTAGCCAGGTGAAACCCACAATGGAAGCGGCCATCCAGCAGAACGGAGGCACCACCGACACGCAGGCGGCGCCTTCCGCGCAAGAAGACGTCCGCCAAAAGAAGGACACGAAGGGCTGGTTGAAAACCCTGCTGCGGTTCGCATCGCATTGTCGGGGACGTATGGCGATCGCCGAGCTGTTCTCCGTATTGAGCGTGTTCTCGGGCCTTGTGTCCTATTACGGCATCTACCGCATCATCGACTCCGTCGCTTCGGCACCGAATGACGGCGCCGTTCCCTGGGATGCGGTGCTGCTGTGGACGGCCGCCTCTGCCGCCGCATACGTTGCCAAGCAGCTGTTGTTCGCGGCGTCCACCATCAATTCCCACATTTCCGCCTATACCGTCCTAGCCCAGCTGCGAGCCTCTGTTGCCAAGCGTCTGACGAATGCGTCGGTCGGCACCGCGCAGGCGAAGTCCGTTGGAAGGCTGAAGGATACCGTGGTGGATCGCATCGAACAGATCGAGGTGCCGCTCGCCCACATGATTCCCGAGCTTTCGGCCAATCTCTTGCTGGCGGCCGTCATCGCGATCTGGATCATCCTCATTGACTGGCGGCTTGCCTTGGCGTGCTTGGCCACGCTTCCGGTCGGCCTTGCCGTCATGGCCATCGGTTCCGGCGGCTACTACAAGATGTACGGCGGCTACCTTGCCAAGCAGGACCACGTCAACTCCGTGGTGGTGGAATATATCAAGGGAATCCGCGTGGTGAAGGCGTTCAACCAGACTACGAGCTCATACAAGAAGTTCGCCGATGCGGTGTCGGGCTTCCTGACTTACACCATCGAATGGATGAAGATGGCTCGCGTCGCCATGGCAGCCTCGACGTCCATCCTCCCCACGACGCTCTTCGGCGTGGTACCCGTGGGGGTTTTCCTCTATCTGGCAGGGGTGCTCACGCCGGGCGAATTCGGGCTTGCCTGCATGCTCGCGCTTGCCGTGGTCGCACCGATTACCTACTTGGGAGCCTCGTTCAACGAGATGAACCTGATCGCATTCGCCATAGCGGACGCGCGCGATTTCCTCAATCTGCCCGAGTTGACCCAACGCGAACGGGAAGCGCAGGTTGCGGGTTCGGATATCCGTTTTAACGACGTGCGATTCTCCTACGAAGAAGGCGTCGAGGTGATCCATGGCGTGTCGCTTGAGATTCCCGAAGGGTCGTTTGTGGCGCTCGTCGGGCCGTCTGGCTCGGGCAAGTCAACCCTTGCCCGGCTGGCGGTGCGTCATTGGGACGTGGATTCGGGCAGTATATCCATTGCCGGCCAAGACATCCGCGACATGCCGCTGCCCCAGCTCGCGAGCTTGGTGAGCTACGTTTCCCAGAGCGACTACCTGCTGGATGGCACGCTTAGGGACAACGTGGCCTTAGGAAAGCCTTCTGCTGCAGACGAGGAGATTCACGGGGCGATCGAGGCGGCCGGCTGCGAGGAGTTCGTATCGCACCTGGAGAAGGGTTGGGATACGCCAGCTGGCGAGGCGGGGCATGCGCTTTCCGGCGGAGAGCGGCAGCGCATCTGCATAGCTCGGGCCATCCTGAAAGACGCCCCCATCGTCGTGTTCGATGAGGCGACGGCATTCGCCGATCCCGAAAACGAAGCGCGCATCCAGAAATCTGTCGCAGCACTCTCGCAGGGCAAGACGCTTCTCGTGATTGCACATAGGCTTTCGACCATCGTGCAGGCTGACGTCATCTGCGTGGTGGACGGAGGGCGCATTGCGGCACAGGGGACGCATGCGCAGCTTCTGGAATCCTGTCCGCTGTACAAAGATATGTGGCAGGCGCATGTTGGCGCGGCGGACTGGGCGGCAGGCTCCGGCGATAGAGCCCCGAGCATCGCAGAGGGGGGCGATGCGCGATGATCGGCGTGTTCAAGAGGATCATGTCTTGGGTCGGAGGCCTGGAGGGTCGTGTGATCGCCGGTTTCTTCATCGAGACAGTCATCGCGTGCGCCACCTGCATGCCCATCTTCGTGGCGGCTTGGGTGCTCGGCCGAATCATCGAAGATGCCCGCGGTGCGCAGGAACTGGATTCGGACATCGCCTGGATGGCGCTTGGCGTTATCGGAGCGTGCATGATCGCGCGCGCCGTTGCGAAGTTCGCGAAGGATAGCGTGCAGGAAAGCGTCGGCTTCGAGCGGGGTGCGGCCACCAGGCTCGACATCGGTGACGTGCTGAAGCGCGTCCCTTTGGGCTATTTCCAGAAGACGAGGACGGGCGACATCCTTTCCGCAGTCACGACCAGCCTCAACACGGTTGAACTAGAGGCGGTGCGTCAGGTGGACGCGGCGCTCGGCGGCTATATCGCTGCGGCAATCATCATCGCATGGCTTCTGCTCGTCTGCCCGTCGGCAGGCATCGTGGCCGTCGTCTCCGTTGCGCTTGTGTCGTTTACCCTGGGCGTCATCAATCGCAACGCGGCCCGGCTCACGCCTGCGGCGCGTACGGCCACCAACCATCTGTCGAGCGCGGTCATCGGGCTGTACGAGGGTCTTGGCACGGTTAAGTCCTACGGCGCCACCGAGGAGGGGCTTGCACCGTACATCAACGCAAACGAGGAGCTCAGAGACGCACGCATCGCAATCGAATACGGTTTCACTGCGCCAGCTACCATCCATCGGCTGATTCTCACGGTATCGTCGATCATGCTGCCTGCCATCGCCTGCGCCGCACTGGTGGCAGGCCAGCTGGATCTCTGGATGTTCGTGGCCGTGGCGTTGGTGTCCACGACCATCTTCTCACCCATTCTCAAACTCTCCGATGCGGCTCATATGTTCGCAGACCTCAACGACTCGCTCGATCGCATCCAGGCGATCGGGGACGCGGAGTCTATCGATGGCGGCGGGGGCGATGTGCACCTGGATCGCTTCGACATCGTCTTCGACGACGTGTGCTTCTCCTACGGAGACCGCGAAGTGATTCATGGGGCAAACTTCGAGATTGCCCAGGGTTCCGCCACGGCCATCGTGGGGCCTTCCGGATCGGGCAAGACCACGCTGTCGAGCTTGATGGCGCGCTTCTACGACGTGAACCAGGGGGCTGTTCGCATCGGTGGCCATGATGTGCGCGAATTCACGGTGGACAGCCTGCTGCGCAACTTCTCGATGGTGTTTCAGGACGTGTACTTGTTCGACGACACCGTTGAAGCCAACATCTCATTCGGATGCGAGGGAGCAACGCACGAAATGGTGGTCGCGGCAGCAAAACGTGCGCAGTGTCACGATTTCATCATGGCGCTGCCGCAGGGCTACGGCACAAGGGTTGCCATGGGCGGTTCGAGCCTGTCGGGCGGGGAGCGTCAGCGCATCTCCATTGCCCGGGCATTGCTCAAGGATGCCCCGATCGTCATTTTGGACGAGGCCACCGCATCGATCGACCCGGAAAACGAAAGGCTCGTCCAGCAGGCGCTCTCCGAACTGACCCGCCGCAAGACCGTCGTCGTGATCGCCCATCGCCTCGCAACGGTGGAACATGCCGATCAGATCCTCGTCATCGATGATGGACGGGTGGCGCAAAAGGGCACGCATGCACAGCTTATGGCCCAAGAAGGCACCTATCGCAGATTCGTGGAGGCGCGCGCCCGGGCCGAGGGTTGGCGTATCGAATAGCAGACGACTCTTGTCGCAGGCGTCGTCACGCCCAGGGAGCACGATGGACAGCGGGCCTCGCTTGAGGGCTAAACTCGATCTCGTAGGGGCGTCAACCACATCAAAGACTTCGCCTCGGTGTGCCTGGCGGGAACCATCATCCTCGTGCTCCTCGTGAGCTTCCCCATCGTGCTCGGCGAACCGCCCCAAGCGATCGAGGTATGTCTGCGACCTGCGGTTCGACGAGTTGTAAGGGTCTGGAGGCCGTGATCTCAGCAGCTTCCAGACCCCTTCTTATGGATTGAAAACAGGCCGCAGGGTAAACTTTTCCGGTCGGAAAATTCCCCCGCAACGAAAAATCCCCCACCTGTTTTGCCAGGTAGGGGACGTGTTTTTGGTCGCGGGGGCTGGATTTGAACCAACGACCTCCGGGTTATGAGCCCGGCGAGCTACCAGACTGCTCCACCCCGCACT
>ERZ773065.524-NODE-524-length-21405-cov-6.430913_pt1 | contig 21405 bp, 16 predicted proteins | sample MGYA00580623_ERZ773065 | MGnify/ENA primary metagenome ERZ773065 (study PRJEB29015, sample SAMEA2738017) | human oral metagenome | biome: human oral; feature: human-associated habitat; material: dental | place: China | collected 2047 ... | reverse complement strand
GGACACGCATCACGAGCCGGTAGCGGCCCCGAGGCGTCAACACAGCGTTACGGTGGGTCATGGCAGCGGGGCTTTCTCCTGTCGGAAGGATGATTCAGCACCACCCATCCTGACAGCCCAAGCCCCGCTGCCCCAGCACTCCATGACTACAACCTCATGACCCACAACAACTAGCACACCTGGCAATTCTTCAGATGAGTCTACGCGCCACCGCTTGCAACAGGTCTGCGTAGCCCAACCACTTCGATGAAGTTGTTGAAGGTTCATAGTAGACTCTGCTGTAGCGCCATGCGACGAAGCAGGCGCTCATTTTAATCGAAGACTCTATTTAGGAAGACGCGATGAGTCAGCCCAATAACGATATGATGGCAGCGAACTTGCCGCATGAGCCGCGAGAATACATGTGCACCTGGCATCTCCCAAAAGCGGCGAAGAATACCGACAAGGATCAGATTGTTGATGTGCCAGGGACGATTGACATCGGCGTACGCCGTCGACTCACAGCCTCATTTCAAGGAATTCTTCCCTATGCTTCAGACAATGGAAGGGCAGAATTCCCTCAAATCACCGACTTTAATTGCCTAACTGGCACTCTATCGTCCGGGATTCATGTTGCACTACTAAACGGTCAGATGAGTTACTGGTTTCACAACGGCGGTGGGGCAAATGGAGCATTTGCTGTACTATCCAACAGACCTTTTGAGAACAACAAGTATCGAAAGTATCAGAGCATAGAACTACAGATCGATGGCCTGGAAACGATAGTTGACGTAGCTCCAACTACTATAGAGTATACGAAACGCACAGACGAACATGATGAATCATACAAAATAAGCATACCATCACAAATCTCTTTGGATTGGCAAGTTAAAGAGACACAGATGCGCCTCGGCTATGCTGGCCGCCTCCGTCCAGACAGGTTCAACTTTCTCACGTCATTCGCGCCCTACCTGCGAATCGACCTCGACCAACCAATCAGCCTCGTCGACTGGTGGCTTCAGTGGATTATTCCGTTATGCGATCTTCTCGAAGTAATCAACGGCAAGCCGCTCGACATTATGTATCTGCTCGCCTTCGAAGACAAAGATGCGGCCGGCCCAAAACGGCGCGTAGACCAAGTCTTCCGTTACGATATTCTCCAAGACTGCATCAAAATCGACGAAAAAAAGTTCAATCACACTCGGCCAGTTATCAATCTCCAGGAAGATAGGGTAGATCTCCTCAAACTCACCATCAAACGCCGTGAACTTGAAGCATCGCGGCACCCGCTCATAGAAACATACCGAAGTAACGCAGTATCTGACGACCAGCATCCACGTTCACGCTACCTTCTCTTGATTCAGGCCCTAGAAGGACTGTACGGCTACGAACACAAGGAAGAGTATCAACAGCGGTGTGAACAATATACGGAGAAGCGAAACGCACTCTTAGAGAAAGTCAAACCTGCTGTCAGCAAAGAAGAGTTCAGATTCTTGAAGAAGAAGTTCCCTCGCAGACCTTTCAGTGGGCTAAGAGATGCGCTTAACACAACCTTCCAAGGGCTTCCCAAATCTGTTCAGGACCAGATAAATGGCAGTGATATTGTTGCCCAAGTTCGTAACAGTTTCGGAAACAAAAAAATGTTATCATCAGAAGCCTTAACGAAGGTGCGTAATAGCCTCTCTCACGGCTCGTCAGCATATGACCCTAATGACCTGGAGGAGATCTGTAGCCTCCTTGACAAAATCGTCAGGGCAGAGATACTTCGACTGCTTGATCTTTCTGAGGCCGCACAACGGCGAATGCTCGAATCATGATTCGGCTGGGAGTTCTAGAAATATTTCATTGAATGTTATACAATAATAAGTGCTACACTACTGGGAATGGAGGAAACCATGAGTAAAAAGAAAGCATGCACCCTCGCGTTAGCCTTGGGTATACCATACTTTTTTGCATTGGCCTCATTGCTGGCCATGACTCAATGGGCGGATTCCCGATTGTACGCGCTCTCTTGTTCGCTGTTACCGCGTCAGTGATGAGCGCCGCCGGCGTGTTCGTCCTAATGTGCGATTCCGATTCGCTAGCCTAGCTAGAATTTATGTTGAGTCGACGGGAGTGTAGCAATTCCCTGCACCTAAGAGGTGAATTCATTCGACTCTCCGCCGTTTCTTTTCTTCCAGGCATTCTCGACACGCCGTCTCGCTGAACGTACATTAAAGTACGCAAGAATCCAGGAGGCTAACAGTAGAATTCCTGTGACTGCGATATACCAGCCAGTGCTCTGTGTTGGATAAGCGAAGTAGCCGCAGTATTTGACTCTTTGAAAGCCAACAGCACAAGCCAACGTTATGCCATAGATAGCAGCGAGAGAACGCCCGCGGCGAGCAAACACCGTTGCGAACAATGGGTAGGCTACAATAATTTGCGCGTACGCACTTTGAAACGGCCCACCAGAGTACATAGAGAAGAGGCAGGAAAAGAGCAACGATGATGCAACGAGAAAGTACACTCGGATCACGACGCCGGTGTCGTATGTAAACTTGTCCGTGTGTTGTTCGACTGAAGGAGCTCGCCAACTCGATACTTCACCAGAAGTTTTCTTATTCACACGGCCTGGATGAGGATCGTCTACATCGTCTCCATTTCCATCAAGTTCTCTATCCATGACATGATCAATTTTTTGAATGAAACTAGGAATCCCTTCGATATAGACTTAGCCAGGAAAGTATCAACACGCAAACAAAAGCAAAATAGAACTTGCCGGGAGGGAAATGTGTGTGCTGTCCAAAGTACTGCAAAACAGCCGTATAGATCACTATCGTCAGCACAGTAAACACACAAACAAAATTGGTTTGAGTTAACGGGTGAGTTACCGGATACCTAGGTCCATGAAAGTTATCAACTTTTGGGCGTACACTTCCAAAGAAAGGCCTGCGTTCTTGCTCATCACTATTTCCTTCAGAGATACTCATGCCCGAACCAACTTCAAGCAGCGCGCAACATAATCTGCCCCGGTGGCGTACACAATGGCGGCAGTGCACACAGTCAGCGCCTGAGACACGGATCCCGTCATGACGTAGGCGCACTCCCAGATGAGGATGGCAATGCCGTACGACATGTGCCAGTAGGCTCCGATGATGATGACGCGGTACTTGGCTAGCAGGTAGAAAAAGAAGCCACCCTGTAGCAGGTCGCGCAGGAGCAGCACGCTCCAGGCAGCCCATCCCCCGCCGTAGTACAGGCAGGTCAAGAGGATGACGGTGTGGATGGAGACACGGTCGAGCAGCACGTCGCCCAGCCGGCGTGAGGCAGTGTCTTCGCCCACCTTGCGGGCAGCCACGCCATCGAAGTAGTCCAGCAGCGCGAAGGCGACGAATGACGTGCAGGCCATAAGCTGCCAGCCCATGTTCAAAGCAGCAATGCCGAAAAGAATGATGGGAATGCGGACGAGCGTGACGGAGAGTGCCGTCATGCGCGCCAGCTGGCCTGGCACAGCCTGATCGGACGTGATGGTGCTGGCGTACAAGCCCTGACTAGGCCGCCGCAAGCTGGCGACACTGAAGCGATTGTCGAGAGATGCGAAGATGGCAGACATGATGATCCAATCTCTAGAACTGCTGTGACGACGTCGTGACATGCAGCAACATCGTGCAAAGCGCGGGCGTAAGTGTCTACCCACAACCAATAGGCAACACCCATAAGAAATACGACGTTGGCCAGGTGCTATACGTCAATGGGTAGCTGGCTGGGCGGCAAGCTGAGCGGTGTTGCCACACACGCCGAGTGATCGCGCAGGTGCGTGCAGCGTCGTATCTATCCACGAAGCTTCTTGGTGGTCTATCGAGGATGAGCACAAGCGATGCTGATGAAGCACAACGACGGCTGAGAGGAACGTGCGTCATGGCGAGCGTAGACGTGGTGAGCTGGGCGACAGCGACCAAGATGGCGGCCCAGCCTCTGTACAGAAGTTGGTAGCGCGAACCAACGCTGCTGCTTGGCCTCTGCTCTTGACGAAGTGCAGGTTGCTCACAGAGAGCGTGATCGATTTGAGGTTTGTATGCGTCATTACCAGAGTGCGATGCGTAGACGGTGCGGAGACTCAGGGCTGGCACTACCTGGCACTCTACGATGATGACGTTGCTGTGAGAGCGCTTCTGGCTGGTACATGCGTCTACCAGGTCGGCCGCGGCCACTTTTCACACAGCCACCTATGCCGCTGCTGGCGCGCACTCCTCTAAACGGACAGGATCGTCATGCTGAATACAGCCGCCAACTGGGCTACGATCATCAGCGCCATCCCTGTCGCGATCGCTGCTAGAGTCTTCCTCTTCCGAACGGTGCCCACCGCCATCCGCCAGCCCAAGGGACTCCGGCTTGGCCTTGAGTCTGCCATCGGCAACCCAGGCTGCTGCGTCCACGTCACCAATTACGGCCCTATCGAACACCACATCAGCCGAATCGGTGCCATGCCCGCACACTTGCGGCCACGCTGGTCTGTCTGCACCAAACGCATCAATCCCAAGGGCAATCTCCGAGGTTCTCTCCTCGTTGAGACGGCATCTGACAGCATCGATGGAACCATCAAACCGGGCCGCCACCTGTCGTTCCTCGTGCCGCAACAGTCAGATGGAAAGTTCCGTGGTTCTGATCCCAAGAGCCAGCGAGTTGTCATTGAGCGGTACAACAGCTGGCTCAAGAAGGATCGGCCAGGCGGGCCACTCCCCTTGGTGCCGTACGTCCTCCTCGGTGACGGCAGCGTCGTGCTTGGCAAAAAGACACGAGTCCAGCCGCCACCACAGTGCCTGGCTCAGGTGCCACTGTGCACCTGCGGGCATGCCATCACGCAGCATGCCCTGCGCCAGCGCACGCGACTCGCACCGAGCATGACGGTGTATGGGCGGTGTGGGGAGTGCGGGTGTAAGAGATATTCCGCGTGTGAATAGTACGGATAGATCAGCCAGACGATGGGAACGTAGTACCAACATCATGGTATTGTTCTGGCTGCTCACACCTCCGACGCTAGATGCTTTTTGACGGTATCCCGCTTTCGTGGTGACAATAACATCATTTGCGTTAGCGAAGTTTGTTCGCCACAGTGGGAGCGGTGCATTTGTGTGCACCATTATCGTAGATGTTGTGGCACTCAATTGCATTGGAAATGTCCGCCGTTCCGCCATTCACCTTTTTCTCGAGCACCTGAAGAAATACTAGCTGTATCGACTATACGCCGTCGTCAGACCGACCTCCTTTCATACACCACGATGTCGTGGTTTACACTCGCGCATTAACGTGCTTAAATAGAAATATGACTAAAAAACTTCCAACGCATACAAGAACTACTAACCACTAACCTCGGCGCTGTCGAGGAGCGGATCGATGGTCGAATTGACAAACTCGAGCGCGATATAAAAGACGTACGCAGCAGCATGGAGGAAAGTTTCGACGCCATTGGCGCTCAGTTTAATGAGATTGACAACCGATTCACAGAACTGGATGAGAAGATCGACCGCAACCATCAGGAAGTGGCCACGCGAATCGACGCACTCAGCAAAGACATCGAAGTGCAAGGCGAAAAATCTCTCCGCGCTCAGGGTGCACTCAAGCTGCTCAACACCCAGCATGAGAATCTCGCTAGCCGGGTGGCAATTGTTGAGGGCAAGTTGCAGGCGGCGTAGCAACATCATCGTTTTCACAGAGCGATCCTCAATGAGTTGACTGAAATTAACGAGCACACAGCTCCAGTGCGCTTCCGCTCCGACCAGGCAGTCTACTGCCAGAGACGATACTCCCAGACCAACAAACAGCTTGAAGGCCCGCACCTCTAGCCGCTGTTACCAAACCGCAACGGTACAGCTCCACTCACTATCCTCAAGACAAGCTATCGTGAAAGCGCCCAGATCGGGCACGATGTCGCAATGGCCGCGACAGACACACCATGAGGAATACATCATGTACTTCAAGTCCCTAACCATCACCAATTTCAAGTCTTTCGAGGGCAAACGACAGATCATTTTCTCCAAAGGTATCAACTACATTGTCGGTGATAATAACTGCGGAAAGTCTACAATAGTTGACGCACTGCGCTACCTCATTGAGAACGTTGGTGAGCAGTCAAGTTTACGAAACAAGTCGGCCTCTGAAGACTTGTCGGTGGAAGCAATTTTTGCCGGCCAAGACTTAATCAACATCGTTCAGTCAGATAAGTACGAAAAACTCGCAAAGTACTTAAACGACGATCACGAAGAGCCCTACTTTAGAGTACGTCGATCACCAAAAGTAGAGACAATCGCACAGGGCCGCAAAACAGTGACACTTGACGGAAAGAAGATTACTTTCTGGAATCCTGAGACGCAGAAGTTCGAGAACCCGACCGGTATCGACGCTCTATTCAGGTCGTTAGTCGACCTCGTGCCGGTGCTTGCCGACACCACCACCTCGGAAATCGTCGATTTCGGTTCTACCAAAACTCTTGGAAAACTCATCTCGGTAATCTCGCAAAGTTTTCAAAAGAGCCCCAAGTGGAAGGCATTTCAAGACGCCCATGCGACGGCATTCTCCGATGGAGAGGAATCGCTCTCATCTCTAACTGCAGATGTCACCAGCCAGGTTGAAAGCCTTGTACAGACGCAATACGGCGCAGCCAAAGTCCGGCTTGACTTCAATCTTCCTGATGCTACGACCTTCATCAAGGGCGGCCAACTCCTCGTCACAGATGGCAACTACGAAACTCCGCTGTGTGATAAAGGTACTGGGATGCAGCGTGCTGTTACGTTGGCGCTAATTCAGGTGTACTCAAATATGCAGCACAAAACGAAAGAGCATGCACCCCTTACGCTCCTCCTGGACGAGCCAGAAACCTGGCTCCACCCTCGTGCGCAGATTCAGTTCGGAAAAGCACTGGCAAAAATCTCGGAAGACGAGCAGCTATTCCTCATTACGCACTCGCCGTACATGCTGCGCTCATACCGCCCGGCGCAGCACAAACTGCTCATCTTTTCGCGCGAGAATAACGTGCCATCGATTCGGTACTCGGACGAGCTTGGACTCGTTGCCAGTGAAGCACCTTCTCTGGGCGGGATTACCTACTTTGCATTTGGAATTCCTTCGCCTGAATTCCATGATGAGTTGTGGGGTGAGATACACCGCCTCATCAATCCAGCCACTGAGCGCGCCCTGAATAACACTTTACACTCTAACCATGGATTGGATTGCGACAGGAAATGGAAGAGGGATGGAAAAAATGGTCTTAAGTCTGAACCGGCGACGCTGCCATACTACATCAGAAACTCGATCCACCATCCAGAGAACAGGCACAACAAGCCATACACAGACGACGAGTTGGCGGAGTCAACCGAGAGTCTCATCACATTGTTGAAGGCGCTGCAGAGCGCGCAGACTAACACCCCGTAAAGGATCGGCCACTCACATCAAACACCGTTAGCTACCTGAAGGCTGTCGGTCGTGTACCTGTGGAACGTGCCGGGGATTCTCCGCACGTTCCACAGGTGGCATGCCTGCGCCATCAGTTCGTACTGGATCGTATCCGTGTCGATGCAAGACAAGCTGGGCATCGTGTACTCCACACAAAGCCACCGCTCAGCTTGCCGCAAGCCACAGCGTCACGGATGTCGTGGCTGAGCGGCACAACGCCGCTGCCAGAACATATTAACTGCTCGATATGTTGCGCAAGCTCACTACATGCAGAAGCCCCCCGGCCTACTGACCTCACCAGCTTGCAACACACTCCCGCTTTGAGAGTCATACACGATATTCATCCGCGTGTCACTGGCGCCCTTCACTACCCTCCGCTGCCACTACTCGATACTTCCCCCCCCTTGGCATCAAATAGCACAATGCATTCCAAACGAGTTGCATCACTCTAGATTGCTGGCACGGTGATTCAAAATTGCCGACGTCGCATCTCGTGACCCCAAATCTATGATTGTGAAGTATGAGTATACGCTCGAGATTGAAAACATCGCCAAGAACACGACAACATACTGTGAGTTGAAGACGCCGCCAGAAGCGACCCATAAGCCGATCAACGAGAATGCACCTATAATAGCAAAGGCACCTCTGAGCCTGAGATCTTGACTTGCCTTGATTGACGCAGAGATTGCAAGCGTTCTTTCTAATTCACCACTAATCTCTGGATACCCGTAATCTTTCAGTATTTTGTTTGTCTTGCGGATTATGCGTGGGACGTCCGAGCTTGACATATTCCCACTGTATGGCAAATGACAATGATAGGTGTGGTCTTTTGTGCGTGACTCACATCTCACACGACAAGGGTAAAATAGTTCACTGTTCTACATTTGAAGACGATGCTCACGGCTCTCAGAATCATCACACGACGAAGTTCTAAAGCACGATCTTTAGGAATATAACGTAATCGTGCGCTCGACGAAGTGGTAACCGCATGTCAAGTCTCAGATCGATCCAGATACGATCGCAAGCGGCGAAGATCTGCGGATTCTGGTCCATCGGTTCTATGGTGTAACGAAGGGTGACAGCTACTTCTGCTTGCAGGTCAAGGAAGACAAGCGCACCAGCCGCAAAGACTTCATGTCAGTCTTTGATAGGAAACCGCGTTAAAGCTCACCAAATAAAAATCTCCCGCGGAGTAGCCTGAAAACTACATGTCGGAGATTTTGTGGTGACACGGCGATCAACTGTGTCTGGTTATGATTATCGGCTATTCGTTGGTAATGTCAATAGCTATCTTAGAACTGCTTCATTCTTATTTATTTACTTGACGACGCGCGGCGTACCCCAAACTAGATCAGGAAGATCTGGCTTGATGCTCCAGACGGACTTAGCTCCGTTACCTGCAGGGTTCCCGACGTCACCATCGCGAGACGATTCGAGTTTGAGGCGAATCCCTTCAGACACGTCAACGGAAATACTATCGTGCTGCCCAAAGATAACCTGCCATGTACTTTTATTGACGCCATCTACATACACCACAAACGTACCAACTTGCGATGTGTCCTCCGCAATCTCCGAGACCCCTACTGTCGCTTCGAATGTCCGATACTTACCTCCGAGATCGAATTCGACACTACCGACACCGGATTTTTCATGGCAAATACTATTGCACCGATGGTTGAGCGAGTGAATGTACTACTGCCCATCAATTTGGAAAGTACTGTCGATAGCAACATCTTGATGTGAGCCGATCGGCGTGGCTGTCGCAAGCGGCAACTCAGTTGGAAAAGAAGGAGTAGCTTCTGACGGGGATTGACCATCGTCATTCGATTCCGACGATCCAGGGACGAAACTGGGAGGCGCATTTGAGGGAAGTTCGGTAGTTGTCACAGCAGCAGGGGCTGCACCATTATTGCTCAACAAATTCAGTCCAATTACATCTGTAGCCCATGCTACTAATATCCCACCAATCGTTGTGACAAATATACCTTCGGCAATCCTTTTGGGTCAAAGGGCCACGAAGTTTCTTTTGAGGTTCCTGCCATCGTGGGAACTCCTTCGCTCGTAGGGAGGCGAGCATCGGATGTATTTTACCATGCAGGCTCGACTATAAGTAGTCGCTATTATATAATATTACCGTATTGTTGTGGTCGAACTGTTCATGTGCTTCGTAATGGCCAGTTAGACTGCCGCAATCCGCGGCGGCGCTATCGAAGGACTACCGCGATGAAAGACACAACGAGAGCGACAGTTATCACTATCCCGCTCTTTCTGGCGGGGACAGTGTTCGGGTGCATAGACCGCACTATCCATTGTGAATGGACATATCGCCGTTCACTTTATCTTAGGAACCTTCGTCTACTGTTGTCTACACCAGCTGACGTTGGTATTGCTCAGGTTCAGGCGCGACAAGTGAAGGTCACACCCTACCCCCGACGCTTTCAGTGTCGGGGGCGTTCCTTTGTTTTGTATGGATTTGACTTTGCTGTCACTGCCAGATGCTTGCTCACCGTATCTCGCCCGAAGCCGAGCTCCAGACCGATCTCGATGTAGGTACGCCCCTGGGCGTAAAGCTGCTGAGCACGCTGGAGGTCATCGCTGGTGAAGCATCGCTTGCGGCGGGGTAGCTGCTTGGCCTGGCGGCACGTGGCACGGACGGTGGTCTCGGCAACGCCGACCTGTGCAGCGATCTGGCTGACAGACATACCCGTGCGGGCCAGGTCGAGAATCTGCTGCTTCTTCGTTGCGCTGATCGGACGGCAGGCCGTGTTGCGGATGCTGCGGGCTGTCGTGGTTTCGCTAGCCTCCGCAGTAAGCGCTACGCTAGCCGTGCTTGATTCCGGAACCACCTTACCCGCAATGAGACGCTTGCGGAAGGCGAGCAGGGGCTTCCAGTTGTTTGTGTCGAGCTTGCTCAAGCGTACCACGAGGCTCGTATACGAACCTCGTGCCAGGCGTGTCATGGTCGGGGCTCGTGCCGGACGATGAGGAGCGCTCATCCTCATCGATTATACCTGCCCGCCGGCGGGAGGGACGAGTACCGGCTCTGGAACCTGACGGGGCTCCGACGGGCTTCGGAGACTTGCGGCGTGGTCGCCACGTTGAAGCCAGGGATTTCGTATGCCATCTTCGGCGCTCTCATGTGGACGTCCATGGGCATGTGCGTTCTGGGCTTCTCAAGTATGGACTTCTCGACCAAAGATCGATCGTCGTCGTGGGAGTGCGGGCGATACCAATTGTTGTCACCCTGTCCACCGCCCTCGGCGAGAAGAGGAAATGGTCCGGATCCGGAGAATATCCCGGAGGCTGGGACTATGCCGGACGCTTCTCGAGCTCGGGCTCGTCGGGCGGCTCCGGCGCGCACGGGAGGCGATCAGATGTCCAGGTCCTCGACGAGGGGCCGGGACTCGGCGCTCCTGACCGCCTCGATCAGCTCGTCGGGCAGCTCCCCCTCCATGTCGTCGACTGCGGCGAAGACCCGGAGCTCCCGCTTGCCGCTGCTCCACCAGTCTCCGTGCCATGTCCCGGGGTTCTCCCAAACCGGGTCGTCGTCCTCCGGGCTGGACAGGACGTCCCAGTTGGGCTCGTCGCGCAGGTGCACGGCGTACTGACCCTTGGCCGTCCTGTACACGCGAGCGGTGAGCGAGCGGATACCGCCGTCCTGCTGCCTCCAGCGCAGCAGGCGTCGTCCCGAGAACCGCTTCGTCACCGCAACCGGGCCCTCGTCCACCGTGAGCTCGATGGTTGCCATCGTGTCCTCCTGCTGTCGTTCGTCGTGCTGCGCCAGGTACAGACGCAACCCCGCCGTCACGGCGGCCGACATCCCGCCCGCAAGTGTCGCAGCGCGATCGAACAGGGGCAGGTCGGCCTCCGAGACGTAGACGTTCTTACTGGGCATGCGCATAAACATATGCATGTCTCAGCCCGGGACGCAAGGCCGACGTGCAGGATGCGATCCGCCTTTCGGATCGCGGAGCCGACGGGGTCGGGCCGGCCCCGATCGGGCTCAACCCGCCGCCGCCCAGGCGCGCAGACGCTGCATGGCCGCGTGGGCGGGGGAGCCGGCGGACGGCGTGAAGACGACGACCTGCGCACCGTCGTCCTCCGCGAGCATGCGGAAGGGGATCGTGACGGCGCCGATGAGGGAGTGGAAGATCCTCTCCTCTCCCTGGGACGAGCTGGGCGGCAGGTCCTGGTCGATCCACATGCGGCAGAACAGGCGGCTGCGGGCGCTCAGCGTGCCGACGACGCCGATGAGCTCGGGGTCGTTCGGGTAGGCCTCGAGGGCCGCTCTCAGATCGGCGACGGCACGCGTGATCACATCGCCCCAATCGGGCCAGAAGCTCTGCGCCGCCTCCTGATCGAAAAAGGCGAATTCGAGCAGGTTCACCGTCTTCTTCCGAGCGCCCGCCCACTCCAGCACAGGGGCGTACAGAAGGCGGCCCGGCCTATTGACGGCCACGAGATCGAGCGACCGGGAACGCAGGTAGGCGGGCATGTCGAAAGAATCGAGAAGCTGCCTGGTCGGAGCGGATACCGCGCCGCGCTCCGGCCCCCGACCGGATTCGGAGGCGCTCGTTCGCTGCTCGGACGGAGCGGCGGGAGCCCGCTCGCGCGACACCGCACCGGCGTCGGGATAGGCCGCGTCGAGCAGAAGATTGAAGCGATGGCGGTCGTTCGGACTCAGTGCGAGCACGTCGCTGATGAGATCCTGCAACGACGACTCCGGCGCCGTGGGCAACAGACCCTGCTCGAGATCCACGTAGTAGTCGGTGGCGACACCCAGTAGCCTGGCGATCTCGTCGCGGCGGAGGCCGGGCACGCGGCGCGGCAGACCTTTGGCGGGCAGGCCGGCCATGGCCGGGGTGACTGCCGCGCGATGCTCGGTGAGGAACGCGCGCAGGTCCGTTCGAGCATTCTTGAGTCCTCGAGGCATAACAACAGAGTAAAAGAAAGCGATGGGTCGCGTTACCCTTTCATGATCTTTCGCTCATTCCTGGATATTAGCGATCGGTTAATTTATATCCTCGTCCAGCGCGTGCGCACCAGGCTAGCCTTCACTCATGAGCCAAGCCGATCTCGCTTCCACCGCCGCCGGCATCCAGCCGGTCTCCCCGCAGGACGCCGGTGCGCCCTCCGACGCGCCCCCGACCGTCGCCGACGTCGTCGGCATGCTTCGTGCGGCGGCCCCGCCCGAGCTCGCCGAGCCCTGGGACTCCAATCAGCTCATCTGCGGCGACCCGGCGGACTCTGCCGGCTCGGTGCTCCTCGCTGTCGATCCGGTCACCGCGGTCGTCAATGAGGCCATCGAGCGCGGCGTCGATATGGTCATCACCCACCACCCCCTCTACCTGCGCGGCACCGACCACGTCTCCGCCACCGACCCCAAGGGCCGGACCGTTCATCGTCTCATTCGTCATGGAATCGCCCTGGCCAACGCCCACACGACCCTCGACGCCGCGCACGGGGGCGTCGCCGCTGCGCTCGCCGCCGCCGTCGGAGTGCTCGCCGCCGTGCCGCTGGAGCCCGATCCGCATGATCCGACCCAGGGCATCGGGCGCATCGGCGACCTTCAGTGCCCCACTCGGCTGCGCGACCTGGCCGTGGCCGTTGCCTCTGCGCTGCCCGACTCCGCGCCCGGACTGCTCGTCGGCGGGGACCTCGACGCGACCGTTGAGACCGTCGCCGTGTCCGGCGGGGCCGGGGACTCCCTACTCGATACCGCGCGTGACGCCGGTGCCGATGTCCTCCTCACCGCCGATCTGCGCCATCATCCCGCCTCCGAGCACCTGGAGGCCGGCCGTCCGTACCTGCTGTGCGGAACCCACTGGGCCACGGAGTGGGTGGGACTGCCGCCGCTCGCGGCCCGCTTGGAGCGGGCGGCCTCGGCGGGCGGACGTAGACTCGCCGCGTACGTGTCCGAGGTCGTCACCGACCCGTGGACTCTGCGTCTGAGCACTGGCTCCTGAGCGAGCGCTCGGATCGCCCAGAACGTGATACCCAGCCGATGACCAGCCAATGAAGGACCACAGCAGTGACGAGCGCCCCCCTCCGCCAGCAGCGTCTTCTCATCGATCTGCAGAGCCTCGACTCCAGGCTCGCCCGTCTCGCCCATGAGCGGACCCACCTGCCCGTCCTGCGCAGGATCGAGGCCACCGTCGAGCGCTTGCGCGCCAATCGGCGCGACGCCGTCGTCGCCGCCGGAGTACTCGCCGATGCCAAGGCGGAGTCCACTCGCGCGGAGGACGAGGTCGGGCAGGTCGTGCGCCGTGCCGAGATCCTGCGGGAGCGGCTCTCCTCGGGTACTGCCGGCGCCCGTGACCTGAGTGCCATTCAGGGGGAGATCGATCAGCTCGGTCGCCGCCAGAGAGTCCTGGAGGACGCTCAGATCGCGGCCATGGAGGCCTTGGAGGCCGCTCAGGCGGAGGCTGATCGCCTCACCGCCCAGGAGCAGGAGATCCGTGCCGCCGGCCGTGAGCTCACCGCCGCCCGTGATGCCGAGTTCGCCCGTCTCGACGGGGAGATCGAGCGGACGCGTGCCCGACGCGCCGATCTCGCCGAGACGATCGACGCCCCTCTGCTGGCCGAGTACGACGCCGCTCGAGCCGCGACCGGCGGCCTTGGAGCGGTCGCCCTGCACGGGCGCCGGGTCGAGGGAGCCGTCCAGGTCAGCCCGGCCGAGCATGCGCGAATCGCGGCCGCACCGCCGGACGCGGTCATCCACGCCGAGGAGAACGATGTCATCCTCGTGCGCATGGGGGAGTGACCCGGCGGTTCTCATCGGCATCGCTGCCGAGAGGGGCGCTCGGAAGGCGGTCGGGAGCGGAAGAGGATAGAGTGCGTTGCGCGGACGAGCCGACCGGGCGGCCGCGGTACCCCTGGGAGACCGGGGGATCGAGGAACGTCCGGGCTCCACAGAGCAGGGCGGTGGCTAACAGCCACCCGGGGCGACCCGCGGGACAGTGCCACAGAAAGCAGACCGCCTGCCGGGAGGCCGGCCGGTAAGGGTGAAACGGTGGGGTAAGAGCCCACCAGCGCCGCAGGTGACTGCGGCGGCTAGGCAAACCCCGCCCGGAGCAAGACCGCGCAGCAGGCGCCCGAGGGCTGCTCGCCCGAGCCTGCGGGTAGGTCGCGTGAGCCCGCCGGCAACGGCGGGCCAAGATGGATGGTCGCCACCGCCGCACCGGCAACGGTCGGCGGCAACAGAACCCGGCGTACAGGTCGGCTCGTCCGCCCCCGCACCGAGGCCGTGTCGTGCCCCGGGCGGCTCCTCCGCCCGGCGCGGCTCCGCATCGTTGTTCGCGTGGGGGTGCCCGTCACCGGACCGGTCCGGTGACGGGCACCCCCACTCTCATCGATCGGCGCTCGATCGGTCGGTGACCTCAGCCGATCGATCGCCGGGTCATGACCTCGGCTTGATGTAGGTCTCCTGATCGTTGTAAAGGGCCGAAACGGCCCACACGCCGTCCTTCGCCTGCGCCTGCTCCTTCGTCAGGAGGAAGGTGATGTAACCCTTGGCCGTGCCCCCGTCTCGGGGCATGTCCTGCATCCTGAACTCGTCGCTGGCGTAGACGTCCGTCGGGGAGGTCGTGTTGCCGCTCTGAACGTAGTCGACGTTCAGGTTGTAGGCGTTGTACTGCTCCTTACCGTGGTAGGTGATGCTCACCGGCACGCGGACGTAGACGGATCCGTCCGGGGGCTCCTTCCAGGAGTACTTGTTCGTCTGCGACTTGAGCGATTCTGTTGCGTCCCACTCGACAACCCCGAAGGCGATGTCGATCGACGCATCCGGGTCGGTGCTGTACTCGTTCGCCTTGATGCTGACGGCGGAGTCCGCCTCGAGCGGGTTCTTCTCCGACATGCCCGGATCACTGGTCGAGGGCGTGGACGGGCCCGGCTTCGGCCCCGGGCCGGGCGCTCCGCTGAGGGAGGGGGCGGGCACCGGACTGTAGGCGGGGTCGCTTTTCTTACCGCCGCGGTTCAACAGGACGGCGGCGAGAGTGCCTCCGACCAGCGCGATCACGAGCACGCCGATGATGAGCCAGAACCACCACTGCTGGGTGACGGGCTTGGGGCCGGGCCCTCCCGGGGCACTCATGTCGGCGGGCTGCCAGCCGGGTCCTCCCGGCGGCGGCCCACCGGGGGCGTTCTGATTGTGGAAGGGCGTCGGCGACTGGGCGTAGTTCATGCCGGGCGCGTACGGGGACGCCCCTGAGCCGGCGCCGACTCCGGTGGCCGATCCGGCGTAGTCCCCCGAGGGCGCGGAGGCCGATTGCCCGGTCGGATCGGCCACGGGGGACGAACCGGCCGGAACCGCCTGTGTCGGAGCCCAGGCGGCGTCCGCGGCTGATGATGCCTGGGGCGCCGAGCCGGCGCTGCTGCCGGGTGCGGAGTCCTCGACCCACAGCTGCCAGCCCTCCGGCGCCGGTCCCCATGCGGGGTCGGGCTGCCAACCCGCGGGGGGATTGAATCCCTCCGGAGGGGCCGGCCAGTTCGGCGGCGGATTGAATCGAAGTGCCATGAGGAACCTCCGGGGCGGTCGGATGATGGGAGCATTGGTGCGACGTGCGTCGTCCTGGGGAAGAATCTACACGCGGTGGACGCGCCGTCGTTATTCATGATCGTATATCGCGTGGGAGGATAATGGGGAGTTGTGTCCGCGCAGTTACACGGGGCCTGCGCGAGGCCGAGGGCGGGCGCCCGGGGCATCACGGGGAGTCGGATGGTGAGTCGCGACCGCGAGTCAGACCGTGGTGAGCACGTCGGCGCCGTCCTCGGTGACCACCAGAGTGTGCTCGAACTGGGCGGTTCGAGAGCGGTCCTTCGTCACCACCGTCCAGCCGTCGTCCCACTGCGCCCACTCCTCCGTGCCCAGGGTGAGCATGGGCTCGATGGTGAAGACCATGCCGACCTCCATGACGTCGGCGTACCGGGGCGCGGCGTCGTAATGGGGGATGATGAGGCCGGAGTGGAAGGCCTCTCCCACGCCGTGACCGGTGTAGTCCCGCACGACGCCGTACTGGAAGCGCTTGGCGTACTTCTCGATCACCCGCCCGATGACATTGACCTGGCGACCGGGGCGCACGGCGCTGATGCCGCGCTCCATGGCGGTGCGCGTGCGCTCGATGAGCGCGGCCGTCCCGGGATCGACCTGCCCGACCGGGAATGTGGCGTTCGTGTCGCCGTGGACGCCATCGAGATAGGCGGTCACGTCCAGGTTGATCAGATCGCCCTCCTTCAGAACGGTCGAGTCCGGGATGCCGTGGCAGATGACCTCGTTGACCGAGGTGCAGATCGACTTGGGAAAGCCCATGTACCCCAGGCAGGACGGATAGGCGCCGTGGTCGCACATGTACTCGTGGGCGATCCGGTCGAGCTCGTCGGTGGTGGTGCCGGGGGCGATGGCCTCGGCGGCCTCGGCCAGGGCGCGGGCCGCAACGCGACCCGCACGGCGGATCCTCTCGACCGTCTCCGCATCCTTGACGTCGGAGGCGGTCACTCGCTCGGGGCCGTCGTGGAACATGTACTCGGGTCGGGCGATCGAGGCGGGCACGTGCCGATCGGGGCCGAGCCTGCCCTTGGTGAGGGTGCCGCGGGGAGCCCTGTCCGCCAGGGATGAGGTCGAGGTGGTCATGCGCCCAGCATAGAAGCGCTGCGCGATGAGTCGCCTCCGTTCCTCCCCTGTTGCGCCCGTCATATTCCGTCACGCCCTGTCGTACGAGGGCTCCAGGGTACCGGGGCCGCGGGGAGCTCCCGTTGCTCCTGGCGGGGAGGGGTCAGGAGTCGAACCAGTGCTCCTCGGCGGGGAAGGCGCCTTCGCGAACCTCGGCGGCGTAATCGCGGGCCGCCCGGCGCAGGGCCTCGCCGACCCGTCCGAACCGCTTGGCGAAGCGCGGCCTCCACTCGGTCATCCCGGCCATGTCGGACCACACGAGGACCTGTCCGTCGCAGCGGGCCCCGGCGCCGATGCCGATGGTGGGGACGGCGAGGGCCTCGGTGACGCGTGCGGCCACCGGCTCCGGCACCATCTCCAGCACCATGGCCATGACGCCGGCCTCCTGGATGGCCAGGGCGTCGGCCAGGAGCTCCTCACCCGCCTCGCCGCGACCCTGGACGCGGAAGCCGCCCAGCGCGTTGACGGACTGAGGAGTGAAGCCGAGGTGCCCCATGACGGGGATCCCGGCCTCGGTGAGGGCTCGGATCGCGTTCGCGCGCGGTCGCCCGCCCTCGAGCTTGACGGCGTTGGCTCCCGCCTTGATCAGCCCGACGGCGCTGCTCAGCGCCTGCTCGGGGCCCGCCTCGTAGGTGCCGAAGGGCAGGTCGGCGATGACGAGGGCCCGCCTGGCCGCGCGGCAGACGCTGCGCGTGGCCACCACCATCTCGTCCAGGGAGACGGGCAGGGTCGATCCGTGACCGAGCATGACATTGCCGATGGAGTCGCCGACGAGGATCATGTCCATCCCGGCCTCGTCGAAGATCGCCGCGGTCAGGCCGTCATAGGCCGTGATCATCGTGAGCCTGGTGCCTTCGGCCTTCGCCGCGAGCAGGTGGGGGAGCCGGACCGGCCCGCCGCCGGCGACGTTCTCGGCGGCGGAGGACCCGTAGGGGGACTCGGGAGTAGTCATGGCCCGAAGCCTATGCCGGTTCGCACGGCCACGCCTCGAACGAGTCGGGCCCCGCGGCCACTCTCTCGGGGCGTGTGAGATCCTCCCGGCTCATTCGCCTCTGTAGGCTCTGATCGGAGGGCGGATGGCACCGTCCGGCATCACCGCGCAGGAGGCACCATGGACAAGCAGCAGGAGTACGTTCTGCGGGCGATCGAGGAGCGCGACATCCGCTTCGTCCGCCTGTGGTTCACCGACGTCCTGGGGCAGCTCAAATCCGTTGCCATCGCGCCGGCCGAGGTGGAGGGCGCCTTCGAGGAGGGCATCGGCTTCGACGGCTCGGCGATCGAGGGGCTCACGCGCGTCTACGAGTCGGACATGCTGCTGTCCCCGGATCCGTCGACCTTCCAGATGCTGCCCTGGCGCGACGGCGCCGACGGCGTCGCCCGCATGTTCTGCGACGTCCTGACCCCTGACGGCGAACCCGCCCGCACCGATCCGCGGGCGGTCCTGGAGCGTCAGCTGGCGCGTGTCGCCGACGCCGGATTCACCTGCTACATCCATCCCGAGATCGAGTTCTACCTGGTCAATCGGGACGCGGACGGCCGTATCACCCCCACCGACCACGCCGGGTACTTCGACCATGTCCCGGGAGGGACGGCCCACGAGTTCCGCCGCCGGGTCATCCTCATGCTCGAGCAGATGGGCATCTCCGTGGAGTTCTCCCACCATGAGGGCGGCCCGGGGCAGAACGAGATCGACCTGCGCTTCGCCGATGCCCTGTCCATGGCGGACAACATCATGACCTTCCGCGCCGTCGTCGAGGAGGTGGCTCTCCAGGAGGGGAGTCTGGCGACCTTCATGCCCAAGCCCTTCGTCGGTCGGCCGGGCAGCGGCATGCACACGCACTTCTCCCTGTTCGAGGGCGACCGCAACGCCTTCTACGATCCGTCGGGGGAGTACCAGTTGTCGATGACCGGCAGATCCTTCATCGCCGGGCTCCTGCTCCACGCCTCGGAGATCTGCGCGGTGACCAACCAGCACGTCAACTCCTACAAGCGCATGTGGGGCGGGGACGAGGCCCCCAGCTACGTGTGCTGGGGCCACAACAACCGCTCGGCCCTGGTGCGCGTGCCCATGCACAAGCCGGGCAAGGGCCAGTCCGTGCGCGTGGAGTACCGCGGCATCGACTCCTCGGCCAACCCCTACCTCGCCTACGCCGTCATTCTGGCGGCGGGCCTGAAGGGGATCGAGGAGGGCTACGAGCTGCCCTCGGAGACCGAGGACGACGTCTGGGCGCTGACGGAGGGCGAGCGTCGGGCCATGGGCATCGCCGCCCTGCCGACCTCGCTCAAGCGGGCGGTGACGGCCATGAGCGACTCGGACCTGGTCGCCGACACCCTGGGCGAGGACGCCTTCGAGTACTTCATGCGCAACAAGCGTCGTGAGTATCGGTCGTACGACGCGCAGGTCACCGCCTTCGAGCTCAGCCAGTTCTTCCCGCGCGCCTGATCCGGGGGCGCTGCGATGACCGGGGGACGGGGCGGGTCCGCCTCCGGGCCGTTCGGCCGGAGGCGCACGAGCCTGCGCGCACGGCTGGTGCGCGCGGGCTTCGTCGAGATCGATCGCGCCGGATCCTGTCTGCACGACGAGGCCCTGAGCCGACTGCTCCCGCTCGCGCAGGCGCCCCTGGACGGCGACGGGCTCGACCCGGTCCGGGTCGCGCTCGTCGAGGAGCTCGGCGCGACCGCGGATCCGGACCTCGCGCTGCTGTCGCTGGCGCGCCTGGCGTCGGCCGTCGGCGCTCGAGGCGAGGAGCTGCGAGAGCTTTTCCGCCCCCTGGGCGCCGCGGACCGCGGCGGCGCCGGCGGCGGTGATTCCGCCGAGGGCGACGACACCGCGCAGGACGGGCGCGCGCGCGATGAGCACCGCCGTCGGCTCCTCGCCGTCATGGGCTCCTCTCGCGCGCTGGGCGACTTCCTGATCAGCCATCCCGATCACCTCGCCGCCCTGAGCCCGGCCCGCGCCATCGATGCCGCCGATCGGCCGCCCGTCGACGCGGTCCTGACCGGGGCGGTCAGGGCCTCGCTCTCCGCCGGCGACGCCGCCGGCCGTGCGCGCATCGACGCGGCCACGGCGGCCATGCGCGTGGCTTACCGCGACCGGCTCCTGGCCATCGCCGCCGATGACTTGACGACCTCCGACCCGCTCGGCCACGTGCCCGTGGTCGTCGAGCGCATGACCCGGCTGGCCGACGCCGCCCTCGAGGCCGGCCTCATGATCGCCCGCGCCGGGGTCGGACCGCGGGCCGAGGACGTCGCCCTGGCCGTCATCGCCATGGGGAAGACGGGAGCGCGTGAGCTCAACTACGTCTCCGACGTCGATGTCGTCTACGTCGTCGGGCCCACGAGCCGCGTCGAGGCCTCCGAGCGCCCCGGACGACCCGTGGATGAGGACGAGCTGGTGCGCCTGGGCACCGAGCTCGCCGTCGAGCTGGCCCGCGCGACCTCCGCCTCCGGGTGGGAGCCTCCCCTGTGGCCCCTGGACACGGCGCTGCGCCCCGAGGGCAAGGACGGCGCCCTGGTGCGCACCCTGGAGTCCCATGTGACCTACTACGAGCGCTGGGCCGCCTCCTGGGAGTTCCAGGCGCTGCTCAAGGCCCGGCCCTGCGCCGGGGACGCCCGGCTCGGCGCCGCCTACGCACGCGCCGTCGATCCTTTCGTGTGGCGGGCCAGCAGTCGGGACAACTTCGTGGACGACGCCCGGGCCATGCGCAGGCGCGTCGAGAACGAGTCCGGCGGGGGCGGTGGGGAGGACCGCCGCATCAAGCTCGGTCCGGGCGGGCTGCGCGACGTCGAGTTCACGGTTCAGCTCCTCCAGCTCGTCCACGGGCGCGGCGATGCGCGTCTGCGCGTCCGCTCGACCCTCGGCGCCCTGGCCGAGCTGTCGGCGGCCGGATACGTCGGACGCTCCGATGCCGCCGAGCTGGACTCCTGCTACCGGCTGCTGCGACTGCTGGAGCACCGCAGCCAGCTCTACCGTCTGCAGCGGACCCACGATCTGCCGCGCGGCGAGGCCGACCTGCGCCGTCTGGGACGGGGCATCGACCGGCGCGTCATGGGCGGGCCCGAAGCGCTATGGGCGTCCTTCTCCTCGGCGCGCAGGCGCGTGCGCGCCCTCCACGAGGAGATCTACTACCGGCCGCTGCTCACGGCGGCGGCGACGCTGAGCGCTGACGAGATGGCGCTGAGCCCGCGGGCGGCGCGCGAGCGCCTCAAGGCGGTGGGCTACCTCGACCCCGACGGCGCCCTGCGCCATATCCATGCCCTCACGGAGGGCGTCAGCCGGCGCGCGGCGATCCAGCGCCAGCTCCTGCCCGTCATGATCGGCTGGC
>ERZ773065.522-NODE-522-length-21432-cov-25.732376_pt1 | contig 21432 bp, 21 predicted proteins | sample MGYA00580623_ERZ773065 | MGnify/ENA primary metagenome ERZ773065 (study PRJEB29015, sample SAMEA2738017) | human oral metagenome | biome: human oral; feature: human-associated habitat; material: dental | place: China | collected 2047 ... | reverse complement strand
GTGGGCCAAGAAGTCGTGCGTATTTACCAAGTTTTGGCATATATGCTGGAGTTGCGATAAGAACATCAAAATTCAATTCCTCTTTATCGAGTTGTTTTAGAAATTCTTCATCACCAACGATATTCGCACCAGCGTCTTTTGCAGTTTTATGCTCATTTTCTGGAGCAAAAACAGCAACTTTCACATCCTTACCTGTTCCGTTTGGTAGAATAACTGTCGAACGAATATTCTGGTCAGCTTGTCGTGGGTCAACGCCAAGTCGAGCGTGAATTTCAACTGATGCGTCGAATTTTGCTGGGTTAGTTTCTGTTGCAAGTTTAAGCGCATCAGATAGGCTGTAAACAGTATCTTTTTCAACTTTTTTAGCAGCTTCTTGGTATTTCTTGCCGCGTCGTTCAAGGCGTGGTCGAGTGATTGGCTTTGGACCTTTTTTTACAACGGCTTCTGAGCCATCCAATGGAGTTGTGTCGCCAGCAGCTTTTCGAGCTTCTTTTGCTTCTTTTTCAGCCACTTCTTCGGCATGTTTTTTGCTTCGTTTTCCGCTTTTTGCGAATTTTTCAACTTCTTCAACTGCTTCTTCGACGATTTCTGCAACTTCAACCGCTTCAACAATTTCTTCTGCAATTTCGGCAGCTTTTGCGCCTTTGATTGCTTCGTTGATTTCAGCAATTGTCATTTTTTCAGAAACTTCAAGCCCAAGAGCTTTGGCTTCTTCTATAAGATCGGCTTTTTTCTTTGCCATTTTCTTATCCTTTCTGTGGTAATAACGGCTTTCGCCTCCCAACATTGATTTTATTAACTATTCAATTCTAGCAGATTTTTCCAAAAAAGTCAAAAATTACAAAATTTTAATTTCTGTATCGCAAATATTGATTTCTATCGTTTTAACTTTTTTGAGTTTGACTGCTTCACCTTCAATTTGAATCCAAATATTGGCTGGTTTTAGGAATTCAACTTTGGCAGATTTTACTCTTTTTAGTGGGATTTTGCCGCAAACTCCACTTATTAAAAAAGGTAAATTTTTAAATAATTGCGAGGTGTTAAGCGCGGCAAAGCCAAAAGTATCTGGCGCATGCCGATTTTTTGCGCAGCGCATAATTCGCGCCATTCGTGGTCCGTTCATAAAAACTAAGTCTGTTGCTGGACTTGTAATATTCGGAAAAGATTGACTATCGAGCGTAATTCTTCTGAGTTGGAGAGTTTTGGCTTTTCGTTTTTTGAAATAAAATCTAGTCGCTGCGCTTAGACTTAAGATTAGTCTTCGATTGCGCCCCCGTACTTTTTTTAATGCGCGACGAAGTCTTTTTCCTTCAAAGATTTCTGCCATTTCGGCGGTCAAGCCAAGTGTAGTATAAAGTGGCGCATACCGGAAAAACTCACCGTTGATTCGAATCTCAAGAGGCTTAATGATGTCTTTGGTCTCACCGGTTTGAAAAGATTCAATCGCGGCTCTGCCTGAATTTTTAGAAAAGCTTTGTGCGTAATCATTAAAATTCCCGAATCCGGTGTATTTGAATCGGAGATTTTTTTTGCCAGAAATTACCGCTGCGTTAGTTGCGATATGAGCTGTTCCATCGCCGCCCGCCACTAGAATAGTATCGCCGTCACGTAAGCCTTTGGCCATTTCTTGAGCGTTTTCTATCGGTGAGGTTGGTTGAATTTCAAAAGTTGTGAGCTGATTTCTTTGAAAATGAACTTCTTCGAGATGAGGCAGAATTTTCTTTTTGATCATATCAAAACCGCTAGAGCGCGGATTAATCACAAGAACTAGACGATTTTTCATAACGTGATTTTAACATATTTTTAGGATATTCGCAATGTGGTAACCCTCGCTATTGATTTGATTTTGAATATACTAGATGTTAAAATAAAGTAATGAAAAAAGCTCTTGAATTCGAAATTAAAACTCGCCTAAATGGAACTTTAGCGCGCACAGGAATAATAAAAACTCCACATGGTGAGATTAAAACACCAGCCTACATTGCAGGTGGAACTAATGCCACGGTAAAAGCAATGACGCCCGAGCAAATCCGCTCAACTGGTGCACAGGCGGTCCTTGCGAATACCTATCATCTGATACTTCGACCTGGTGCGGATATTTTAGCAAAAGCTGGAGGAATTCATAAATTTATGAATTGGAGCGCGCCAACTTTTACTGATTCCGGCGGTTTTCAGGTTTTTTCACTCGGAATGGCTTACAAAAAAGGAATTGACGCAACTTCGCACATTTCGAAGGGCGATTCAAATTTGGCGCGTCATAATTCAAATCAGCTCGCAAAAGTTGGTGAAGATGGCGTTTGGTTTAAGTCTCACATTTCAGGCGAAAAGATTTTTATGAGCCCCGAAATTTCAATGGAGCTTCAGCATAAAATTGGCGCCGATATTCACATGGCTTTTGATGAATTAACTTCGCCACTAGCTGGCCGAGCACAAATTAAATCCGCATTAGATAAAACTCATTTTTGGGCTGAAAAATGTTTGAAACGGCACCGAGAATTGAATGATGAACACATAGAGAAAGGTGAGGATTTACAAGCGCTTTTTGCGGTAGTTCAGGGTGCGCGCGAAGAAGATTTTCGAAAAGAAAGTGCAAGTTTTTTAGGATCGAAAGACTTTGATGGTTTTGGGATTGGCGGGATTTTTCAGCCAGAAGAAATCCCCGAAGTTTTAACTTGGGTAAATACAACCTTACCAGAAGAAAAACCGCGTCATCTGTTAGGAATGGGTGCGCAACCCGCTGATCTCTTTTTGGGTGTGGAATATGGTATTGATACATTTGACTGCGTAGCACCAACTCGTCAAGCTCGCAATGCTGCTCTATTCACTTATTCTGGTCGAATCAATATCAAAAATGCCAAGTTTAAAGAAGACTTCACACCGATTGACAGCGATTGTAATTGTTACACTTGCCAAAATTTCACCAAAGCGTATATCAATCATCTTTTCCGGGCGGACGAAATTCTTGCCAGTACACTTGCCTCAATCCATAATGAATTTTTCGTAATTAATACGGTTGATAAAATCCGTGAGAGTCTTGAAAACGGTACTTTTTTTGACTACAAGCGCCAATTTTTAACAAAATATTATGGTGAAAAGCGTGCTAAAGATTTTGAAACTCAGTAGATTTTATTTAATCGAGGCTCAAATCTCCTTTGGCTGAATATATTGCTATTCGACGCACCTCTTCTAAAACTCTATCTGTAGATTCTTTATTGTTTGGCCAATCTTTTGCGGAAATTTTCCGACCATCTACGATTGGGATAAAGTTAAATTCAATATCTTTTTCGAAGATATTTCGAGCTGTCATTAATGCGCGGCGGGTATGAAACGCTAGACATACAATTGTAATAGTTTTAATGTCGTTTGCTTTGAAATTTTTATTGATAATTTCTTTTGCAAACTCAAAGTTTTCTTTTGTGTTTGTCGAGCGTGTCTCTAGGGTTATATCTTCTCTGTTAAATCCTAACTCTATTGCTCTTTTAAAAAATCGCTCCGCCTCGGGCTCTTTATCTGCATTCGGGCTGTGGCCAGTAAGGATAATCTTGCCTAGAATATTTTGTCTATAGAAAGGCTCAATAATATTAATCGTATCGACGAAATCATTACCAAGGATTATTGTAATATCAGACTTTTTGATATTTTGTGGAATGAAAAGTAAATCTGTTATTTTTTTGATAGTGTCAGTCATATGTCTTTGAAATTATTATTCTAATTAAATATTAGCATTTTCTTGTATTTTTGTCTACTGGGTATTTTTGTGATAAATCTGGCTCAAAACAGCTCTATGATATGCGTTTACGGCTGCGTGGAAATTTTCGAGTTCTTTACCTTTTACTTCAAAATATCTCGGGCCTGGTTGAATCTTAACGACTTTATCTGGGCGGATTTCGTATCGTGTAGTAAAGCGCCGCAAATGGCCGTTTCCGTCAGTGTATTCCTCATACCAAATCCAACTAGTTTCGTTTAAATTAAAAAATTCTCGCCGAATTCCGTTTGGAGCTGGACCAAAAATTTGCGACCCGAGTTCGCTCTCTAGATCAAAAAGCTCGCTAGCATCCATTTTTTTGAAAAAACGTCTTTTGGCGCGATTTTGATAAAAATAATCTTTCTTTCTTTGCATTAATTTATGCCTCGCAAAAAATTAGCAGCTTCGGCTCGGGCTTTAGTTATTTCTTGGCTTTTTTTCAGTAAGTCTTCAAGAATATATTTTTCATTAGTAGGATTTTTTTGTTTTTGATTTGAGTGCGGTTTTTCGGCTTTTTTAAAATTTTCCTGAATAGGTTCAGACTGGTTATAATTTGGAATACGAAACATTGAATTTGCCGAATTTTGCACTTCACCTCCTTTGAACTAATTTCTATTGTACCATAAAAAACGTTAAAAGTCAATAAAATGGCTATTATATATCGAATAATTTTTGGGTGTTTTGGGTTGTGATTTGAGCAATTTCTTCGAACGATTTATCTTGCTTCTTGCTTAGATCTTCTGCTATAAGTTTTATCCATGCAGGCTGATTAGGTTTGCCTCGTTTCCCTTTCGGCGCGAGAAATGGAGCATCGGTCTCAAGGAGGATTTTATCAAGCGGAATTTGGGCGAACATTTCTAACTCCTCAGGTTTTTTAACAAAAGTTGAAATGCCATTTACTCCGATAAAAAGATCTCGCTCTAAAGCTTTTTGCAGATTTTCTATGCTGTCGGTGAAACTATGGACTACACCACGAATTTTTCCGCCCTCACGTTCGGCTTGGTCAAAAATCGGCCAGAAATCATCAAAGGCACCACGAACATGAAAGCTGACTGGTAGGTTGAGTTTTTGAGCTAGCTTTAATTGAATGCGAAGAACTTCAGCCTGCACTTCTTTTGGTGAATGATTATAAAAATAATCTAGTCCAATTTCGCCGATCGCTACTACTTTTGCGCTGCGAGCAAGTTTTTCGAGTTTTGGCAGATCAGTCTTAATATTAAAATTTTTAGCTTCGTGTGGATGAACGCCGACGGCTGCAAACAATTCTGGCTTTTGATATTTTTCAGCAAAGGATACCGCCTGCTGTGAATTAGCTAAATCGACACCTATGCAAATTACCTTCTTGATCCCGTTTGTTTCCATATTGGTAAAAACTTCTGCGCGGTCAATCGGGAAGTTTTCGTCATGAATATGGCAATGTGAGTCTATTAGCATTATTTTTTGGCCTGAGTTTGATTTTTAGCTTGTACTTTTTGAGATTTGGCTGTGCGCGGATCTTCGGTTTTAAGATAAATCTTTGGGAATAAAATGCCGATTTCTTCGTCATTGATTACTCCACTTCCGAAAATTATGCGAATTTTATCTGCTGTGTCTGGCATAAATGGCGCAAGCATTTGGCCGATCTGTAAAATTCCTCCAACTGAATGAGCTAGGACTTCTGCTAGGTGATTTTCTTCGTCTTTGTTGGTCTGAGCGAGTTTAGCGATTTCCCAAGGTTTAACATTTTCGATGTACTGATTGTGTGCGCGAACTAAAACCCAAATCTCATCCATTGCTTTATCAAATTCTAAATTACGCATATGAGAATTATAGTTATGAAGATCAAATTCATCGCCTGGGATATCACCAACTACGCCAGACTGGTATCGTTTAACCATATTTGCTACGCGTGAGACTAGATTACCTAGATCATTGCCGAGTTCATTGTTGTAAGCTTTTTCGAATTTTTCCCAAGTAAAATCACCATCGTCCTGAGTCGGAATATGCCTTGAGAAATAATAGCGCCAAGCATCTAATCCGTAATTATCGATAATTTCATTCGGATCAACTACATTACCGAGGCTTTTGCTCATTTTTACGCCACCCGAAGAAATGTGGCCATGAACAAGCAGTGTCTTAGGTAGCGGTAGACCAAGCCCCATCAATATAGCTGGCCAAATTCCCGCATGAAAGCGAAGGATGTCTTTGCCGATAACCTGTATATCAGCTGGCCAGTAGTTTTGCCAGTCTAGATTGTCTGGATAACCAATCACGGTTAAATAGTTAGCTAACGCGTCAATCCAAACATACATCACTTGATCTGGATCTCCAGGTACGGGAACTCCCCAGCTCAAATTCTTTTTTGGTCGAGAAATGGAGACATCAGATAATCCTTCGCGCAAGAAGCTCAAGAATTCTTTCTTGCGGTATTCAGGGACGATTTTCATTCTATTAGATTCGATCGCTTCAATTATTCGGGGCGTAAATTCGCTTACTCGCAGATAATAGTTTTCTTCACTTAATCGTTCGAAAGGCTTTTGGTGATCTGGGCAGACGCCATGAAATTCCGTAACTTCTTTTTCAGTATAAAATGCTTCGCAACCTTGGCAATACCAGCCCTCATATGAGCCTTTGTAGATATATGGCTGAAGCTGCGTCCAAATATATTGTGAAGCGCCAACATGGTGACTGTCGGTAGTGCGAATAAAATCGGTGTAGGTAGTCTTGATTTTATCCATAAGGGTGCGAAAATTCTCAACTGTGCCGTTAACATACTCTTGTGGCGTTAAGTTTGCGGCCTGAGCTTTTTCAGCAATTTTATTGCCATGTTCATCGGTGCCGACTTGGAATCGCACTTCTTTGCCTAAAGATCGCTGATATCGTGCCCAGATGTCAGCGAGTAGATAGTCAAGTGCATTGCCAATATGTGGAACACCATTTACATAAGGAATTGCTGTTGTGATATAAAGTTTTTTCTTTGTCATATTGCTTATAGTATAACATATACTGCTGAAAATAAAAAAGTTGAGAATTATAATATTTTTGATATACTATAAACATGAAAAGCATTAACTCTTTAAAAAATAAAAAAGGTTTTACGATCATAGAAGTAGTATTGGTTTTGGCTGTCGCGGGACTTATCTTTCTTATAATTTTTATCGCTTTGCCGGCGCTACAGCGTTCTCAGAGAGATGCTCAGAGAAAAAATGATTTGGCTATAATTAAATCTGCGATGCTTAATTTTCAGACTAATAGAGGTAACTATGAGGCTATTTCTAAGATTAAGGGTAAGCTTATTAAAATTGGATCAAGTGAAGATCCGTTAGCTAGCTATTTACAAGATGTTTCTAATTTAACTAGGTATTATACTATAGCGGGATCATTCGATCAATTTGGAGGTAAGGGGGTGGGCCGTGAGCCTTTGCTCGTTTCTAAAAATTCGTCAGAAGAAATTTACAGCACTGTTCTAATTGGATTAGGCGCCGAATGTTATTTAGAGACAAGTTTAAGCTTTTCAGAGCCTGCTTATAGAATAAATAGTGGTTCTATGCTAAAAAATAAAAACAACATGAAAAAAATTGTGATACTAGCGCAGCTAGAAGGGCTAAAACTTCCAAATCTTAGAGATATCTATTATGAAGCGAACTACTGTTATGAGTAGCGGATTAATTGCAAAAGATTAGATGTAGGGATATTTATTTAATCTTATCTCGTCTTTCTGTCTAGATATTATTTAGCTAAGATTAAAAAATACCGAGTAATTTCTAACCATTCTTCTATGTTGACATCCTGTGCGCGAATATCGGGTGAAATTTGAGCTTGAGATAAAAGCTGAATAGTTTGCTCTCTACTTAAAGCGAGGTTAGCGCTTAGTGCTTTAGAAATCTTTTTTCGGCGAGCGGCAAATCCAGCCTTTACAACACGGAAGAACTGCTTTTCGTTAATCTGACAGTTGTGTTGTTGATTAAAAAGTTCCAATCTATTTTTCTCTAGAACCTTTAATATAACTACTCGAGAGTCAACTTTTGGCGGGGGTGTAAAAAGTTCACGCGGCACGAAAACGCCTAGCTCAACCTTGGCGTAAAGTTGCGCAGCTATCCCTAAAACACTCAATTCGCCAGCTGGTGCGCAGATTCTCTCAGCGACTTCTTTTTGAACTAAGAGCGCAGCAACCTGTGGTTTGTTAGTTGAAGTAAGGAGTTTTTCAATAATTTTAGAAGTAATATAATACGGAACATTTGCTGCTACCTTATAATTTTTTGGGAGTTTGTTTAGATCAAAGTTTAAGAAATCCTCATTTATTACAGTTAGATTTTTTCCTGGGAATTGAGCTGGTAATTTTCGGGCAAGATCTGGATCGAATTCTACGGCTAACACCTTGCCGGTTTTTCCGCTTGCTCTCAGTAAGGATGAAGTTAATGTTCCGAGCCCGGGGCCAACTTCTAGAACAAAATCACCCTCGTTAATCTCTGCTTCTGCAGCGATTTGATTTAGGATTTCTCGGTCGCGCAGCCAGTGTTGCCCAAGTGATTTATTAGGTCCTTTTGATTTTACATGAGATGATTTATTGAATTTTGTCTGTGATTTTTGACCAAGATTGAGATTAGACATTTCTACCACCAACCTTTTGCTTTCCACGCAGAATACGCTCCGCTCCACGATCCGTAGCGACTACTTGCATATCCAGAGAAAAAGCGTAACTGACATACTGGGTCGCTTTGCCAATTTGAACAAGCTCCAGATAGAGCGGCAAGATTTGTCTGACCTAATCCAAAGTGTTTTCCGTTTGAGGCGGTTGTTCGCCAGCTTGATTCTTTGTTTATAATATAATTAACATAGCCGTAATCATTTGGGGAAATTCCGGCTGCGGCCATCCAATCTTCGTGCGAGCCAGCTGGGAGATTGATTTTCGTGCCGACAACTTCAACTTGTTTTTTTGCTGCTTTAATTTCTACTTCATTAATTTTTTTGCGTTCTGTTTCGATTCCGTTATTAATATTAACTTCGTAGGTGACGGTTTTCTTGCCGTTTTCACCCTTTTCTCTGATTTCTCGATAACTACTATCTTTGCTTGCGTCTTGGATTTTTTCAACGCTAAAAGCAACATCTTCCTCAACGCTAATTGTTTGTTTGCCGTTTCGCCAGATTTCAAAAGAATCACCGTTTTTGAGAGGGCTATTTAAATCTTTTGAAAGTTGATCTTGAGCTGATAGCTTAATGTTTTTCTCTTTCAAAAAATCTGCAATAGTGTCAGCTTGTGTTCTTAAAATTTGAGTTTTGCCGAATAGTTTGACTGTAATTTCTTTTGCGCGTTTGATTACTAATACGGTTGCGGCGCCGTCTTCAAGAAAGTTATTTGAGCTTTGAGGTAGAATAAGATCTTCTTTATGAAGAGATAGACCTGCGGATTCGGCGATCTTGCGTGAAGTTTTGGCGGCAGTCATTACTTTGCGTCGAGTGGCGCCGTCTTCGATTACGAAAGGATTGGCACGATAAATATTAACGTTGTAGCTATTATCAGTGAGCTGCTCACTAAGACGAGGCTCCACATTATCTTCTTGAGATACAGATATTCCCTGCTCCTTTAATGCGTCACCAATTGTTGAGGCGTTAGTTTTGAAGGAATTTCGAACTCCATTTTCAAATACTGTAATAATTTTTGCGCCTTCACCTTTAGCGAGGGCTGGTTTAAGTGATTGAAGAAATAAAAATCCGCCAGCAATTGCTAGTGTGGCGCTTATAGATATCATAAAGTGTTGTTGTCGCCTAGATTTAACAGGATATTTAATAATTTTCCCAAACATTAATGTTTTTATTTTAGCATAAATAATTTCGTAAAGCAAATTAAAAAAACCGCTCAGCTAATGCTGAACGGAAACCGCACCATAAATAATTATTTAGACTTTAATTGTGATAAAAAGAAAGGAGGTGAAAGGCGCGGGCTTGTTCATTGGAGTATTTTACTCGGGTAGCAATTACCCTATTAAACTCCAAATGAACATTTTTATTATAAAACAACCTATAGTAAAAGTCAAGAATTTTATAATTATATAATCTATTGTAAGGGTTTTATGTTGTGATATACTAGATTTTTTCTAACCGAGCATATTCGGCGTTGAGCTTGCGTATTTTTCCGTTAGCGAACTCAATCTTGATAGCTGAGCCGTCAATTTCGCGGACTTTACCGTCGCCAAAAGCGGGCGAACGAACCTTATCGCCAATCTTTAATGAATTTTGATTATAATATTCATCAAAATCATCCGTCGAAAAATCTTGATCAAATCCATCGAATTCATCGGTGCTATTATCAATTCCATCGCTCCATTTATTTTGACCACTCAGGCTATGCAGTTGCGCCTGCCAATTATTTCCCCAAGCGGTATTTGTATTCTTTTCTCGCCAATCGTTAAATTCTGGCTCAGTTTCCAATCCGGCATCAGTAATAAATCGGCTTGGTGAACTATAATTACGCTGTCCGAAAACTGCACGCGAATAAGCATAGCTAAGAATTAATTCTTCGCGCGCACGGGTCATTCCGACATAGCAAAGACGGCGCTCTTCTTCTAGTTCGCTTTTGTCGCTGTCAAAAACTCGGCTGTGTGGGAAAAGACCTTCTTCCATTCCTGCTAGAAAAACAACTGGAAATTCCAAACCTTTTGCGCTATGGAGGGTCATTAAGGAAACTTGATCGTCACTTTCAGCGTCGTTAGAGCTCATTAAAGCGGCGTTTTCGAGGAAGCTAGCGAGATCAGCGTAGATTTTGGCATCAGAAATCAACTCGCCAATATTCTCTTCTTTATCTTCTTGCTCGGCTTCTGTCAGTTTTTCGGCATTTTTATAGTTTGTTCGGACTAGGATTTTTTCGAGAATTTCGGCTGGGCTGGTAGAATTTTGATCTAAGATTTGGCATTCACGAAAAATTTCACCCAAATTGCGTAATGAATTACGAGCGCGCGCGGACATTGTTGAAAGTCCATCGATTGCAAGGAGAGATGCGATTAAATCTAATCCATTTTCGGCTTGCCAATTTAAGAATTTATCTAATGAAACTTTGCCTAAACCACGCGCTGGCGTATTAGCAATTCGCTCAAAAGCGACTCGGTCTAACGGATTATAAATTACACGCAAGTAGGCTAGCAAATCTTTAACGACCTTGCGATCGTAAAAACGAATCCCACCAAAAATTTTATAATCAATACTCATGTGCCGCAAAGCCTCTTCTAGCGCGCGAGACTGCGAATTAGTGCGGTAAAGGATCGCAAAATCAGCGTAATGGCGTAATTTGAGATTTTTCTCACTGTAAATTTTGGAAGCAATTTTAGCAGCCTCTTCTTGTTCGTCGCGTGAATTTATAACTTTGACAGGCTCGCCTGCACCAAGCTCGGTGAAAAGTTTTTTGTCGCTACGGGTTTCGTTTTTCATAATTACGTTGTGAGCGGCGTTTAAAATATTCTCAGTTGAGCGATAATTTTGTTCAAGTTTAATTACTTTTGCTCCTTTAAAATCACGCTCAAAATTCAAAATGTTAGTAAAATCAGCCCCGCGCCAAGAATAAATACTTTGCCAGTCATCACCAACCACGCAAATATTTTGGCGATCATTTACTAGCATTTTAACTATCGCATATTGGGCAGCATTGGTATCCTGATACTCATCAATCAAAATATGTTCAAATTTATCGCGGAAAAATTTACGGACTTCAAGATTATCACGCAAAAGTCGAACCGTTTCAGATAGTAAATCGTCAAAATCAAGTGCGTTAGCTTTATGTCGTGCTTGCTCATAGCGCACAAAAATCTCGGCGACTTTTTGCTCAAAGCCCCAATTGGCAGTTTCGGCGTAGCTTTCGGCGGAAATCAGCTCGTTTTTGGCGTTTGAAATTGCCGCACTAACAGACTGTGGTTTGATATTTTTGCTGTCATAATTCAAATCTTTGATAATTTTTTTAATTAAAGCTCGGCGATCGTCTTCGTCGTAAATTACGAAATTTTTTGCTACGCCGATTGATTCGCCTTTTAAGCGTAGGATCTTAACGCAAATTCCATGAAAAGTCCCCATCCAAGGCATAAAAAATCGATCGTCGGCGTTTTTGCCAAGCAGCTCAGCTAAGCGTTGGCGCATTTCTTTGGCGGCTTTGTTAGTAAAAGTTACCGCTAAAATCCGCTCGCTAGCTACCCCGTGTGCTATTAGCCACGCAATGCGATGAGTGAGAGTTTTTGTTTTTCCGCTCCCCGCACCAGCCAAAACTAACATTGGCCCGTTGCCATTTTTTACGACTTCGGCTTGACACGGATTAAGCCCTGCTAAAATATCCATGAATATATTATACACGATTACGTAAAAATGCATCGCGTTGATTTTTATTTATTTTATGATAAAATACATTTTATAAGCGTAGATTTTATTTACGCAAAAAATAAAAAAGGTGGGTGATTTTATGGCTGCTGATCAAGCTGTAATGAATACTACACAATCACAAGCGATTGTGGATGTGTTAACTAAGTATGGATTCAAATATCTATCGGAATTCGGTGATCAGATAGATACAGGTGAAGAATTTTTCACTCGTGTCTATCTGGCAGGGAAAATTTTCGAAGTCTTATACAACTTCGAACTAGGCTTCTTCTCACTGGAAGAGATCAGATTTGATTACTCTCCTGATGGGAAGCATAGAAAATCGCGAAATAGTATTTTGCTATTTTCTATCGATAGGGATAGCCCTGATGATATAACCTATATCATAGGAGCTAGATCCGACATTCCGGATAGTATTTATACTGATTTGTTGAGTCGGTTAAATTCTATAGATTCTACTATCCAGATCTAAGCTTATTGCTGGCTCCGTCTCGTACGGGGCTTTTTTCTTTTTCTGAAATCTGGTATAATTTGACTATGTCAAACACTTATACGGACAAAAATCTCGAAGAATTTATTCAAAAACATTTTGCAGTAAAACTTAATTTCGAAGAAGTTATTGCTCGCAATTTGCCAGTGAGTTACTCTACTGAAGTCCTTATTTTTCGTTCTAAAAATCAAAAGCTCTATGCGTTTATCTCGGGTGAAGCGCGCTTAACTTTGGGTGATATTTCCAAATCTCTTGCCAAAATGAATCTTAAACCAGCCAAATTTTTCCCACCAAATGGTTTGGAGGATTATTTTTTAGAACGCGCCCGAGCACAATTTTTGCGGATCTTTCCAGCTCGTGAGCATATTTCTAGCGAAGAACTACGTTTTTATAAAACACAGGTCCTTTACAACCCTGCCCTTGTTGAAATCGCCTCGATTCGAAACGGCGAGATTAAGTGTTTTGATTCTGATGCAATTGGCTCTTGGCGCGTGGCGAAGCGGTTGAATTATCGCAGCATTTTATAAAAACCATAAACTAATCTAAATCTATTTTTCGGAGCTTTTTAGTCAAAAAGATTGCTTCCAGATAGTTTTACAGATTAGTTTTTTTGTTTTGCTAGTTTTTCTTAAAATTGGCTTAAAATGGTATTGCTTTTTTATTTTGCTTGTGGTTTAATAAAAGCATACGGAAACTGCCGTAAATAAAAATACCAATAATAATTAAAGTTCATAGAAAGGTGGAAATTTCACAATGAACAAACTACAAACTAAAAAAGGCTTCACAATTATCGAAGTTGTCTTGGTGCTTGCTATCGCAGGTCTAATCTTCTTGATGGTATTTATCGCATTGCCAGCACTACAACGCAATCAGCGAGATACGCAACGCAAGAATGATCTTAGTCGAATCCAAAGCGCAATCAATAGCTTCCAAGCTAATAACCGAGGAGCAATTCCAACAATTGCTGGAAACACTCTTTCTGGAAACTTCGTAGCTTCATATCTATCAGTTGGTGGCGATACTTTCCGAGATCCTAATGGAAATCCTTACAGATTCCAAGCTGAAAATGTTGTAAACTGGGCAGGTAACCCAACCGGTGACGCAGCAACATTGATTCAGTATGCTGTTGGTAGCCGATGTAATGGTGAAGCTCTTGTGGGTGGCCAAGGTAACAATAAAGTTGCTCTACGAATGGCCCTTGAAGGCGGCGGTATCTACTGCTTGAACAACTAATATACTGTTAGTTTCAAAAGAACTCTTTCGAGAGTTCTTTTTTTATTTTTGTCTTCTTATTAAAAACAGAACTCCATTTTTATTGATGGAGTTCTAGAACGATTAAGTTTTCAATATGTGGCGTTCGCGGGAAGAAATTGTATCCACGCGAATAAATTATTTTATATTTTTCGGCCAAAATTGCGGTGTCGCGAGCCTGAGTCGCTGGATTACAACTTAAATAAATAATTCTTTGCGGTTCAGCTTTAAGAATTTTCTCGCAAACTTCACGGTTCATCCCAGCGCGTGGTGGATCAACGATCAGATTAATATCTTTTTTTATAAAATCAAGAACTTTTTCGCTAGGCGCAAGGATCGCTTTTGCGCTATTTTCTCTATTTAGGGCGCGAATGTTACGCTTCATCTCAGCTACCGCACTTTTGTTAATTTCGACTAGGGTTAAACCTTGTTTGCCGATTGTCAAACCGATAGAGCCGACGCCAGCGTAAAGATCAAGTGTTGGTTTATTGGGGTTGATAAATTGTTTCATATCGATCAAGGCTTGTTCGTAAACAGGTAGATTTATCTGGAAAAAACTTTCGGTAGCATAATTAAAATTAATTCCTAAGATTTGATCACTTAGTTTATCTTTGCTTAGGATTTGAAGTTTTTTGGTTATGACGCTCGCTGGAGATTTTGGATCAGAAAAAATTAACTCAAAGTTTTTGAAACCTAGCGAGCCTAATTCTTCCTTGCTAAATAACTCGAAATTTTCATTTTTAACGTATAGTTGAGCTGAAATTTCACCTTTTTGATTTGATCTAATCAACAGGGTTTTGAGATCTCGACTTTGGGCTTGTCGTTCGCGCAGTATTTGCAGTAGTTTCTGTCCGGCTTGATTTATTTCCTTTTTTGCAAGGCTAGTGCCAGTTACGGGGATTTTACCTCTTCCGCCACGCTTGAAGAAAGCTAGGTTTAGTTCGCCCTTTTCGCTGTCTTCTTCAGATTTTTCCCACCAAAAGGAGAATTCAACTTTATTGCGATATTCGAAAATTTTATCATCCGAGAAGAAATCCTCTTGATGCGGTAAAATTATATTTTCTTGTCTGAAACTTTCGTGAATTAGTTCTTGCTTGGTGCTTTGTTCAAAATCAAAATCGAAAATCTGCCATGAGCTAGTCGAAAGAAAACTTTCTGGGTCGCGTGGCTCGATTCTTTTAGTGGATTTTTCGATAATTTCGATAGCGAACCCTTCCATGAAGCTCGACTTATTCTTTGTAATTTGGATTTTAGCTGTTTCGCTAGGCAAAACGCCCCATGCGAAGATTTTTTTGCCGTTTTCGAGTGTGCCTAGAGCTTGCCCTCCGGGAGTGATTTTGTCAAATTTCGCTATTTCAAATTTAATTTTTCGCGCCATATTTTCCTATTCTATCAAATTTTTTGGTTATTTTCTATTATTGCTAAGGATTTGCCCTGCGATGTCCAGATCTCTAGCCAATCTTCCCCCTTTAATTCGCTCGGTTTTTTAGTTCTAAATTTTAGGCCGCAATTTTGTCTATAAAAATCGGGTGTAGAAAACATTTTTTCGACAAAATTATTAAATTCAGACTGTTCTTTTAGCGGAATAAGTGAAGTTTCGCGCCGTTTCATCTCAAAAAATACAGTCTCAACCGCTGGCGGTGGTGTAAAGTCCGTTTTATGTAAGGGCTTCTTTATTTTTACGTCAAAAAATGGAAAAACTTTCACTCCCAAAGCTGAGGTGAAGTTTTTGTCACCAGCTATTAGTTTGCGAGCGAATTGTTTTTGTAGAATTAAATAAATACTTTTTGGTGGATTTTTGGTGGTAATAAGTTTTTGAATAATTGGCGAGCTCAAATGAAACGGAATATTGGCGCAAACTTTATAATTTTTTGGTAATTTTGAAAGGTTGAAATGTAGAAAATCTGCGTGTAAAACTTCAACATTTTCTAAGTTTTTAGTGTTATTTTGAAGTTTTTTGAAAGTTTCGCGGTCGGATTCGATTGCTAAAACTTGAGCTGATTTCTTACTAAGAGCAAAAGTAAAAACACCGCTTCCAGCACCTATATCTAACGTAAAGTCTCGTTTTCGAATATTACTGTGCCCAACAAGCATCAGTGCAATTCGTGGTGAACGCAAGAAATTTTGTGAAATGCGGTGTTTTCGCGCCATCTATTCGTATCTCAAGGCTTCGATTGGGTCTTTTTTGCTAGCTTTACGTGAAGGTAGAGTTCCTGCTAAAAACGCAACAACAGCAATTACTACGGTAATCATTATATTATTTTTGATGGTGAACTTTGTTAAATTAAATCCATCCATACCCTTTAAGAAGCTTTCTGTTGCGAAAGTATTTAAGGCTTCTCCGGCAGTTTGAGCTAATATTATACCTATGACTGAGCCAATCACACCGATTAAGATAGCCTCAATGCTAAAAAGCTGAAATACTTTTCCGTTTGATAGTCCCATCGCTTTCATTAAACCAATTTCACGAGTCCGTTCACGCACGCTCATGTAAAGTGTATTAATAATTCCAAAACTAGCAGCAAGTAATGCAATAGCTCCAAAAACGATCAAAGATCCAGTAATCCCATTTACAACATTCATGATAGTTTCAACTTGATCTTTAGCTGTATATGCTGAATAGCCCGATTTTTTAGCGTCTTCCTTGATTTGGTTTAACTTATCCTCAGTTACTTTTCCTTCGATTTGAGCTAGAGCAGCAATACTTTTTTCTTTAGACTCTCTCGGTAAGCTTTTTGCTTGGAAGTCATAAATTTCATTAAAAGTTGGTTCGTTAATTGTCACCATTGCTGACTGAATCAAGCTCTTAGCTGTCACGCCTGAAATTTTCTGGGTGATTATTTTCTTTTCACCTGTCAAAGAATCTGAAACTTGAAATATCACTTTTTCACCGATCGCGGCTTGGGCATTTTTAAAACCTAGAGGTTCAAGATAATCCTGAGAAATTGTTACCTCATCTTTATTTTTTGGTTTACCTCCAGCCAGGAAATCAAAGTCAAATTTTTGTCCTTCAACTTCTACTACAACAGATGTAATTGTAAGTTTCTTACTGTCTTTATATTGAATATAATCTAGTGTTGCTATTTTGTAGAAGCGGGCATTTTTAACATTTGAAATTTTGTTAATTTTTTCAAGATCTTTAGAATTCAGGGTTTGTCGTGTATATCGTGAATCGGCTTTTTTAGAATCGCCTTCTTTATATTCTTGTGGTCCAAAAGCTACGCCATTATCCTGTTTTGGCTGAAAATAAATTATAGAGTCATCACCAAAAACCGAAAGCTGTTTTTTGATATAATCGTTCACGCCAATATTTACGGCAGAGGTTAATGCTATGGTAAAAGAACCGATGCAAACCGCAATAATTGTCAAGAAAGTTCGGCCTTTATTTCGCCACAAATTTGAGGCTGAAGTTTTGATCATGTCTGAAATATTCATTATTTTTCTCCTTTCGAAATAATTTTGCCATCTTGGAGGCGGATTTGACGATTACACTTTTCGGCTAGTGCTTCGTCGTGGGTTACGATAATTAGAGTGATTCCTTTTTCTTTATTTAGACCGAAAAGTAATTCTTCTACTTTATCGCCAGTAGTCGTATCGAGATTTCCGGTTGGCTCATCTGCAAAAATGATTTTTGGTGAGTTAGCTACTGCTCGAGCTACACATACACGTTGCTTTTGACCGCCGGAAAGGTTAGATGCTTTATTTCTAGCTTTATCTACTAGATCTACGGCTTCAAGTGCTTTCATAGCAGTTTCTTTGCGTTTTCGTGGACTGATTTTTGCGATTTTAAGCGGTAAAATTACATTTTGCAAAACCGTGTCTTTTGGGTTCATAAAGAACTGTTGAAAAACAAAGCCAAAAGTTTGGTTTCGAAGCTTATTTAGTTCACGTTTTTTCATTTTAGCGATATTATTGCCGTTGATAAAAATCTCACCTTCATTAGGTTTGTCGAGCGCTGCAAGAAGATGCATTAAAGTGGATTTACCGCTACCTGATTTACCAATGATAGCAACGCTTTCCCCTTCTCTGATTTCGAGCGAGACTTTGTCGAGCGCACGGAACTGCTCGCTGCCGTCCTGATAAATTTTTACTAAATTTTTTACTTCAATAATATTTCTTGTCATTTTTCCTTCTTTCTAAATTAGTCTCTTGGGATTCTTAAATCGTTATCTTGGGTATGGTTTGGTTTTTTATGTCGTGGCTTACGACGCTTTTTCTGATCGTTAGATATTACTACACCTTTCTCTGCTAGAATTTTTGATAAGTCTTTTAGATCGTTGATTGAATCTTTCTGTTCGGCATTATTTGGGCTAATTCTTTTTGGGCTGATCGGCTGCTTTGAAAAATCTACTTTTGTCGAATTAAACATTGGTTTAATCGGTTTTAATTCTGATTTTGGCACTTTTCGATCTGGTTTTTGATTGTTTTGGTTAGGTCGTGGTGCTACATTTTGGGTTGGTGCTGTCCACTGTAGGCCTTGCCGTTCAGCCATGGCTTTATTAACTAGTTGTTTTGGCGGTAAAAGTATGTCACGTATTCGCTGCTCGATTTCTGGTCGTGGAGTTCCGTAATTTCGCCGTGTATTTTCAATGATTTTATCGCTTAAATCATTAAATGGTTTTGGTAAAGTGAGAGTTATAGCACTGAAAGGTGTAGATTTTTCGCCATTAATAATCATGCTCATTACAAAATGACGGTTGTTTAAGCCCATTAAGTCGCTAGCATCAAATTGTGGCTCGAACTGTTTAGCGAGAATTGGTGCATCTTCAACGGAAACTCGGAATGAGATAATTGAGCCAACGTTTCCAAAGACAGCGTTTTTGACACTTTCAGTCATTTGTGAAACGTATTGGTTAGCTACGGTTAAAGTTAGACCATATTTTCTGATTTCAGAAAGAATTACAGCAAATGAATCGGTTGCGAAGTTCTGGAACTCATCAACGTAAAGATGAAATGGTCGGCGATCTTCTAGTCTTTCGATATCCGAACGACTCATTGCCGCAAGCTGAATTTTGGTTACAAGAAACGAACCGAGAATCGCGGCGTTATCTTCGCCGATTAGACCTTTAGAGAGGTTGACTACTAGGATTTTGCCCTCATCCATAATTTTACGGATGTCAAAAGTTGATTTTGGTTGGCCGATAATATTGCGAATAATTGGGTTGGCGGTAAATGCTCCAACCTTGTTTAGAACTGGAGCGATTGCTTCATTGACTTGTTTCTCGCTCCACTGGCCAAATTCTTGTTTCCAGAATTGAAGTACGCTTGGGTCTTTACAATAAGTTAGAGTGTCTTTGCGAAAATCACCGTCGGTCAAGATTCGGGTAATATCGAGCATTGTTGGCTCTGGTCGATCAAGCAGTGCCAAAAGTGAATATCGCAAGATATATTCAAGACGTGGACCCCAAGAATCGCCGAACATACGCTTTAATACGCCGATAACTTCGGATGAAATATTTGACTTTTTGCTGGGATCATAAACTTCGAGCGGATTAAAACCGAGTGGAAATTCGGTATCGGCTGGATTAAAATAGATAACGTCTTTTAATCGATTTTCAGAAATGAATCGCATATTATTCATCGCAAAATCGCCGTGCGGGTCGATAATTGCGTAGCCTTCATTATGGTAAATATCAGAAAGCGCTAAAAGCTCTAGTGAGCCAGATTTACCAGTTCCCGTTTGACCAATAATGTAAAGATGGCGTGAACGGTCGCGTTTAAACATTCCGAACTGGTGATTAATTCCGCGGAAATTAGTTAAGCCAAAAGCGGAGATATTCTCGTCGTGTGCAGGGTCGCCATTTAAAATTGGCAGTTTAGCTGGCGGTTCGGCGGTCTTGCTTGAAGCCCAGACAATGTTTGGTGTTTCAACATTAGTGTGCGGTAAATGCCAAATACTAGCAAGCTCTTGGATATTTAAAATAAAACCGCCATCAAAAAACTCACGATTTTCAAATTTATTAATTCTGTCTCTATCAAAAGTCGCATTAACCATTTTAAAGCCGTTTAGGTTTGTGCTATTAAATTGTTTGAATGTTCCAGTTAGAGCCTGAATTTGGAGTTTTGCAGTAGTTTCGTCATCGCCTAGAAAAGCAATGCGGATTTTTACCCGGTAACCTAATTTAGTGGCTTTTTCTTCGGCCTTAGATACTCTAGTCTTATCGCGTTCAGAAAGCTCCTTCTTTGCATCATCTTTACCTGATTCTGGTGCTTTCCACAGCGCTTCAAACACTCCTAATAACCATTTTAGATCAAAACTAAATGGTTTTTTGCCAGATTTTACGTTTTTAATCCATTTGTCTGATTCTTTATGCCAATCATCTGCTATCGGCCGAACTAAAATTTGCGCCCACATTTGCGAATTTGTTCCGTCTAGTTTTGCTAAAGTACCGGTAATACCAGCTAGCGGGTCAACCTCAAAACCATCAAAAGTCTTAATTGGTAATGCTTCATTATCTATTAAATCAATATCGGCTGAATAAACAACTGGCTTGAGCTGAGCTGTGCCTATATAATCTTCTTTTGCCTCATAGATTTGAACGGTTGGATATTGCGAATAGATCTGGCCCTCAACAAAGTTTTGCAAGATTCGAGGCGTCCAGACATAAAAACGAATCGCACCGTTTACTGATACGATTTCAAAGCTTAAATGCTCTTGAACCCCACCGTTATTTTTTAATTCTTGAGCATCACGCAGGATTCCGTGAATCGAAGCTAGCATTTGTTCGGCGGCGAGCTCTGATTTATCGTTGGTTTTTGGAATTTCTAGCGCCAAAAGAACTGCATCAGTATTTAGTGTTTGTAATTTGTCGATTTTTTTATAATTTTGACGCGTTAAATAAACCAAAATCAGAACGATTGGAATCCATACAATCGGGCTAAATAAAAAGGTAAAAAATGCTTCCATAAGTGCATTAATCATAGCACAAAATTAGCAAAAAATCAAGATAGCGCTTGCGTTTAGGGTAAAAATATATAAAGCTTAGAAGTCTAGTCTTATTAGAAATTGAAATCTCGGAGTATAATGTCAGCATCCCTCCAACTACTGACTGAAATAGTTTTATTTTTATAGCGATTTTTTATTTGCCGCATTCTTATATATTTATCAGGAAATCTATCCCGAAATATCCATAGGATAGACCCTAAGTATAATCGTTGAACATGACCTTCTGGTAGGTCTTGTCTTGGTTTACCATAGTCTTGCCGATTTCTTTTGAAAAAATTAAAAAAGCAATTATGAAAAGGTAAGTCGAAGATAATAATTTTATCAGCTTGATCTTGAATGTCAGTCATAAAATCTTCGCTTTTCGTCCCCCCTTCAATAATCCACGATTTATACTCTAGGATTTGACGAATCTCACGATTGACTACGGTAGGGATTTTCTTTTTCCAATCTTTATGATGACGAATTCTATCGAGATGATAGATGGGTATTCCTAATTTTTTCGACATTTTATTTCCAAATGTAGTTTTACCCGCCGCCACAAATCCAGTGATGAAAATTTTCATATTTATTCTCCTTTCGAGAAGTTCTAAAATTAAAAATATTATAACACACCCCCAGCAGTCCAAACCAATACATCATTAAGACTAAATACATCAAACCCTATAA
>ERZ773065.518-NODE-518-length-21572-cov-25.791095_pt1 | contig 21572 bp, 18 predicted proteins | sample MGYA00580623_ERZ773065 | MGnify/ENA primary metagenome ERZ773065 (study PRJEB29015, sample SAMEA2738017) | human oral metagenome | biome: human oral; feature: human-associated habitat; material: dental | place: China | collected 2047 ... | reverse complement strand
ACCGCTACACCAACTGGAGGTAGTATATCTGTCGACTATACGTTTAGTAAAAGTGGTCAAACAATTTCGGTTGAAGCTACTGATGAAGGCGGTTATGTTTCGTCAAAGAGCTATACTGGACCGAATATTTCGAGCAATGATTCAACTACATCATCTAGAAACTAGGTTAAAATAAAAAACGGAACTTGAAAAGGAAGCATGACACTCAGCAGTATAGAAATAAGGACATCTCTTTAATGAAATGTCCTTATTTTATTTTTATCTATCTTTCAGAAAATCTGGGAGAGTTAAATTACTATTATTGAGAAATGATTTAAATTGTTCTCGATCATTTTGATATAAAGTACTTAATATTATTCTAGCATCATGCTTAAACTCGCTTGTATTAATTGGATTGCGAGTTCTATCAAACCTATCTTCTCCATGAGAGTACTCATTATTTATACGTTGTATAAATGGAGCATTCTCAACTCCGAAATAATTAATAATTTTATCGTCATTCTTTGTTTTATAATCAGGATATTTAAAGTATAAAAGAGTTTCAATAAATTTTCTACCGTTGTTTGGAAAATTATAAAAAACAGAAAAATTATTTTCGTCTTCATTTTCCGTCGCCACTCTATATATTTGTTCAAACAGGAATACAAATTCTGTGACTTTATTTGATAAATACTTAGGCAATTTTTTTATATAACTTTTTGACGGGATATTTTCAGCTTCTTTTATCTTTTCTATTAAGTAATAATCTTTTTTATTTTTATTAGAAAATTTATTTGTATATTTCAAGAAATCTAGATTATGAGTGGACAAGAAGTATTGTAAAAATTCTTTCTTTTCTAGAAGACAAAAAATTAGGTTGTAAATATAAAAAATGTTATTTTCATCCAGACTAGAGACAGGGTCATCGATAAATAAGATTGTTTTTGACTTTTCTTCTGTCGACAAACTTTCTAATCTTGTAATATAATAAGCAAAGGCTATTAATGATTTTTCCCCCTCACTTAGATTATATGCTCTTTCTTCATTACGAGAAACTTCGAAATATATACCTTCCTCATCATCGACCGATTTTAGGGACATCTCTGAATGTGCTAAAGAATTTTGAAGTATCATATTTATACGTTTTGCTGCTTCAGATTCTGACTTTAAACTACTTTCAAGTTTAATAATATCTTGCTCAATTTTTTCTTTTTCTTCCTTTAATTTTTTCTGTTCTTTGGAATTCTCATTTATATATTCTTCAAGTTGGTTAACTTCTTGAGATAGTTTAGTGAACTCAGATACAGGGAATTCTTTTACAATATAATATCTTCGAAGAAAATCTATACTTTTAGTTTTCCTATCCTCAAATTGTTCTATCTGTTCAATAGTGTCATTATATAGTGAGTCAATCTCAACTTGAATTTCGGAAAAATCAAGCCAATTTAAATCATTAATCTCAATTTCTGAAAAAATATCTCGTTGTTTTTCTGAAATTTTTGATTCTAGTATTTCTAGAACTCTTTTTCTATTATCAATATTATTTTTAATCTCTTTGTTTATCTTTTGAATATCGGATACAGAATCTTTAAAATAATCTTCCTTATTAATATTTGGAATAGTATCTAATTTTTGGATTTCTGATTTTATCGTCTTATTTTGCAGTACTAATTCGTTTTCCAAAGAGCTTAACTCATCAGAAAAAGCCAACTTTAGATTTTTAATGAAGTCACCATCAATGCTGTTACCACAAAATACACATTTTTCTGGATTTTCTCCATGGATATCAACACCATGCTTAATCCAATTTATTTTATCTGGATTATTTTTATATTCATCTAAAATATTACTTACTGAGACAACTTTAGACAAAAGTTTCTTCGTATTTTCTAAAAATAATGTGAAATTAAAATTTTCGTCAAAACTAACTAAATCTATTTTTTGTGGTTTATTTATGTTTTTTTCGAGAATTCGTATTTTTGCTTGTTCAACATTCTTTTCTAACTCAGCTACAGTCTTCTCATCATCTTGTAATGGTAGAATAGGAAAATGACCTGAATGTTTTTCGAACTCCTCCTTTATATCTCGTATATCATATTTATTACCAACTACGACCGAGGGATTCTTTAAATTCTTGATTTTTGAAGCAGTTATTCTCAGTTTTAAATCTAAACTATCTTTACTGATTTTAGTCTTTTGTTGCTTTTCAGTTATATCCGATTCAATCTGTGACAATTTTTCTTTTCTAGGTTTAAGTTCGTTTAATCGTATGGTTTCAATTTTCTTCAAGGTTTCATTAGTATTGCTACCTATCGAAATTTGGAAACTATTTAATTTATTGTCATTGTGAAGATAAATATTATCGTCAATAAATCGCTGATTAAAAACTTTACAGTCTATTGGTAACTCGCTACCTATTTCGTTTGACTTAATAATCCCATTATTAGCTAGTTTGATTTCAAAATCTATATCTCCATACTTTTCTGGAAGTTGCTTAAGCTCAATACTTTGAAAAATTTTCGAATAAGTACTTTTTCCGGAATAGTTTCTACCGTAAAAAATATTAATTCTTCCATCATTAAAATCATTACCGATACCTGACTGACTATGCTGGTTGTAATCTTTATAGCAACCAAAATCTTTGATATCAATTTTTTTAATTTCTAAATCTGACATAGTTTATACCTCTTTTTCATTATATTATATAGAGATAACATAAAACAGTATGCGTACTCAAATTACTTTATAAATGAGAATCGTTCCAATCGCTCTTCGAATCGTATCGATGAAGAAACTTATTTCAACTCCGTAAAATGAGATTTTTAAGCCTAATCTATCACATGAAATACTGCAAAACTTAGTCTAGATTTGTCAGTCTAACTCATTCCGACAGGAGTTTCATTTCTGACTTGACAGAAAATGATTCACAAGCCGATTGGCACGAAACGCAACTGAATTATTCAGATAGACATTCATTACAATTTCATCGGAAAACTAAATAACGAAAAAGCGATTCAGGCGGACTGACTCGCTACTATTAACCCTAATAACTGAACTGCTAGGTGTCAGCTCGGCTAATATAGTTCCGTTTTTAATAAATTATTATTTAGTGCGTGAGTTCATAGCGTTAATTACGGCTTGGACAAAATCACCAACTCCGCCAGGGATATTTACGAATAGATTCAAGAACCATACTAATGCGAAAATTAATACTGTAGCTCCAATCACGCTTCCAAAACCAAACGATATCCCGCGGAAGAAATTAACTTTGTAAATCTCCCAGCGGTTTGGGTAAAGATCATAAAAAAGTTCTTCTATGATTGCGATTTGTGCGCCTTTTGTATTTTCATCGGCGATTTGTTTTGTGATATTTTTCTTTGGTTGTTTTTTCATTGAGGATATTTTAACATAAAAAAATAATAGGCGCAAGCTTTTTGATTTTAGCTGTCGAAGATGGTAAAATAAAGAAAAGGAAATAGAGGGATGGATAGAGCAAGAGACAATTTATCGGAGAGTGCTTTTGATAATTTATATATTTGGTTAACTAAGTCCAGATATAAAGAATATTGGCCTGAGATAGAAGCTATGATTACTGAGAATGAGTGGAATGAGTTAGAAGATTCTTTTTTCAAGATTTTAGAATTTGGCACGGCTGGTCGGCGCGGAAAAGTTGGAATTGGGCCGAATCGGATCAATAGAATTACTATCGGAGAAAGTGCTCAAGCGCTCGCGCAATACTTAACGTCTATGAATCTCGCAAATCCAATTGTTGCGATTGGATGGGACGTTCGAAACTCATCTAAGGAATTAGCCAAGTTGTGTGCGGAAGTTCTTGTAGCGAATGGGATAAAAGTGTATTTCTTTGACGAAGCTCGTTCGACGCCAGAGCTTTCTTTTGCCGTTCGCGCACTGGGGGTTGATGCTGGAATTGTAATTTCGGCTAGTCATAATCCACCGCAAGATAACGGTATTAAGGTTTATTGGCATGATGGAGCTCAAATTACCTCGCCATATGATAAAGGATTGATGGAAGTTGCAAAAAATATTGATGAAATTCAAACCGAAGATTTTAGCTCTGCTCTGAAAGAAGGTAAAATTGAGCTAATTGGTAAAGCAATTGACCAGAAATATATTCAAGCCAATGTAGATCTTTCGTTATCTGATAGTCGTAGTGCTAAGATTATATTTTCACCAATTCACGGGACTGGCTGGACGAATCTTCTAAAGACTTTACTTGCGGCTGGTTTTGATCAAATTTCAGTAGTGAAAGATCAAATGATTATGGATGGTAATTTTTCAACTTTGCCCGATCAAAAACCTAATCCGGAAAATTTGAGTGCAAATTTAATGGTGATTAATCAGCTAAAACAAGAAGGGGCTGACATTGGATTTACAACAGATCCTGACGCTGACCGAATATGTGTAATGAGCCTTGAAAAAAATGGTGAAGTTCGGATTTTTTCGGGTAACGAAGTAGCTGTTCTGGTGGCTAATTATTTATTTTCTAAGCTTGGAAGCGATCAACTTAAAGACGGTTTTATTTGTAAGAGCTTTGTTACGACTGACGCATTGAATGCTTTAGCGCAAAAATATAATGTCAAGATTTATGATAATTTGCCAGTTGGATTTAAGTTTATCAGTAAGATAATTCGCGAAAAAGAAATCGGTGGCAAAAAATTCTTAGCTGGGTTTGAAGAGAGCTTGGGTGGTTTGGTGGGTTCACAGACGCGAGATAAGGATGCGGCAACGATTGGTTTAGCAATCGCCGAATTAGCGTCTGAGCTAAAGTATTGCGGAAAAACTTTAGGTGATAAATTAGATGAAATTTATGATGAGGTTGGATTTTTTACAGAAAAAACAGATACAATTCAGTTCGCTGGCGTGGGTGGTTTTAAGCGGATGAATGATCTGATGACTGGTTTACGGTCGGGAAAAATTGAGATTAGCGCGGATTTTATGAACGACTATTTACTTCTTGAACGGCATAATTTAAAGACTGGCAAAAAAACAAAAATTGATTTTTTGGAGGCTAGCGATGCGTTAAGCTTTGAGTTTGGTGAGCGCGAAAAACGAATTACGATTCGGCCGAGCGGAACTGAACCAAACATAAAAATTTATGCGCAGTGGAAATTCGACCGAGCGGAAGACTGTAAAAATATTGAGAGAATTTTGAATGATTTTAAGGAGAAAATTTTATGAGCGTAAAGAGATTATTTGAGACTTTTGAGCCAGATAACTATAGATTAGAATTAGATTTAAGTAATGCAAACGGACGATTTTTTAGTGGAAAAGTCGAAATATCAGGGATTACTAAGAATCAAAAATCTATTTCGTTGCATTCTAAAGATCTAAAAATTTCAAAGGTTTTATTTGAAGAACGAGAACTGGATTTCGCGCAGAAAGAGGATGATGAGCTTGAAATTTTTGCGGGTGATGTATCTTTTGATATTGATGAAAAGATTAATCTCATTGTAGAGTTTTCGGGCCAAATTACTGATGGGATGCATGGGCTTTATCCCTGCTATTATAACGAGAACGGCGAGAAGAAAGAGCTTTTTGCCACTCAGTTTGAAAGTCATCATGCACGCGAAGTTTTTCCGTGTGTTGATGAGCCGGAAGCAAAAGCAACTTTTGAGCTTGAGATAACTGCGCTGAAAAATCTTGAAATATTAGCGAATACTGAAATTTCGCATCAAACTGAAAATGAAAGCTTAAAAACAATTAAATTCAAACCAACGCCTAGAATGAGCACTTATTTATTAGCTTTCGCGCTGGGTGACTTTCAGCGAAAGACGGCCGAGACAAAGTCTGGAGTGAAAGTGTCTGTTCTAGCAACTAAGGCTCAGGATTCCGAGTTATTGAATTTTCCGCTTGATTTTGCGGTGCGAGTCTTGGAATTTTACGAGCAACTTTTTGATCAGAAATTCCCACTTTCAAAATGCGACCATTTAGCACTACCAGATTTTTCGAGTGGGGCTATGGAAAACTGGGGTTTAATTACTTATCGCGAAACAGCTTTGCTTGCTGGAGAAAAATCTGCAATTTCATCCAAAAAATATGTAGCTTTGGTGATTGCGCACGAAACTTCGCACCAGTGGTTCGGCAATCTTGTGACGATGAAATGGTGGGATGATTTGTGGCTTAATGAATCTTTTGCTACGATGATGGAATATTACGCCGTGGATGCCTTGGAACCGAACTGGAATATGCGGGAAGAATTTGCAGTAAACGAGGCAGTCTTAAGCTTGCGCCGTGATGCGATTGATGGAGTTCAATCGGTTCATATTCCTGTCAATCATCCAGATGAAATTGGCACTATTTTTGATGGTGCTATTGTTTACGCAAAGGGCGCTCGACTGATGAATATGTTGAGAAATTATCTTGGCGATGATGATTTTCGAGATGGTTTGCGTATATATTTTGAGAAGTTTAAATATCAAAACACTATTGGCGCAGATTTGTGGCAATGCTTAAGTGAAGTTTCGGGTAAGGATGTGGCTAATTTTATGAATACTTGGCTTTCGCAACCGGGGTATCCAGTTGTATCTGTGAGTGAAAAATCTGGTGAGCTTAATATTTCTCAACAGCAATTCTTTATTGGAAAGGGCAGTGATGAAGGTCGGGTTTGGCCAATTCTGCTTGGCTCAAATCAGTCAAATTTTCCCCAAGTTTTAGATCAGCCTAAAATTACCATTCCATTTGAAGGTGACTTTATTCAATTTAATCGTGGAAATATTGCTCATTTTATTACGAATTATAGCGGCGAATTGTTTGAGAAATTGCTTGCACACATTCATGATCTCGATACAATTTCGCGGCTTCAAATTTTGCAAGAGCGATCACTTTTGGCGCGGGGTGGTTTTGTAGAGAGTGTCGATATTTTGCGAGCTCTTTCGCATTATCAGGATGAGAGTTCCCTCAACGTTTGGGATATGATGAATATTTCGATTGGTGATTTAAAGATTTTTATCGATGAAGATTCTGCGAGTGAGCAAAAAATGAAACTTTTCGTAGAAAATTTGGCTAAAAAACAGTTTGAGCGACTTGGTCTTTTTGCTAAAGAAAATGAAAGCGAGGAAGATACGCAAATGCGAAGCTCTATTCTCGGGCATATGATATACGCCGAAAATGAAGAAGTTGTCTCTGAGGCGTTAAAGATTTTTGATGGAGCAGAAAAATGGAACGAAATTGATGCAGAGATACGATCACTGATTTTACTTACGAAAATTCGCTACAATGAGTCCTCGGAGATTATTCAAAAAATGCTGGAAGAATATCGCACTACGCCCGACGTAGATTATCGCGATGATTTAATGACGGCTTTAACTTCTACTAAAAAAATATCAACCGTAAAGAATCTATTGACCGAGATGCAAAATCCTAAAACTGTGCGTCCGCAAGATTTAATTAGTTGGTTTGTTCATTTGCTGAGAAATTCCCACGCGCGAGATCTAGCTTGGGACTGGATGCGCGATAATTGGGACTGGATTGAAGAAACTTTTGCTGGTGATAAGAACTATAATGATTTTCCGCGCTACGCTGGGGCAATTTTGCGAACTCGTGAAAATCTGGAGGAATTTATTGAATTTTTTACGCCACTTAAGAATGACCCAAGTTTAACTAGGGCGATAGAAATGGGTGAGTGTGAAATTAGATCTCGGGTAGAGCTTATTGAAAGAGATAAAGCTGGCATTGAGGAGTTTTTAGAGTCTTATTAATTGAATCTTATGATAACTCGCTAAAGCATAAATCGCTCAAAGTTCATCATATTTTCTGGTGTGATTTTTTCGGGGGTTTCGTCGACGAGTTGGTTTAGTGCTTCGTTGATTTTTGACGAATCCATTTCTGAGCCGATTAAAACTAACTCGGTTTTAGGTGATTCTCCTTCGTGCCAGTTTTCGGCTTTAATATCGATAGTTTTGCCAACGATTTGAAGTATATATTTTTGTTCATAACCCTTCATCCCGAAGTAGCAAAAACCCTTCATGCGGAATAGATTTTGCGGTAAATTGTCAAGAAAATTAACGAACTTTTGTGGCTCGAGTGGTTTGCTGCTTTCGAAAGTGATTGATTGAAATTTGTCGTGAATATGGTCGTGATGATATGGTGAATGATGAGCGATATTATCTTTTTTTGGGTCTTTGCTTGATGCTTCGAAAATCATTTCTTGTTTAGTTTGGTTTTGTGGTGATAGATTTTCAAAAAGAATACGCGGATCAATTCTAGAGCTATCGCTTTCAATAATTAGCGCGCGCGAATTTAGATCTCTAATTTCTTTGTAAATTTCTTTGACTTTTTTTCGAGAAACTAAGTCTATCTTGTTGATCAGAATGATATCACTGGTTTGGAAACATTTTTTTAGGTGAGTTGGGAATTGCTGTTTAGTTAAATCAAAATTAGCTGCATCAACCAGGTAGATATTTCCACCAAAAAAGGTAAAATTATTATTAGCGTATCGTAAAACATTCATCAGATCATAAGGCTCAGCTACGCCGCTTGCTTCAACTAGGATGGCATCCAACTTCGAGTTTTCATTTGCTAGCTGATCGAGCGGTCCACGAAGTCCATTATCGCCAACCATACAACAGATACAACCATTGCTGAGATCAATTTGATTTTCGTTGAAGGTCCCTGAAACTAGCCGGTTGTCTATGTTAATTTTACCAAAATCGTTTACAATCGCGCCAATTTTCATATCTGGACAATCTCGTAAGATATTGTTTAATAGAGTTGTCTTGCCTGCACCAAGAAAGCCAGAAATCATTACTACAGGAATTTTGCGCTTGCTACTTCGGGCTTGAACTTTATGTGTGTTGCGCGTAAAATCATTAAAAATATCACTACTAAAATTTACTAAGTCGAAATCATTTTCCATATGTTTAGTTTAGCAGATTTTGATTTTTTCGGCAATTTGAAAAAAGTTAACAGTTTTTAGTTTTAATAAAACTTGACTAAGCATTTTCAATTTGTTAAAATAGTAATACTAAAAAACTACTTGTTCGAAACTAGCTTAACTTAATTGCGTTATTTCGAACGTTTAAATTCAAGGAGAAAAATGACTAATTTTAATGAAAAGCAGGCTCGTAAGCGTGCGAATTTACAAAAAAAGGCGCAGGATCTAGCGAAAAATCGCGAAAAATACGTTGTGAGTAATAAGCAAAAGGAATCTGAAAATACGCTAAAAAATCAGCGCAAAGATAAATTCGTCTCAAAAGCTAAGCAGGCTCATTCGCAAAAAAATGACATCAAAAAAGTCAACTTGCCAACAACCACTCGCCGCGGTGCTGTGGTTCGTGCACAACGAATGATTTCTAACGATATCAACCTTCGAGCTAGTCAGCATATTATAAACATACCAGTAAACAAATCGCTTTTTAATGGTTTTAATGGTGAGCAACTTACTACCTCGACGCTTAAAAAACTTCGCCCGTCAAATGATAGCGTGAAGGTTATTCCGCTTGGTGGTCTAGGTGAATTTGGGATTGGTAAAAATATGTTCGCGATTGAATATAAAGACGAGATCCTTGTGATTGATATGGGATCTATTTTCCCTAATGAAGATTATCCTGGCGTTAATTTTATGACTCCAGATATCACATATCTGAAAGATAATATGCATAAAGTTAAAGCAGTGGCATTTACGCATGCTCACCTTGATCATATTGGGTCGGTACGCCAGCTTTTGCCTGAGTTTGGTAATAATATTCCGATTTATGCGACTGAATTTACGATTGGTATGATTAAACGCCAGATGGAAGAGGCTGTCGTAAAAGTTTCACCAAACTATCAGTCGGTTGATCCACATCAACATGAAATTATTAGAATCTCTGATCATATGACGTTGGAATTTGTTCACGTGCTTCACTCGATCCCTGGATGTGTAGCTATGATTATTCGGACGCCGAATGGTAATATTGTTCATATGGGTGACTGGCGCTTTGAGAATGACCCAGTCGATAAACAATTTGATATGTCTCGGTTGGTTGAAGTTGCTCAAAAAGAAGGCATCGATTTACTCATGAACGAATCGACTAACATTGATGTGCCAGGGACTCATCCGCATAGTGAATACTCGATTGGCGAGAGTGTTGGCGACGTAATGGATAAATATCCACATGCGCGATTAATTATTTCTTGTTTTTCGAGCCAGATTTATCGTTTGCAGTTAATTTTAAATGAAGCCGCTAAACACGACCGCAAAGTTGCTTTTGCTGGATTTTCAATGATTAACGCAATTGAAGTTGCCCTTCGTAGCCGTCAGATTAAAGTACCTAAAGATGTGATCGTTAAAATGGAAGATATCGTCAAAATGGACGATGGCAAAGTTACGATCGTATGTACAGGTTCGCAGGGTGAATTAAACGCAGTGCTTAATCGCATGGCTACCGGCGCGCACAGATTTGTTAAGATTAAATCGAGCGATGTTGTGGTATTTTCATCTAGTCCAATCCCAGGAAACGAGCCACGAGTAGCTTCGACTGTGGATGGTTTGATTCGTGAAGGTGCTGGTGTTGTCCAGCATGGTAAAGGTCATTATCACGGTATTGGGCCACTTCATCTTTCGGGTCATGCCTATTATGATGATCATGTTCGATTAGTTACCGCTCTAAATCCACTTAACTACTTACCCGTTCACGGTGAATTTTATATGTTGGAGCATAACGCTGAAATGGCGCAGAAGGTGCTGGGCTTGAAACGAGAAAATATTCTAGTGGCAGATTCGGGTGATATTATCGAGCTTACTAAAGATAAACAAATTCGTAAATCTGGTCGAATTCAAGTTGGTTCAATTCTATACGATAATACTGGCCACACAGTTCATGATGCGGTGGTGAAAGACCGTCTTCATATTTCGACAGAGGGGATTTTCATAATTGTTCTAACTATCAGCAAGAAGACTGGGCGACTACTTAAAACACCAGATGTTATTAGTCGTGGATTTATCTATTTGAAAGACAGTGAGGAGCTTATTGGAAAAATTCGCCACTACTTGCGAACTAAGACCGATCGCGAAGTGGAACGCCAAATCGAGTTAGCTGATTTGAAGCAAGAAATAAAGGATGATGTTTCGCACTTACTCTTTGATAGCACTGGTCATACGCCGATAGTAATTCCGGTTGTGAATAAAGTCTAAAATTAATGTTTGAATAAAAGCTGTCTCAAATTTTCCTAAGATAGCTTTTATTTTTATTATTTGCTTGACTTTTATTTTTGGATAGGCTAAAATTAGAGTGTAAGTCGGCCGGTGGGTCGGCGTTTTTAGTAATAGAATTATTAAACGAAAGGTTAAAATGGAAGATTTGAATATCAAACAAATGCTTCTTGCTGCACGTACGATTGCAGAAGAAAAAAATATCCCTGAAGAGAAAGTTATTTCGGTCATTGAGATGGCGATAGCTGCGGCTTGGCGTCGCGAAAATGGCGAGCGCGGGCAAAACGTGCGAGCTGAGCTTGATCTTAATACTGGTGAGGCGGAAGTGTTCGTTCAGTATGAAGTAGTTGATGGTGAAGAAGCTTACGATCCTTTGACTGAAATTTCGCTTGAAGATGCTCGCAAAGATAATCCGGAGATTGGCTTGGGTGAAATTGTTGAAGAAAAATTCCCAGTTGAGAGCTTTGGTCGAGTGGCTGCACAAACTGCTAAGCAGGTTATTTTGCAACGACTTCGTGAGGCTGAGCGAGAAGTTGTTCTAGAAGAATACGAAGATAAAATTGGCACAATAGTTAGCGGTAGTGTGGCGAAAGTTGATCAGCGGTTTGTGCGAATTGACCTAGGAAAAGCTACAGGTATTATGCCAATGCGAGAGCAAATCCATGGTGAATATTTCAGCGTTGGTCAGCGCGTAAAAGTTTTGATTAAAGAAATCGAAAAAGAAGGTCGAGCACCTGAACTTATTCTTTCGCGTGCTGATGGAAAATTTGTAGAGATTTTGTTCCAACAAGAAGTTCCTGAGCTCGAAACCGGGATGGTTGAAATTGTAGCGGTTGCTCGTGAAGCGGGCCGCCGCACTAAAATGGCGGTTCGCTCAATGATCCCTGGTGTTGATCCAGTTGGAACTTTTGTTGGTGGGCGAGGTGTTCGCGTTCAGTCAGTAATGAATGAAATTGGTGAACGCGAAAAAATCGATATTGTTACTTGGAGCGAAAATCCAAGTGAATTTATTCGCGAAGCTTTAAGTCCGGCTGAAGTTATTGAAGTTCAGATTGAAGAAACGGATTCTGTTAAAAAACCTCGGGCAAAAGTACTTGTTTCTGAGGATCAGCAGTCTATTGCGATTGGGCGTGGTGGTCAGAACGTTCGCTTAGCTTCTCAGCTAACTGGTTTTGAGCTAGATATTGAGCTTGCTAAGGTTGAAGAACCAAAGCAACGTGGTAATGTTGAGGATGGATTATTCGATGCGCTTAATTCAGCTGATGAGAGTGAAGTGATTCAGAACTTTGATGGTGATGAGCCTGATGCTGAAAAATACGGCGGTGAAGGTCAATAGTAACTGATAAGTAATTACATTAAGAGCTAGCAGGATTGACTGCCGGCTCTTTTTCTGTTATGATTTGAGTATCAGACCTCGGTGGGTAACTGAGGTACTTCAAGGAGGAAAAACAATGAAAATTAAAGGACTTATCCCTGCAGCAGGGAAGGGAACTCGCGGAGGAGCTGCTTACAAAGCAACTTCTAAACCTGGAGCGCCGATCTTAGATAGGCCTTCTATTCAATGGACTGTTGAATTTCTAGCGGATGCTGGTATCTTGCCTGAGGATATAGGAGTCGTTGTTAGTTCAGACTCTAGACGGCAAATTGTTGACCATTTCCGTAAATCTGGCACTCTTCTCGCTAACTCTATTCGCTCGAAAGGTAGCGATGAGCTAGAGAAGAAAATGTATCGCTCTATGGCGGATACCGTTATGAGAGCCGAAAATTTTAAAAGTATGGCTTTCATAGAGCAAGAAACTGGAGTTGGTATACCTTATGGGAATGGTATGCCAATTCTTCAGGCTGAAGATTTTTTAGCTGATCATCCTTTCGTGTATACTTTCTCTGACGATCTATTCCTTTCGTCTGGGAAAAATGAAATTGAGCAGCTGATTGATGCATTTAAGTCGAATGGGAAAACTGGATCATTTCTTTCTTGCTTGCTTACCAGTGATGAGGTAGACAAGGATCGTTTTGGGATGATCGATGGTAATGAGGTTGAAATTAACGGCAGAAAATTGATCGAAATTGAAAAAATAGTAGAGAAGCCGGGAGCTGGATCGTCACTTCTTTTTGCAAGTGTTAGTTCATACTTATTTGAGCCAGTCTTTCTGGAGTACCTCAAAAAGGCGGAGCTTGAGTTTGATGGGAATGGCGAATTTTCAATTCAGCCAACGATTCAGCGAATGATTGAAGACGGCTATAAATTTTATGCCGTCCCAATTGACGGAGGCTACTTCGATACCGGTAATCCGGTTGAGTTTACTATGACTCAGGTTGCTTTCGCTCTGTCACTTCCTCAGTTTAGTATGTTTCGCGATAAATTAGCGAAACTTGTTGCAAGCGATCCCGATCTACTTAAAAGGATTAAAGATATTCGTTGAGAAATAAAACGCTCACTTGAGCGTTTTTTAAATTCCTTCATGCTGGAGTAGCCAGCTCTTACGATTTTGCCCACCATTATAACCGCCAAAATCTAAATCTTTAGTAAGGACTCGATGGCAAGGCACGATGATTGAGATTTTATTAGCGTTAAGTGCATTCCCAACGGCCCGTACAGCATTTGGGTTATTGATTCTTTCAGCGATCTCAGAATAACTCATTGTTTGGCCGGCTAAAATGGTTTGGATTGCGCTCCAAACTTCTTTTTGAAAATCTGTACCAATAAATTCAATTGGGGTTTTGAAACTAGCAAAGGGATGCTTGAAATAGTCTTCAAGTTCGGCGCGCACCTGCTTTAACGGTAAATTCTCACCTTCTTCTATTTGTGTTTCGAAAAATTCTTCAATTTGTTCAAGATCTTTTTCGATATTTTCATTATCAAAAAATTCTAATAAAACAAGAGCATCATCGTGTGCGACTGCTAGCATGTCGCCAAGAGGAGTTTCGATTTTAATCTCTTTTAGAATCATGTTGTTCTTACTTTAACACATTTTTGTGTAAAAAGCAAAGTTTTCTTTGAATATTTTTTGTTTTATGGCTTGATTTTTATGTATAATTTTGATAAAATTAACAGTGAGTTTCCTCTTTTTAGTGAATAAACCAGTGTGTTGGTAGCTTCAGCTAGAAAGGTAAAGGCATTTTTCGAAAATGCTGTTTCGAAAAATATGAGGCGCTTATTGAAAACTTTATCAACTTTCAGTAAGTGGAATATTAAATAATTTAAAGGGAGAATTGATGCCAACAATCAATCAATTAGTGCGAAAACCTCGCAAGACTGCTGCGAAAAAATCAAAATCGCCAGCGCTTGGCCGAATTCATAACGCACTAAAAACTAAATACTATGCACAAAATGCGCCTTTAAAACGCGGAGTTTGTGTGAAAGTTACAACAAAAACACCTAAGAAACCTAACTCGGCGCTTCGAAAAGTTGCTCGTGTTCGTTTGACTAATGGTCATGAAGTTTGGGCTTATATCGGTGGTGAAGGTCACAATCTTCAAGAGCACGCTGTTGTTCTAGTGCGTGGTGGTCGTGTGCCAGACCTTCCAGGTGTTCGATATCATATCGTTCGTGGTGCGCTTGACCTTCAGGGCGTTTCAGATCGTAAACAAGGCCGTTCAAAATACGGTACTAAGAGGGAGAAATAAAAATGCCACGAAAAGTTACCAAGAAACTACAACGAGAATTAAAACCAGACCGAAAATATCAGTCAATTTTAGTTCAACGACTTATCAACAAATCTATGCTTGACGGTAAAAAATTAGTTGCTGAACGTGCTGTTTATAAGGCACTCGAAACCGCTGCTAAAAAACTTGATAGTGAAAACCCACTTGAAATTTTCGAGCAGGCTTTGAAGAATGTTTCGCCATCATTTGAAGTTAAATCGCGACGTGTTGGTGGAGCTAACTACCAGATCCCATTCCCAGTTCAAGGACATCGCCAACTTCATTATGCATTTAGCTGGTTAGTACAATCGGCTCGTGCCCGCAGTGGAATGCCTTACAGTCAACGCCTAGCGCTTGAAATTGTTGATGCCTACAACGAAACCGGTGCAGCTTTCAAAAAGAAAGAAGATACGCATAAGATGGCAGAAGCCAACCGAGCATTTGCTCATTTTGCCCGAGGCTAAAAGTTTCTTTAGGAAGAAAGCCACTCTTTTTATCGAAGGGTGGCTTTTTTGTTTTGATTTTTAACTTGTTTATGCTATAATTATATAAATACAAGGAGGAAAATGAGAAACTTTCGCCAGAGAATAAAGCGAATAAATAGATATTATCACGGGGGTGAAATTTCGGTTGATCGATTGTCGGCGCTGTCTGACGGTTTTATTGCGATTATTATCACCCTAATGGTGCTCGAGATTCCTGTGCCAAATTCATCGCATAATGCAATTCAGATAGTAGAGCTATTTCGTTCAGTTATTATTTACTTTGCAAGTTTCGTGATTGTTGGTATTCAGTGGACGCGTCATCACCGTGCGTTGGAAAACGTACATAAAGTTACAAATAGCTTTGTTTGGAAGAATTTAATCTTTCTGTTTTCTTTATCGCTAATCCCTCTTTTGATGAAATGGATGATAAAAAATCCAGAGGAAACAATTCCAGCGCTTAGTTATGCAGCTGTTTACTTCTTTACTGAATTTTGTATGCGTTGGATATTTGTTAGTTCTCGCGTTAAGGGGGCGGGCTTATTTCATAGATTCGAGAATGATAAAATTATGCGTCGCCATCTGTTCATTCGCTTAGGGTTTAATTTTTTAGCAATAATAGCTGTTTTGGTTTTCTCAGTAGTTTCGCCACAGCTTGAAATATTCTTTTTGATTTTTATGCCAGTTATTTTAACTCTAAGTAATGTTTTTGCTGACGAGGACGATTTGGCTAGCATTTAATTCTAAATAAAAGTCTATTTCTTTTTGAAAATAATTATTCTTGCTGCGGAGTAAGTTTTGGTATTTAGGCGCAGAAGCTGTGGATGCGAGAAATCTTCTAAACTAGCTGGCTGAGACAGAACTAATATTCCATCAGGTTCTAGCCGGTCAACTAAACGTTCAATAGTGGGGAATTGTGGGTCGTAATATGGTGGGTCGGCAAAAATCAGACTGAAGGTTGGTAGACTAGGTATTTCTCCTAGGGTAAATTGTTTAGCGGTTGAATTTAGCCAGCCGGATATGCTAGCTCGAATTAATTTTACTGGCGGATTTAAATTTGTTTTCTGAATAATTTGTAAGTTTTCAGCCAGAATTTTTTGCGCGAGTCGATTTTTTTCAATAAAAATAACTGAGCTAGCGCCGCGCGAAAGAGCCTCTAGTCCCAAAGCACCGGTTCCAGCAAAAGCATCAAGTACTCTTGCATCAGGCACATAAGCTTGGATAGAGTTAAAAATTGCTCCTCTAATTCTTTCACTCATCGGGTGAGTTTGTCGGCTATTTGGCGCGGTAATTTTGTGGTTTTTGAGGGCGCCAGAAATTAAGCGGATGTTCATTTTTGCTCCACTATCAATTCTGCTCGACGAATTGCTTCAAGCCAAGCTAATGCTACGATTTTGGATATTTCTGGCAATAGGACGAGGCGAGTTTCTCTAGCTAGTTTAGAAGTCCAGCCTTTTCGAATAAAAGTTTGGTAATATTGTTTTTTAGCTACAAATTGAATAGCCTCTTCGAATATCGCTATAAACTCGCCATTTTTTAGCCGAGCTATTTCTCGGACTGATGGCTTCTTGGCTATTTTTCTTGCTGAAAGTGAAGTTGTAAGCACGGCAACCCCCATCTCGTAAAGCATATGGGAGCTCATCACACCTTTTGGCCCTAAGTATTTCCAATTAGCGGAGAGGCGTTTGCGCCAAGTATCGCCTGGCAGGAACATTTTTTGATTAAGTTTTATGCGTTCGCTTGGATGTTTACCAGAAATCTCAATAATTTTATCCTCCATTGGATATTGGTGGGCGGGCGTAAGAGCATCGGTGATTGCGTGAGCCATCCATCCAGCTTCAAAGCTAGCTCGCACGAAATTCTGCTCGGATAAAGCTATCGAGAGGTTTGTGAGATGATTTTCGATATAGGTTATCATCGCCGAATAATCTCCGTTAGGGTCAACAAAGTGCCAAGGCTCATCTTTGCCTGGGGATTTCATTTTAATACCGTCTGGACCACCAGAGCCTTCGAAACGTAAAATTTCATTTATCGACGGAAAATGAACCTGCGATTTCGGTAATGCTATTGATCTAATTTCGCGCAAAATTAAGCGTGCGGCACGGTCGATTTTTTGATGAGTACCAGCAATTCGATCGGCTTTTTCAAACGGAGTAACTCGGGAATACATGTTATTATTCTAGCAAAAAAATGGCAAAATTAAAAGGTTTAACAGGCGCTTGACTATTTTGCTAAAATAAATAAAATATTTGCGAAAATATTATGCTTGTGGTAAAATTAAGGCAAATGAGTAAAATAGCTAAATACTTAAACGGGCATATTTTGGGTGAAGTTTCGGCGCGCGAATCTCGCTTGAGGCATTTTTCAACGGATCGTAGTATTTTGAAAATTGAACCAAGAATTGTAGTCTATCCACGCGTCGTAGATGATATTCGTAAAATAATGCGTTTTTCTTGGCAGCTTGCAGAGAAGAAACATATTCTTGGTGTGACTGTCCGTGGTTTTGGTGGATCGACGGACGGGTCTTCTGTCGGCGACGGAATTGTAGTTGATTTATCGCGCCATTTAGATGGAATTAAAGAGCTTGATCTAAAAAATAAAACAGTCAAAGTTCAAGCTGGCGCTAATTTTTCTAAAATGAATTTAGCTATTGGTGCGCACGCTATGAATGTACTTCAATCGCCCGCTGGGGAGATGCTAACGGTAGGCGGAGCAATTGCTATGAATTTGCCAAGCCAAAAGTTTAACTACGGTGATTTAATTGAATCTACGCGCGAACTGAAAGTAGTGCTAGCGAATGGTGATTTGATTACGGCGTGCAGAATTTCTAAGCGTGAACTTAATGAAAAGCTAGCTCAACAGGATTTTGAGGGTGATATTTATCGTGGAATTGATTCGTTGATTGAAGAAAATTTGAATATAATTGAACGGATGGAAGATGATTCTAGTGCGGGCTATAGTGGTATTACTAAAGTTAAAAAGGCTGATGGCTCGTTTGACTTGACGCCGTTATTTTTTGGCTCTCTCGGTTCTCTTGGTATCATATCAGAGGCAACTTTTGGCGCAGAATATATTGTGAATGAGACTGAATTTGCAGTAATTTCATTTGAGAATCGTGATGACGCACGTGATTATATTGACTCAATTCGCCAATTTAATCCAGATATTTTAGAATTGTTTGATGGTAAAATGTTTGACTTGGCGGTCGCTAGCGGCAAGAAATACCAATTTTATCTTGAACGAATTGAACGAAAGCTGGCAACTAAAATTGTTCTTGTAGTTGGTATTTCAGAGCGAAACCAGCGTAAAATTAATAGTTTGATGCGAAAAATCGAAAAAGTTTCGTATAAATTTAAGGGCTCAACTTTTTGGCGAGATAATGGCTCAGAAAATCAAAAAACTGAAATTGAAGCGATACGTGATGTGCGAGAGGTTTTGCGTGCTCGATCTGGCGTGATTCGGGAGGAGATTTTTCCGATTCAAGGCATTTATATTCCGCTTGAACGCTTTGAACAATTTTATTTAGGGCTTCAAAAACTGGCTCAAAAATTTAACATTCCAGCGCCTATTCAAGGCTCAGCTTTGACTTCTATCTTTGAGATTTTGACGGAGTTTGATTTTACGAGGATTAGTGATCGGCGAAAATCACTGGAATTTCTATCTGAATTAAATATTTTATTGGCAACAGTTGATGGCGAGCTTGGTTATGGTGCTGGCGAGGGTAGGCTTTATGGTGAATTTACTTCAAACAATACCAATAAAGAAGTTCAGAGAATTTATGCTGAGATTAAGCAAATTTTTGACCCGTTGGGAATATTGAATCCAGGTGTAAAAATGCAAAATGACGCTAAAGAACTAATTAAGCTCGTCCGCAATGGCAAATAAACCACAACATTTTAATCTTGAAACTGGAGAGGGATTAAGCTCTCAAAATGATCCACAAAACTTGATTGATGAATTTAAAGGTTTAAGTGTGGAAGATATTAAAAACTACCTTGATCAAAAGCGTTTGGGCTTTCATGTTGCTATCGAAAATTTTTCGCACGATTTTAATATTGGAACGATCGCTCGCAACGCAAATGCTTTTAATGCTAGTGGAATTCATATTATTGGTAAACGCCATTGGAATCGGCGTGGTGCAATGAAGACAGAAGCTTACATGAATGTTTATTATCATCAAACGGTTGAGGAATTTGTTGCGTGGTCACGAGATAATAATTTCCAGCTAATTGCAATTGATAATCAAAAAGGCGCGGTGGGCTTAAACGAAACGGACCTTCCTTTAGATTCAGTACTGATTTTTGGCAATGAGAGTGATGGAATTTCTCCAGAAATGCTAAAAGCATGTAGCAAAATGGTAGCGATTGAACAGTTTGGCTCGACGCGCAGCATCAATGTGGGCGTAGCGAGCGGAATTGTTATGTATGAATTCGCTCGGCGGAATTATTTGACAAAATAGTTGTTGTATTTGATGCTCTTTTTGCTTAAAAAATCTGGCTATGCTATAATTAAAGAATATGAAGATAAAAGTAAAGAATATTTCAGATGTAAAAGTTCGCTTGACGATTTCGCTCGGAAAAGAAGAACTTGATGCCGCGCAGCAAGTTGCTCTAACTAAGCTCGCAAAAGATATTAAGATTAGTGGTTTTCGTAAGGGGAAAGCTCCACTTGAAATGGTGGCAGCGCAAGTTAATCCTGTTGATCTAGCTAACGAAACTATGGAGAATGCAGTTTCGAAAGCTGTTGCAGAAGCCTTCCTTCAAGAGGGCATTCAGGCTTTAAATCGCCCAGAGGTTAATATCGAAAAATTTATTCCAGAGACCGAGCTTGAATTTACTGCCGAAGCAGAAGTTCTGCCAAAAGTTGAACTTGGTGATTATAAAAATCTTAAAGCGAAAAAATCCGCGGTAAAAGTATCCAAAAAAGAAATTGATGATACAATTAATCGAATTCGTGCAAATTTCGCCGAGAAAAAAGAAGTTAAGCGTGCAGCTAAAAAAGGCGACGAAGTTATTATTGACTTCTTGGGTAAAAAAGATGGTGTAGCTTTTGATGGTGGAAAAGCTGAGAAATTCCCGCTCGAGCTTGGCTCAAATAGTTTCATTCCTGGTTTTGAGGATGGTCTTATTGGTAAGAAAGCTGGCGATGAGCTTGCGCTTGATCTAGAATTTCCAAAGGATTATCATGCTGCAGAGTTGGCTGGCGCGAAAGTTGTTTTCGAGGTGAAAATTCATGAAGTTCGTGAAAATATTTTGCCAGAACTTGATGAAGAATTTTTGAAAAAAATTGGCGATTTTAAGACTGTAGAAGACTTTGAAAAACAGATCAAAGAAGATCTTCATCATCAAAAAGAGCATGAAGCTGACGATAAGTTTAAAGATGATCTAGTGAAAGAATTGGCTGAAATTTCGAAAGTTCCCGTTCCGGAAGTCCTGCTTGAGGACCAAAAACGCGGAATCGAAATGGATATGCAACAGAATTTGATGTATTCTGGTTTGACTTTGGATGCTTATCTTGAACGACTTGGTAAAACTCGTGAAGAGTGGCTTGAAACTGACGTGCAAGAAGCCGCTAAAGCTCGTGTTAAAGCTGGTTTAGTTTTAGCTGAGTTTTCGAAAGTTGAAAAAGTTGAAGCTTCTTTCGAAGAAGTTGATGCTCGAATTGAACAACTTAAAGCTCAATATGGTAAAAGTAAAGAAGCTCTTGAGCAATTGGCAAGTGATGAGGTTCGACGCGATCTGGCAAACCAGCTTTTGACTGAAAAAACAGTTGATCTACTCGTTAAATTGAATTCAAAGAAATAGCCTTTTGATCTATTTATACATATTACTATTATAGACTTCTTTTTTAAATAATAATATCCGGAATGCTTAATAATTATATTTAATATCTCTTTGTATTTTTGGATTTGTTAAGTTCGGCAATATAATCCAAACCAAAGACCTCTATTTCATTTAATACTCTTTGGAATTTTGTACCTAATGCACTCAAAGAATACTCAACATGAGGAGGAACTTCCGGAAAAACTTTCCTAATGATTAGTTTGTCTTGTTTCAATTGACGGAGCTGTCTTGTTAAAACGGTTCGGGTAACATCAGGTATTAACCGTTCAAGTTCACCAAATCTTTTCGTGCCTGTACTTAGATGAAATAAAATTACAATTGCCCATTTTCCTTGTAAAACTTTTTGAGTCGTAACATAGGGACATTTATCATAAACATTTGACATTGTAACCTCCTTAGAAAGCTAACAGTATCGCATTAGATACTATGTATTATAAATGTTCGTACTTCTAAAATCAAGACTTAAAAAGT
>ERZ773065.516-NODE-516-length-21587-cov-4.917379_pt1 | contig 21587 bp, 21 predicted proteins | sample MGYA00580623_ERZ773065 | MGnify/ENA primary metagenome ERZ773065 (study PRJEB29015, sample SAMEA2738017) | human oral metagenome | biome: human oral; feature: human-associated habitat; material: dental | place: China | collected 2047 ... | reverse complement strand
AAAAGATGAGCAAATCCGACGACAGCGGCAAGGGCGTTATTTTCCTTGGCGACGATCCAGGGGCAGCATACAAAAAAATCATGAGCGCCACCACCGACTCGCTGGGCAGGGTGCAGTACGACCGCGACAATCAGCCAGGCATTTCCAATCTACTGGAGATCTTGACGCTGGTACGCCAGGACGCTGGACGAGACGTCAGCTTGGAGCAGACCATCAGCGAGTACGCCGGCATGGAGCGCTATGGCGATTTTAAGCAAATCGTGGCGGATGAAGTGGCAGAATTCTTGGCGAATTTCCAGGCGCGCCTGTCCGCAGTTGATGAGCGGGCAATTGAGGACAAACTAGAGTCCAGCGAGCGCGAAATGAACATCGTCGCCAACGCAACCTTGCACCGCGTCCAAACAGCCGTGGGGCTACGGAGATAGTATGGGGATGGCAAGTTGTCTCACTAAGCGGGGAGCGCCGCCAGATCAAGTGCCGCAGATGTCTAGCCGCCCAAACCGCAGAGGACACGCCGCATGAAAATTTCGCCGCGCACCATCCTCAAGATTGCCAGATTGTACCAGCTGGCAGACGACAACACGCCCGTCAAGGCCTTGCGCCACCTGAAGATTCAGACCGACGAGTCGCACGTGCTGGCAGAATTCATCCTGAACAAGCAGCATTTCGCCGTGCTCTACGGCTCAATCGTCGATGAAGAATCAATTGACGAATTATGGCCTGATAGGCCCGTCAACGCTGAGACATTGCCAAATCCGCTTGACCCGAATTTCACCGAAACGCCATTTCAAGGCAAGTTCGTCATCATACTCCATGTCGTACCGACCAAGCAGCGCCTGGATATCCACTTGTCCACGGACTTTGACTCGTCAATTTCGCGCAGCCTCTGGCAAAAATACATCAAAGCCGGCTACGTGTCGGTCAATCATCAAGTGGTAACGACGCCAAAATTTGAGATCGACGAGACTGACAAGATTGCCGTCAAGCTACCAGAACAGGAGCAGGCCAGTGCGGAACTGCCAATTTTATATGAAGACGACGACGTGATAGTAGTGAATAAACCGAGCGGGCTCCTAACCCACGCCAAAGGTGGACTATCAACCGAGCCGACGGTGGCGGAAATTATTCGCCCCAAAACGTCGTTTACCTCGGACACCGACCGGCCGGGCATCGTCCACCGGCTCGACCGTGACACCTCAGGCGTGCTGATCATCGCCAAAACTGCTGAAGCCGCCGCCCATTTACAGCAGCAATTCGCCCAGCGCACCGCCAAAAAAACCTACCTCGCAGTGACCAACGGCGTACCGAAATTAGCCGCTGCGAGGATTGACCTACCGATTGGTCGCAACCCGTCCGCGCCCAGCACCTTCCGCATCGACCCCAATGGCAAGCCCGCCCAAACCACCTACCGCGTACTAGCAGCAACCAACACCCAAGCGCTGATTGAACTGAAACCCACCACCGGCCGCACCCACCAACTCCGCGTCCATATGGCATACCTAAACACGCCAATCCTCGGCGACCGCGTCTACAGCAAACCGAATGCCAACCGCCTGATGCTTCACGCCCAGAAGTTAGAAATCACATTGCCATCTGGCGAGAGGAAAACATTTGAAGCAGCTACTCCAGAAGAATTCAAGCAGCTATTTCCAGGGGAATTGTAGTGTCTGAAATCATTATCTCAGCCCAAGACATACAGAAGATCGACCAAATCACCGCTAGGCCGCCACACGCACTTTTAATTGTGGCAGACTACGGGCTAGACGGCAAAAGCGTGGCTCAAAAAATAGCTAAAAATAGCGATATTTTCCGCTTAGCTCCGCTTCCAGATAAACAATCCATATCCGTTGAGCAAATTCGTGATCTTATTGCTAAATTACGAACTTACGCCATAAATCGCCGAACCATTATTATTGACGAGGCGGACTTAATGACTGAACCATCCCAAAACGCACTGTTAAAAGCCCTGGAAGAACCAAATAAAAACACCATCTTCATCCTTATTGCAAAAAATCCAAAACTAATGCTAGATACAATAAAATCTCGCTGCCAAACCCTTACGCTTCATAAAACATCATCAGTCCAGGATAAAAAACTGCTTAAAAATTACAATTTAGACTCAGCCACCATCCAGCAAATCCTCTTTTTGGCTGCCGGTCGGCCGCTACTGATTCGTCAGCTAGCAGAGAGCCCAGACAAATTCGCCGAATATCGACAACTAGCCACTGACGCGAAGCAAATTTTAGCCACAAATCAGGAATATACTACTTTAAAAAATATCGCAAAATATTTTACCGACCGCCAGAAAGCGCTAATCCTCACGGATATCATTATCAACATGATTCGCTTTCAATCCCTGTCTCATGGCATGAATTCAACATTAGAAAAACAGCTCAATCAGACTACAATCGTCAGTAAAGCACTAAACTCCAACGCTAATGTCAGACTAGCTCTGATGCAACTTGTGCTATAATAATATAGATATGTTTGGACTATTCCTCATTCTGATTCTAATGATTTGGGCGATTTTTTATCATCCATCAATCAAAGACGCTGGTGATTTACCAACTAAAATTACCGAAAAGCTTGATCAGTTGTGGGTAATTGCCCAAGATTCAATTCGCGAAAATAAATATCTGCGAGCAGAAAAGGCTTTGCTAACCATCTTGCGCGTCGATGAAAAGAACGCCACTGCCTATAATCGCTTAGGCATTTTATACGCCAAACAGCGCGCCTATAAAGACGCCATCGAGTGTTTTGAGATTGCCCAAAGTTTAGAGCCAAGCGCCTCAAGCCTTCATAACGTTGGTTTGATTTACTATGAAACCGAAAATTACGAAAAGGCTTCATTAGCCTTTGAGCAAGCCCTGGAAATGGAAGACGACTTGGCGGCTCGCTACATCGCCTACGCTAAAGTCCAAGAAAAAATTGGAAATACGAAAAAGGTAATAAACGCACTAGAAAAGGCTGTTGAGCTAGAGCCAATTCCACAAACTCTTAAGATATTGGCGGAGGCCTATGAAAACTCTGGTCAAGTAAATCTTGCTGAAGGTCTACGTAAAAAGGCCACTAAGATGTTAACACCATCTGCACCGGCTCAAAAAACTGTCGGCACTCCACGACCGCGCCAACAGCGCAAAATCCATCAGCCACGAAAAATTGTCATGTAGGCTATTGCCACGGGGTTAAAAAATTGCTAAAATAAATCCAGTGCCGTTTTAGCTCAGCTGGCTAGAGCAACGGTTTTGTAAACCGTAGGTCCTCGGTTCGAGCCCGAGAAGCGGCTCCAAATTACGCTGGAATCGTGTAGTGGCAATCACAGGAGACTGTAAATCTCCCGCCGTAAGGCTTCGTAGGTTCGAGTCCTACTTCCAGCACCAAGCTTGAATTATGGTCGCCTGAATTGGCGACTTTTTTGATGACGAGAGAGGATAATATTGACTTTTATAAGCATATATGCTATTATATAAACATGTTTGAATTTACAAAATCTATTCTGACATTATGGAATAGCGAAAAAAACCAACGCCTAAAACTGCAGTATGCATATCTTATATTGGCTGTGTTTGGATTAGCAATTGCTGGACTTTTGACACTTTTTAACATTTCATCGGCCCACCTGGCAGCATCGGCCTCAGGAATCCTCTTCGTTACGTTCTTAGTAAATAGCGTGGCGTGGGCAGTTATAGAGGCATTCGTCACACCAAAACTACCAAAAGAAGCCAGCGCGCCAGCCAAAAGATCTACTCGTAAAAAATAACCTGGTTGATTAAACATGGCCTAATATGTTAAAATTAAGCCTGTTACGCCGCGATAGCTCAGCTGGTAGAGCGCATCCATGGTAAGGATGAGGTCTCGGGTTCAAGCCCCGATCGTGGCTCCATAAATACGTAGATTCGTAGAAATGCGAGTCTTTTTTAATTAAGACCAGTATTTCATTGGTCTTTTATTTTGTCGAATGAGGCTATCTATCCTACAGATAACTTCATAGACAGAATAATCGAAAATAGAGCATTGTAGCTTAACAATTTAGAGAAAAGAGAGGTTAAATAATGGATAGCATCAACCATTTTAGCTACTCGATGGCGAAGAATATTTACTCGAAAAACTACCAAAAACTCTGACCTATAAGATTCTCGAGATTCAGCGCTGTCCAAAATGTAAAAAGGAGTTCACAGAATATCAAGCCCTCTCGCGTGAGGATAATGAAACGGAAATTTGTCCGGAGTGCGGAATTAAGGAAGCGATAGAAGAATACTACGCCGCTAAACATATGGTGAAGTAATTTGTCTCAAAAATCTTGTCTCGTTTTAATATTTATGCTAAAATATAAGCATATGCAAAATGGAGTGCAAAAATCATTATTCGACCTCGATTCAACAGACGTTTCTTCTGAGGTTTGGAATGAGCTATCTAATTCTAGCTTAAAATACGAGCAATCGATAGACCCATTATTACGCAAGCGCACTGGAAGCTATTATACTTCAATGAGTCTTACGAGTATCATGATGTCCGATCTTCTCAACTCTATAGGCGACGATTATAAACGTAGTATATACAAGAAACGCTTTCTAGAGCCCTGTGTCGGTACGGGTAATTTTGTTTTTGCCTACCTAAAACATTGCGCAACCCTGGGCTTAAGTAGGAATGAGTCAATTGAGCTGATCAATAATATTTACGCATGCGATATTAATGACGAAGCTATTTCTTTGTATAAGAAGAATCTAAAAAGATACGTTAAACATCTTTTTAATATAAATTTAAATGATTCATATTTTTCTACACACGTCGGTGGCGGATTACTATTCGACGTTGACTCCGAGAATATAGACTATATATCAATTGATAGTATTTTTCCTGAAGAAGTCATACAGGATGGCTTCGATATTATCGTCACGAATCCACCATACAAAAATCTAAAGGCAGAACGGTCACAGTATCTATCTGATACGGATTATGATGTGGATCGTGAAAAGTATTTCAAAATTGGAAGCATAGCAAAACAACGTTTTCTATTATCGACAACTGGGACGCTTAATTTATATAGGTTGTTTGTCGAAGAGATTTTAACGAAATATTCGTCAAACGATTGTTTCTGCTCGCTTTTGATACCATCTTCTATTCTGTCGGATAAAAGTTGCTCAGATTTAAGAACTTATATGATCAACGAAACGTCATTGAAAAATATAAGATTATATCCCGAAACTAGTGCGTACGTAGACGCTTCTCAGTCTGTCTGCTCCATTCTTCTAAGAAAAGGTCAGCCAACAAAAGAGCTACTCGTTTTTGGATCTAATAGTGACTATTCTCGTCCAGGAGCTAAAGTTAGCATATTCGATATAGCCGATAAAGATACCGGCAATGCTATTCTGATTTTGAACGATTGTGAATATAACATAAGAAGCCAGATGTCTAAACATCCAAAAATTAGAGATTTACCATACATCCACAATCTTCGAGGCGAATTAGATATTTCTTTAAATAAAAATTCTATTGTAAGAGAAGAAACGGATTTTGTTCTTCTACGTGGTAGGAATATTGCTTATTATGAGCTCACAAATATGGAATCACTAGAGCATGCTTCGCCAGTTTTTTATGAGCAAACCGCAAAAAGAACTTTTATTGAAAAGCCCCGACTCGTATGCCAACAGATAGTTAATATGGCAAAGGCAAGACGAGTTGCTTTCGCCCCTGTTCCAGAAAACGTTGTTCTCGCAAATAGCTGCAATTTTATTTCATTAGATGAAAATGATGACGACGTTGATCTATTCTTTCTTCTTGGCGTCCTTAATTCACCTGTAATTGATTGGTATTTTAAGTTAACTAGTAGTAATAATCATATAAATAATTACGAAATTGATAATTTTCCGATTCCTGTTCATTCGAACAATAAGCAAGAGCTTTCGGAATGTGTTAAGAAATACTTAGATACAAAAGATACCGAACTTCTTAACACTATAAATTTATTAGTAAATGAAGCTTTCGGTATCGTTGATTATGATAATGAAACTAGACATAAAGGAGAAAAAATGAAGAAAGAGAAAACATTGGAAGAGCCATTACCTTTAGCTAAGAAGGACTTACTTGTTGAGCGTTTTAGGAAAGACCTTTCTCACATTATAGATAATATTACTGCGGATGAATGCCGAGATATTTTATTTGGTAATACTTCTATAAAAGAAATTATCCTAGCAAAAAAACCAGATATAGACCGGTTTCTGAGTAATGTTGCCTCCAGTATGGAAACAAAATATAGAGGAATCTTCGAGAGTATTGTCTTAAATCATACTACTTTCAAATTAAGTGATCTTGATCTCGAGATGATTAAGCCTATCCCTCAAGGAGGAAATTGGACGAACATTCCAGAAGAAACAGTCAAAAAATCAAAACGACTTATGCGCATATCGGAAACTGGAGGTCGCACTACATTATACGGTAGATTGGCTTATAATAAGCCAAGCTACACCATTACAACCTATTTCAATAGGCCAGGCAATGGCACGTATGTACACCCAACCCATGAACGCGTCTTGAGCGTACGCGAAGCAGCTAGACTTCAATGTTTTCCGGATAGCTATTACTTTTATGGCAACAAAAAGGATACCTTGGAGCAAATCGGAAATGCTGTTCCTACATTGCTTGCCTATAATATTGGCAAGTCAATCAAAGAAAAAATTGGTTGCTCTACATCGGTCGACTTATTTTCGGGTGCAGGAGGACTAACGTATGGTTTTAAATTGGCTGACATAAGAGCACTTATCTCGAATGACTTTTTTGAGGCATCATGTGTTACTCTAAAAACCAACTGTCCAGAAATTGATGTCACTTGTGGTGATATTACAGACGATAATGTTAAAAGGCGCGTAATTGAAGCCGGTATTAAGGGTAAAGCTGATATTATTTGTGGTGGGCCGCCATGCCAGGGTTTCTCATTAGCTGGATATCGGAATGCTGACGATCCTAGAAACCAAATGTTTAGGCATTTTGTTGAAATAGTTTCAAAAGTTAATCCAAAGGTTGTCGTCTTCGAGAATGTTGAAGGACTTATGAGTTTTCAGGGTGGCGAAACATACCGAAATATAATTTCGCTCTTTTCCGAATTGGGTTATGAGGCAGAGGGTCGTTTACTCCACGCCGTCCAATACGGAGCACCTCAAAAGCGAAAAAGGGTAATTATTCTATGCATAAGAAAGGACCTTAAAATATCGCCATCCGACGTTTATCCTAAGCCAATTACTCCAGAAGAAGAAAATCAAATTACCGTTAAGGATACAATTTTCGATCTTGAAAATGTTGAATGTTCAGAATCGGCAAGATATGCAAGTGATTATTCTTCGCCAATAATTAAGTTCTTTAAAGGTGAGCTCGATGCTGAGAAATATTGCAAAACAATTACGCATATCTCTCAATAATGGCATTTTCCTCAGCTGTAACTAACGATTCAATTTTTGATTTGACAGAAGTATATGGATCGCCGTTGTTGATCATTTCACAAATCTCAACTAATCTTCTAAAGTCATCTTGGTCTAACGAGCTAGTTAAATTACGGTTTTCCTTAGCATTGTAGTCGTCAACGGAGTTAATTGCGATTCGAAAATACCTCTGCATTTCATCACTGTTTCTGTCTGTAAAATGCCTTGGTGATTGTTCAATAATGTTTCCTTTTTCATCAAATTCATATGCATAATCAAAATACTTGGCATTCTGTTCGAGAAAGCAATTGATTAAATAATCTTTTCCATTCTGTGTCCTATGAATAATTTGGCCCAATATAAACATAAAGTTAAACATGCTTTGTTTTAACATATCACGATAAATCGTGGCCACTTTTTCTGGATGAAGTTTATAATTCTTTTTTATGTATTCCCACACAATCTTTGAATACCAAGACATTGGGTATATACCGGTCCTAGACTCGACTTCGAGGATTTTCTCCAAGTCTCCAATAGTGAGTCGATCTCGTTTCGTAGAGTTGTCGCCTTTATCCATAGGCTGTAAATATCTCGGATCATGGACGAATCCTAATGAGATTGGCCCAATATGATCTGCCGAAGTACCCTTGAAGAATGAAGAGCCCATAAACATATTTGCCGCATGAATATTGCCATCACTCCAATATTCATATGCTCTTCTGTCTTTCGTATAGCTTTTCATATTATCGGCGTGCCTGCCTGTATCCTGTGTCGATCTACAGCATAAGTTATAGGTATGAAAACCATCAAAACGGTCAGGAAAATTAGACATTGCTCCTGGACTTAGGATCTTCTTATTTGAATTTCTGCTAGCATCTTCCAAGAAGTCAATTATGCTCTGTTTGTCTATCTTGCCATTGTATGATTTGTCGGCGCCTACACATCCAAGGAAAAAAGAAACGAGCTCCGATTCGGTATTGCCAGACTCGATTAGATTATCCCATATTTCACTTATGTGGGTCGTATTGTAAAATCTTTTTCCAAATTTTTTCTCAATCTTATCAATGAGATGAGCGGTTGGGTAATGATAAAATATGGACATTTTTCGACCGCAAACTTGACAAACTTTTTCTCCAGTCGGGTGAATTTTGCGCATAACTTTTGCGTACACCCCAGGTTTAATTTCGAAGCCAAATTCTTTTGCTTTCTCTTCGCACCATTTCATGCGGCCCTGCCTAATTGCCGAATTCTTGTTTGCGACGACCCAATTCAACGAACCATCTTGCCCTCTTTCGATAGGTAAGTTTTTGTAGTTGGGGTGGCTAGCAATAAACTCGGTGTATTTTATAAATTCTGGATGCCAATTTTTCGATGCCATAATTTTTTCCTTTTTTCTATCATAACATAAGACCATAAAAATTGAAATAAGCAAACAAATGTGTTATAATAATAGAGATGGGCGATACCTCTGCGGTATTGGGATAGCATACGGAAAGCGGAGGCGATTATTGCGGCGGCAAATCACGACGGGGATTCGGACTCGACAGCGGCAATAACTGGAAATATCGTTGGAGCGAGGGTTGGCTATAAAAACATACCGGATTATTACAAGGATAATATTGAGCTCAAGGACGTAATATTGGAGCTTGCAGATGATATAACAAAAAATATGCCACTCAAAAAGATTGACGACAGACACCTTGAACCGACAGACGAATGGTTGGATAAATATTTATACTTGGAAAAGAAAGATTAGAGTCCGACGCGCCTTATTGATTGGTGAAGTAAGCACAAAAATTAGTAAAATCTGATATGGTACTAGCATTTTCACTTCACCCATGCTATAATTAGTCAAGACGTTTTATAAAATCTAACGAGTAAAGAGATGGCAAAGAAGAATACGAAACGAAAGCTGATTGGTTTGGTGAGTAACTTGAGTAACCACCGAACTTATTATACTACTGTTAATACCCAAAACCGCACCACTAAAGGTCAGGGCAAATTAACATTGAAGAAGTACGACCCAATCGCAAGGCAGCACGCGACCTATACTGAGACAAAGAAGAACCTCGGTCGTAATGAAGTTAAAGCTCGTAAAAGCTAATTTTACCAGAATCACCAGCAAACTCCCTCAAATCCAGAGGGAGTTTTTTATTGCCCAAGAAAATATTCTTATTTTCGCAGCCGCGAACGCATATCACGAATAGCGTTCATATAGTAAAGAAAAGCGTCATAAGGCGAGTCATAGGGACTAAAGTAGGCGTGCACATCACCGTCGGTAAAGCATTTTGTCCCCATGTAATAGAAGTGGTCTGAGGTTTGCAGTTTTCGCCAATCATTAATCAACGATTCATCGCCGCTCTTCAGCACTTCATCTCTCAGCTCATAAACATAACGCAAAGCCTCTCTCTGCAAACTATTGCCGTTCCAAGCCGTCAAATCTCGCTCAGCGTCAGCCCAAGTGACAGGCGACGGCATACTAATTTCGCCAGCTGGCTTATTCTTAGCCAAAGCCTCACTGACTGTATAAAAAGTATTACCATTAGCACTCAACCACTTGCCAACAAATTTCTCGAAAAAGTCAAAAATACCAGACTCTAACCACTGATGTTCGCCAAAAGTTTCATAGTCCATAAACAAATTAAGCAGCGGCGCATAGCGAACCGAATCAGCTACCCATGTATTAAATTTATCTACAGTCAATGGCCAATCGCTCCATTTCTGGTCACTAAACCTAAACGCCAAATCATCGCTCAGTCGATAATTTTTAAGGAGCAATCCAATTTTTTCCGTGCCAGTCGGTCGGTAAACATAATTAGGACTACGCCAATTAAGAATTGGATCCCAGCCTTCAGCCAGCACACCTTTAAAGCCGTACTGTTCGGCCCATTTTGCCAAATCATCACTATACGCTAATTCTGTATTTGCCAGCACCCGCGTTTCCACACCAAAAACCTCACGAATCTTCCAGCGATGAAGCTCAATCTGCCGTTCGAACTCCTTACGTGAGTAGAAAAACGCCAGACTGTGATGATAAGGACTTGATAAAATCTCCACTTGGCCAGTTTTCACCAAGCGCTTAAAACTCTCCAACACCTCAGGATTAAACTGTTCGGCTTGTTCTAAGAACGTACCACTAAAGCTGAGCGACAATTTAAAGTCAGGATATTTTTTCAGCAATTTCTCAAGTAGGGCATTCATTGGTAAATATGACTTTTCTGCTACCTTCTGGAATATTTTTTGATTGTCCTGTGCTGGATTTTGACCGCCAGAAAAATAATCATGCCTCCAAGCTACGTCGAATATGCTATATTCGCGTACCCGCCAAGGCTGATGGACATGAAGATATAAAACTATACCTTTATTTTCGCTCATCATCACGCCCCCTCATACAGCCTTAAACATTGTCTGGCCGCATCTTGCCATGAAATCTTTGCATACTCATTCTTAACGTTTTGCTTGAGAGAATTCTTCAAAGCGGGCGACTTGGCAATATTGACAATTTCATCCGCCAATTTATTCACATCCCAATAATCAAACCGCATGATATTATTCAGCACCTCGCCAACGCCAGATTGACGACTAATCAGTAGCGCCGTATCATGATGAGCCGCCTCCAGTGCAGTCAAGCCAAATGGTTCAGAAACCGAGCTCATCACAAAAACATCAATCAAACAGTAAATATCCCGCCATTGTTTTCCGCGCACAAAACCCGTAAAAATCATCTTATCACTAATACCCAGATCTGCCGCTAGCTCAATCAATTCATCTCGCTGCTCGCCATTACCAGACAGCACGAACACAATCTTCTCGCATTTATCAAGAGCCTTCGCTGCGGCCCGCACAAAATAAGTCAGACCTTTCTGTACCGTCAAGCGAGTTAAAGCACCCACGACTGTATAGCCGTCATGTTTCAGCTCTTCCAGATACCTATAAGTACTTGAGTCATACTCATGCGGCGGCAAATCAGCCAAATCAATCGCATTATAAACCACTTCAATTTTTTCTGGCGGAATATGATAGTTCTTAACAATTATATCCTTAGTTATCTGACTAACAGCAATTATTCGATCCGCCATCAATAAACCTTGCTGCTCAATTTCATGCACTAACGGATTTCCTGATTGCTCTCCAGAACGGTCAAATTCTGTTGCGTGTACATGCACAATCAATGGCGCACCAGTCATTTCTTTAGCAATCATCCCAGCCTCCATAGTCAACCAATCATGTGCGTGAATAGCATCAGGCTGATGGCTCTTCACAAATTTCCGAACATACTTGCCGTATCGTCGCTGTACAGCACGCATCGGCGAAAGCCCATGTTCATCCTGAGCGTTCTCCCGATCTTCCGGTGAACCATTATTATAAGCACCCAAGTCATAATAATTCGGCGGCAAGGGCGTAGCTGAATAGATATTCATATAATGAATTCCTGGATGTTTAGCGTTGTAGGGAATAATAAAATCAATATCCACGCCTTGAGAGGCTAGAGCCTTCGACATTTGATAACAAGCAACGCCAAGACCGCCACTGTTGTGCGGAGGAAGTTCCCACCCAAGCATTAAAATTTTCATCTCTGTTTTTATTGTAGGACGACGCTTATGTTTTTTCAAGGGATTTTGGTATTTTTTTTCACGGAATTTTTCTTTTTCACAATTTTAACATTTGCCAGAAGGGTAATTCATGATAAAATGAACGTTATAGGAGTGTAGCTCAGGTGGCTAGAGCACTGGTCTCCAAAACCAGGTGTCGGGGGTTCGAGTCCCTCCACTCCTGCCAAGATTCTCACTTAAAAGAGAATCTTTTTTATTAGTAAAAAATCTGTTATAATCTCTCCATATGAAACCTCTATCGCCTTCGCTTCCTCACATTATTGCCATGGTTGGTGCACCGGGTTCAGGGAAGACTCAGTTTGCTACAGAATTTGCAAAGATTTTTAATTCTCCAGTAATCAATTCTCGTCAATTTGAAGTTTTTACAGACGACACAAAAGCCATTTCTGACGCGACTTTGGCTATCTTAGAAGAATTTTTGAAGACCAAGCAAACTGTCATCCTAGACGGCGCCACCGACCAACGCACTAACCGCATGCGCATTAATCGGTTGGCTAGAGAATACGGATATAAAGTCCTATTCGTCTGGGTGCAGACTGATTCTGCAACCGCCAAACGACGCTGGATAAAGAATTACGGACAAGACAGTGAATCATTTGACCGTCGATTAAAACAATTCTCCGCACCGCACAGTAGTGAATCTTACATTGTAATTAGCGGTCGCCACACCCTAAGCACTCAAGCGCGCACGGTCCTTAAACAAATTGGCACCAGTCGCCCAGAAGCCCCACGTCGCGTTATGCCAAATCGCATTAGTATAGGATAAACATGCCAACCATTACCGATGCCGAATTCGGGGAGATTGTCATTAAAAGACAAAGTCTAGCAAAGAGCGTTAGTCTAAAAATCGCGCCAGATGGCCGACTTAGGGTTACTATACCTATGCATACGCCTGTTGTCGCAGCAAAGATGCTAATTAAAACCTCGCGTAAACAGATTCGCGAATTAGTTTCTAAACATCAAGCAAATTTTTCTTATACCGAAAATCAGCAAATTGGTAAAAGTCACCATCTATTAATACAGCGCACAAATAAGCCATCTACTGTGAAAATTATCGGTACTCAAATATTAGCGGAAATCAACGAGTCAGAATCAATTGAATCAGCTCCAGTCCAGCAAATTATTCGTGATAAAATCCTCGTCGCCCTCAGGAAAGAGGCAAAAGGACACCTACCGAGGCGTCTGTCATTTCTAGCCGAAAAGCATGGTTTTTCCTTTTCTCGCTGTAAAATAACTCACGCTTCCAGTCGCTGGGGAAGCTGTTCTTCTTCTGGTACAATCAGCCTGAACATTGGGATGATGAACTTGCCGTTTGAACTTATTGACTACGTAATTATTCACGAGCTATGCCACACCAGATATATGAACCACTCGACAGCATTCTGGTCGGAAGTTGCCAAATTTGACCCGCAATATAACATCCACCGTAATGAACTAAAAAAATATTCACCGCACATATAGAAATATATATGCTTATGCTATACTTAAGCCATGTGGGTGTTCATTATTTTGTTGATTATTCTTAGTGTTATCTTGGGAAGTATAACTATTGCCCTACATCAATTGTTACAAAAAATTGACGGCAAATTAACTAAAAACTCCCCTAGAAAAAACCTTAGAGAGCATCAAAGACTAATCACGCTAATTAACAATATCACTGACGCCATTCTCAGTACCGATGAACACGGAATCATCAACACTTATAACTCTGCCGCTCTTAATTTAATCGACACAAATAGCGGCATTAATGGCGAGCATATTAGTCAAGTTTTAGAACTGAAGACGATTGATAAAAAGCCAATTGATATTTTTAAGGAACTTACTAAATCTTCAACAATTCGTCAGCGCGACGACATAATTATGATGATTGAAGATGACGATTACGTACGGCTGGAAGTAACACTTGCTCCAGTTCAAGGTGGCGATAAAATAACTCCGGATGGCTATGTGCTAATTTTACGCGACGTCACCAAAACAAAAAGCCTGGAAGAGGAACGCGATGAATTCATTAGTATAGTGAGTCACGAACTACGCACACCCATTGCCATAGCCGAAGGGTCGCTAAGTAACGCTAAATTGCTTGTCGAGCGTAATATTACCAGCAAAATACCCGAGGCAATTGACGAATCTCATAAGCAAATTTTATTTTTAGCGCGCATGGTAAATGATCTGAGCACGTTATCACGCGCCGAAAGGGGAATTGCTGACGAGACAGAGATAATCGACGTAGCCGAACTTGCCGCACAGATAAACTCTGAGTACTCGCCACAGGCTGCAGAAAAAAACTTGGCCTTTAATTTGGACATTGGTGGGCGGCTTGGATCAGTCCAAGCTTCTCGTTTATATCTAGAAGAAATCCTTCAGAACTTTATCACTAACGCCATCCGTTACACCCAAGAAGGGTCGGTTACGCTGTCGATTAAAAAGAATCGATCTGGCGAAATTATCTTTAAAATTATCGACACTGGTATTGGCATTAGTAAGGCTGACTTAAATAAAATATTTGATAAGTTTTATCGAGCTGAAGATTATCGCACACGCGAAACTAAGGGTACTGGTCTGGGACTTTACGTATCCGCCAAATTAGCCAAAAAGCTGGGTTGTAAAATTGAGGTAGAAAGCCGGCTGAATCACGGTTCAACTTTTGGTTTTCGATTGAAGGAGTTTAAGAAATGATGAAAAGGATATATAGCGCAGCTTGCTATTTTTCCTTAGATAGACTACAATAACTATTGACAGTCTGTGAAAAGCAGACTTTTTAAATTGGGAGAAAATATGGCACAGAAAGGCAAGGCAAGCAGCAAAACCACGGTTCGTCGGATTAAAGCTACTGACGACGCGCCAAAAAAAGAAAAAACTGTCACGAAAAAGACTAATAAACCAACCAATGTAGTTGCAAAAACAGCTAAAAAATCTAGTGAACGCGGCACGCTAATTGGTTATTTTAAGGGTGCTTGGGCAGAATTGAAGCTGGTTCGTTGGCCAACCCGCTCAGCTACTTGGGCGATGACAGCAGCAGTCCTCATCTTTACCTTAGCTTTTGTCGTTCTAATTCTATTACTTGACGCTGCATTTAATTGGGGCTTTAATCAATTTTTGAAATAAAAGGAGTTATACATGAGTTCAAAACGATACGACGACAGCCAGCAATGGTACGCAATCCATACTTATTCTGGCTACGAAGAAAAAGTTGCTGAATCAATCCGTCAACGCATTAACGGTGTTGACATGGCCGATAAGATTTTTGACGTTATCGTGCCAAAGGAAAAACAGATCCAAATCCGTAACGGCAAGCGAAAAATCGTTGAAGCTAAGATCTTCCAGGGCTATGTTCTGGTAGAAATGAAATTGACTGACGAAACCTGGTACATCATCCGCAACACGCCAGGCGTGACCGGATTTGTTGGCGCCGACACGACACCAACGCCAGTTTCTGAAAAGGAAATTGCCAAGATTAAAAAGCGCATGGGCGTTGAAGAGCCAAAGCACCAGATTGACTTCACCGAAGGCGAAATCGTATCAATTACTGACGGTCCATTCAAGGGATTTGACGGCGCAGTTAGCGAAATCGATGCCTCTAAGGGTACGCTGAAAGTTATGGTTAGCATGTTTGGCCGCGACACTCCAGTAGAACTGGACGCACTACAAGTTAAAAAAGCTTAGCTTGCAATTTAGCGGATTTTTCGCTATAATACTCGGGTTACGCACTATAAACTATAAGGAATAACTATGGCAAAGAAAATTATTGGTAATTTAAAATTGCGCATTCCAGCTGGTCGGGCAACAGCAGGTCCTCCAGTTGGCTCAACGCTCGGTCAGTGGGGCTTGAACATGATGGACTTCATTAATCCATTTAATGACGCCACCAAAGACATGATGGGCAAGGACGTAATTGTTCACATTCAAGTTTACGAAGATCGAACCTTCACTTGGAATTCGCTTGGACAACCAGTTGACGACATGATTCGTGAAAAAGCTGGCATCCAAAAGGGAAGCGGTAAGCCGCACGTTGATAAGGTCGGTAAGCTTACTCGTGCGCAATTACAAGAAATTGCTGAAGCGAAAAAAGACCAATTGAACGCAATCGACATTGAAGGCGCAATGAAAGTTGTTGCTGGATCAGCTCGCTCAATGGGCGTAGAAATCGTCGACTAATTTGAAAAGGAGAATAGCCCCGAATCTGTCGGGGTTATTTTTATGGTAAAATTTGAAAAATGATTGTAGAAAATATTTTAGACAGTGCAGTTATCTCAGCTCTCCAATCTGACCAGCTAATCGTCGCTAAGACCGACACTATTTATGGCGTGCTGGCTCGGGCTGGGTCTAATAGGGCAGTTGAGAGATTGTATAAAGTCAGGCAAAGACCTTTAGGCAAATCTGTCATCGTTCTTGTCGCTGATATCACCGATATTCCCGGGCTGACACCACATATGCAAGAAAAATACCAAAAACTAGCTACAGAACGCCCAACAACAATTATCGTGAATGTGTCTCCTGATTTCTTGCCGCATATACCACATATTAACGGCACACTGGCATTTCGCGTCGTACCAAAATCACTGCTATCGGAATTAATTCATAAAGTTGGCTATCTAGCCGCCCCCAGTGCCAATCTCTCCGATCAAAAACCCGCAAAAAACATCGCTGAAGCGGTCAATTACTTCCATGAATCCGTCGCCATCTACGTTGATTCCGGAGACATAACAGGAGTAAAACGGTCGCAAATTATCCGCATCCGTGAGTGTGGCAAAATTGAATTTATAAGAAAATAATTATCAATAAAAAACTTCCCGTCAAAACACATCAGGGAAGTCTTTTTAAAAATTACTTCACAAACGGATGGGCAATTTCCAAATCTGGACGCTTTTCCGCAATTCTCAGCAGCTCATTATATTTGGCAATTCGCTCCGAGCGAGACATCGAGCCAGTCTTAATTTGACCCGTTCCCAAACCAACTGCCAGATGAGAAATCGTCACATCCTCAGTTTCGCCCGACCGATGGCTCATTACGGTGTTCCAGCCAGCATTTTTCGCCATCACAACCGCTTGAATTGTCTCGGTCAATGTGCCGATTTGATTTGGCTTAATTAAAATAGCATTGCCAGCTTTTTCCTCAATCCCACGCTTCAATCGCTCGACATTCGTCACCAGAAGATCATCACCAACCAACTGCGCAAAATGGCCCAAATCGGCTGTCATCTTCTCCCAATCTTCCCAGGCTTCTTCGTTCAATCCATCCTCAATCGAAAGCACCGGCACGCGCCCCAACAGCGCTTTGTATGTGCGAATCATTTCATCAGCCGACAATATGCGGCGCTCAGTCGACAAGTGATATTTGCCATCTTTATACAGCTCACTTGCCGCCACATCCAGCGCAAATCCAAAGTCAACGCCCAATTTATAGCCGGCCTGTTCAATCGCTCTAGTCAGCAGCAGAATTGGTTCCATATTGCCATTTCTGACATGCGGCGCATAGCCACCCTCATCACCAACCGTCGTCGGATAACCCTCATCTTTCAATATTTTTGCCAGCGCGTGAAACACCTCAGCGCTCATTCGAACTGCATCAGCAAAGGTCGCTGCGCTAATTGGAATAATCATATATTCCTGAAAATCAGTCGCACCGAGCGCATGCTGGCCACCGTTCATCACATTAATCATCGGCATCGGCAGATACATGAACGGACTACCCGCCAAATTGTTCACATATTGATAAAGTTCAACACCACGTGACTTGGCGGCAGCCTTCGCTACAGCCAATGACACCGCTAAAATTGCATTTGCCCCCAAGCGCGCCTTATTTGGCGTACCATCCAGAGATTTCATTTTATTGTCAATCGCCGCCTGATCGAACGGACTCATTCCTTTTAAGGCCTGAACGATTTCATTATTAACGTTATCAACCGCCTGAAGCACACCCTTACCGCCAAACGCTAGTTCACCATCCCTCAACTCAACCGCCTCAAACGACCCGGTACTCGCACCAGAGGGAACAGCCGCCCGCCCAAAAGAACCGTCACTCAGAATTACGTCAGCCTCAACCGTCGGATTACCACGTGAATCTAAAATTTGCCTTGCTTGTATGTTTGTAATTGTTATGTCCATAGTTACTAGTTTATCAAACATTTGCCTCAGTCTCTAAACATATGGTATAATTTCATCACTATCAATCAATGCTGGGAGGTGGATTCGCCGGAGAGTCGCGAATCGCCGTTCGTACCACAGAAAGGATTATTATGGCAAAGAAAGCCGAGTTGCTGGAAAAAGCAGCAGAACTAAAATTAGCAGTCAGCGAGAAAAACACAATCGCTGAAATCGAAGCAGCAATTGCAGAAGCTGCCAATACAGCCAAATCTCACGAGAACAAAGACAAAGACATCGTCGCTGAACGTGAAGCCGTAGTTGCCAAATCTGGCAAGCGTAGTCAAAAAGCCCTAGATGAAGCTGCTGAAAAAGCAGAGAAGGAAGCTCGTAAGGAAGCTGGCGACACCACTCCACAGTCTGACGATGCTGAGGCCCACGTAAAGAAAGGCCCAAAGCCAGTTACTCGTCCACGCTTGGAGCGCCGCGGTAAAAAATACCAGGAAGTTGCAAAAAACATCGAGAAGAACAAATTGTACAGCTTAGACGAAGCTTTGAAATTGGCTACTGAAACCAGCCCAGTTAAGTTCGACGCTAGTGTTGAAATCCACATCCGCCTGGGTGTTGACCCACGCCAAGCTGACCAAAACATTCGCTCAACCGTAGCATTGCCACACGGTACAGGTAAGGATGTCCGCGTAGCAGTTTTTGCACCAGAATCAGAACACGCTGCCGCTAAAAAAGCTGGCGCTGACATCATCGGTGATGAAGAGTTCCTAAGCCAATTGGATAAGGAAGAATTGAACTTCGATATTTTGGTCGCAACTCCGCAGTACATGCCAAAGCTTGGTAAGTACGCACGACTTCTTGGCCCACGCGGTTTGATGCCAAATCCAAAGTCTGGCACCGTTGCTGCCGACGTCGCTAAAGCCGTCTCTGAAGCAAAGGCCGGAAAAGTTGAATATCGCGTTGATAAGCAAGCCATCGTTCACTTATCAATCGGAAAAGTATCATTCGGCACTGAAAAATTGTCAGAAAACGCACGCGCATTCTTAAGCAGCTTAAACTCTCAAAAGCCGTCCAGCTTAAAGGGCGTTTACATTAAGAGCGTCGCAATCGCCACAACTATGGGTCCTGGCATTAAAGTAGAGAACTCTCTGTAATCTTTATATTTCAGGCAATTAAATCCCGTCAATTCTGGCGGGATTTTTGTGTTACTATTGCATTTTTCATTTTTTATGATAAAATAGTAAAGTCCAAATGCTGATGTGTGATACTTCACTTTCCGGCATGGCTGGACAGTGAACTTTTACAATCAGCCCAGACCCAAAAGAAAAGGTGAAATACCATGAATAAGGCCAAGAAAACTCCCTTGAGGATTGCCTTACTGGCGACCCTCTTGGGGCTTCTCGGCGCGATGACCCTCTTCGGAGGGTCGTCCCAAGCGACCCCCTTCGCAGTCTCCTGCGAGGGGAAGGGTTGCATTGAGTGCAACCCTTCCGTCCAAGAGTGCACACCTCCGACTCCGGAACCGAGTGCACCCACTCCGGAGCCTAGCGTGACTCCGACACCCAGTCAGACACCGAGTCCGACACCGGAACCGGAGCCCTCGGTGCCCACTCCAACGCCGGAACCAGAACCGTCGACTCCGGAACCGGTACCCACACCGGCACCGAGCACAACTCCGGAGCCGAGTGCACCCACTCCGGAGCCTAGCGTGACTCCGACACCCAGTCAGACACCGAGTCCGACACCGGAACCGGAGCCCTCGGTGCCCACTCCAACGCCGGAACCAGAACCGTCGACTCCGGAACCGGTACCCACACCGGCACCGAGCACAACTCCGGAGCCGAGTCCGACGCAGCAGGCTCTAGCGCGAACTGGGGCGTCTTCCAACCTCACCTGGCTTGCGGTCATCCTGGCCGCGCTGGGGTGAGAGTTATGGAACAAGGCGCAGCAAAAACGCCGCGCCTGAAACACCCCTAGTCGAGGGGTGCTAGCCCACCCCGCTAGCCCCCCTCGGCGCCAACCATAGGCAGTAAAAGTTCAACACCCGCTCTACAGAGCGGGCTTTTTCTTTGTCTGAATATAGCCATCTATTGACTAGCTTTTAATATTGTTGTATAATTTTATTAATTATGATGCCGAACACTAATCCAGAGCAGCAAAATACTGCGCTTTGTGCAGAATTAGACCTAGCAACAGTAGACAGGAATTTCTTTGGAGATGGAATAGGAAATGGGGGAGAAACCTACGGACTAAGAGCTCACAACAGAGAGGAGGCGACAAAAGCAGCTATACAAATATGCAGGAAATGTCCAGTAATACGTGAATGCCTGAAATACGCCCTAGAAAACCCAGAAGATACCGAATACGGAGTGTGGGGAGGATTATCCGAGCTGGAGCGCAGGGCAATACGTAGAAGAGGGGGAATGGCAATCCGTAGGGCTTTAGAATCCGTCACTTCAGAAAAAACATCATCATAACCCTTGTTTTTTGTTGTCATTTCTGCTACAATTCTAAGGAACATTACCAAAGACAGTGGCGATTTGCGTAAAAACAGATGTAAAAATGCCACCGAGGGATGAAACTAACAGTTTTATTTGACGTCTTTGGTAGTGCGAGAATCAAAGACGTTTTTTGATTCTCCATTACCGCACGTTAACAAATTGGCACATAACAAATTAACTCAATCAAAGAAAGGATTTTTATGGCAATTTCACGCGATAAAAAACAAACTTTGGTTGCTGAACTGACAGAGCTATTAAAAGACGCTAAGGGTACGGCTTTTGCTCGATATCAAACCCTTACCGTTGCCGACCTACAAGAACTACGCAAGGCAGCTCGCGAAGCGGGTGTTACCATCAAGGTTGTTAAAAACCGATTGGTACGCGTAGCTCTGCAGGGTGTCGACACCTACAAAGAAACCGACACCGACCTCCTGGTTGGCCAGTTGGTCTACGCCATCAGTGCCGAAGATGAAGTTATGCCAGCCAAGGTTCTGGACACGTTTGCAAAGACGCATCCAGCACTACAGTTGGCTGGTGGTTTCTCAGGTGAGGGCCTCAGCATCAACGAAGCTGACATCAAAGCACTGGCAGGCTTGCCAAGCAAAGACCAGCTCATCGCCGAAGTGGTGGCGCAATTGCTCTCACCAGTCCACGACACCGTGGGCGCACTGGGTGGCAATTTGCACGGTTTACTAGACGGCATCGAAGCCAAAGCTGCGGCTTAAGTTTAGCAATCAATCATCTCGAGTTATTCGGTCTTCATAAGTCTCCGTGAAGCGATTGCAGCCCGAGCGATCCGAAGGTGCGCGGCGCGAAAAGAGGAGACGGTGAAGATTAGATAACTCGAGATGATAACTAATTAATAATCTAAGGAGAGAGATATATCATGGCTGATATTAAGAAATTGGCTGAAGAACTGACCAAATTGACAGTTCTGGAAGTTAACGAACTAAAAAACCACTTGAAAGAAG
>ERZ773065.511-NODE-511-length-21664-cov-27.452774_pt1 | contig 21664 bp, 19 predicted proteins | sample MGYA00580623_ERZ773065 | MGnify/ENA primary metagenome ERZ773065 (study PRJEB29015, sample SAMEA2738017) | human oral metagenome | biome: human oral; feature: human-associated habitat; material: dental | place: China | collected 2047 ... | reverse complement strand
TATCGATGATATCTACGCCAGCTTTAGCAGCTTCCCAGTATGTAGTACTTGCAAGACCGCAAGTGAAATGGCTGTGCAAGTCGATTGGCAAATCGCCAAAACGTTTTTTGAAAGTAGAAACTAAATCAAATGCATCAGCAGGTCCTAACAAACCGGACATATCTTTAATGCAAAGGGAATCAGTACCCATTTCAACCAAAGTTTCAGCAACTTTCAAGAAGCTTTCAGTTGTATGAACTGGAGAAATAGTGTATACCATAGCGGATTGAACGTGTGCGCCTGCTTTTTTGGAATATTTAATAGCAGCTTCCATGTTACGAGGATCGTTCAATGCGTCGAAAATACGGATACGGTCGATACCATTTTTTACAGCAGCTTTACAGAATGCTTCTACTACATCATCAGAGTAGTGTTTGTAGCCCAACAAGTTTTGGCCACGAAGCAACATTTGTAGTGGTGTATTTTTTACATTAGCTTTTAATTTGCGAAGACGTTCCCATGGATCTTCGTTCAAGAAACGAAGACAGCTATCATAAGTAGCGCCGCCCCAACATTCAAGAGCTTCATAACCGATTTCATCTAAAAGGCCAAGCACTGGTTCCATTTGTTCGTAACGCATGCGTGTTGCCAAAATAGATTGATGACCGTCACGAAGAACGGTTTCACAGATTCTTAATTTTTTAGCCATGTTAATCCTCCAATTCGAAATAGTTAGGTGATGTAATTTTATACATACACTCAATGACTATCCCATACCTATTTATCAACAATTCCTATAGTTCCTACTTACGTAGGTAAAATATGCTAGGAATTATTGGAACATACTTATATTAGACTACTTATAAAATTCTTTGTCAACAAGTATATTATGCTTATTTATCATCAAAAAGCATGCATCTTTGATATAAAAGTGTAAAAAAAGTCACAAAAAGAACCTGTTATGCTAGATTTTATCTTGCATTTTTAATCATTACCAAATGAGTATATTAATGAGAATTCAAAAGCAAACCAATCATCATATCGTTATAATTTTTTATTTATGTACAAAAGTATATCAGTATTTATTGATGTAGTACAACGAATTATCTTGATTTGCAATCCTTGTTATCACTTTTTATGATAACTGGTGAAGACAATCTAAAATTCATGAATATACATTTTCTATTTCAAATATACCTGTTTTTACTTTACCTTTTTAGGAGCTGTTTCAAGGACAATATTCTTACCATCTCGTTTTACTTGAATAGAGAATGCCCCTTCTCCTTCTTTAAAATACTCCATTTTAATATCCAACAACATCTTACCGATAAGCGTTTCCACCTTTTCAGTTAAAAACTCACGATAGAATGCGTCTTGGTTTTGTTTAGGACTTTGATGAATCACAGGTTTCGCTGCATTGCGTTCCGCCTGCATCATAGTTTCTTCAAAGTTATCATCTCCACCCCATTGCTTCATCATTTCTGCATCGGATAAACCTTTTTGAATTTTAAATTTTGCCATTATATACTCCTATTCTGTCAATTAGACTATCCAATATTACAGGCTAATCTAACTAACTCCATATGCTTTTAAGCTTAATTAAGTCTAACCCTTTGTGCCTATTAATTCAATAATATGTTCCTTCACCATAACGGAATCGATACCAGACATACAGTATGATTTCCCTTTAGGACATTTTCGTTTACGACATCCTAAGCAATCCATATCATGATTTTGTAGCACTTTATAGGTTCCAGTTAGAGGTCCCCACTCTGCGGGGTTTGTAGGGCCAAATAGGGCGATTACAGGGCGCTGTAGAGCTACTGCCATATGTAGTGCACCCGTATCACAGGCCACTATCACATCACATTCACCAAGAAGAGCCGCCATTTCACGTAAAGTAGTCTTACCTAATTTATTGTAAACTGGCAAGCCCTTTTTCTCTACATGTTGCATCAAATCTTTGAACTCTTGTGCTTCTTTTGGCCCCCCAAAGCATATAAAATTACTTCTATAGGCCAAGGAATCAATTAGTTGTTGCCACTTCTCATGAGGCCAAGATTTAGTTTGCCATGATGAACCAAGAACTAAACCAATCAACGGCCTATCTTTTTCTCTAAATGCCGTTTCAACTTCAGACTTAGCTTGTTGCTGCTCCTCATCTGTCACAATAAGGTCCATTAGCTCCATATTCTCAGTCTCAACAAGAATAATTTTTTTATTTAATGCCCCTGGCAGTAATTTAGCTACATCAAGATATTGCTCTATAACATGTTTTGACCTATCCTTCGATTTGTGATTAGTAAATAACCAATTCAGTTCCTTAGTACCACCTAATCCTAGCCGTATAGGTGCACCAGATGCCAATAATACAAGCCCCGTAATAAGCCTGCCTTGTACATCAACAGCTATATCAAAATTATAAGGCTTTAAACGTTTTCGTAAGTCCCACCACATGTTCCACATGGTACGAAGATGTAGTTTTTTGGAATGAGCCTCATATTCATCCCGTTCCCAAGGAATTATATGGTCTACATACGGATTATATTCTAAGAGTTCAGCCATGCTAGGTGTAACAATCCAATGTAATTTTGCATCCGGATACTGTTGTTTAATCCACCTTGCGGCGGCTGTGGCATGCAGTATATCACCAATATAACTGAGCCGTACAAACAATATATTCATAGACAACCGCCTTTCTCATGTATTATCATCACCCGTTAAACCACCATCTCGTATACTCATATACTGATTATAACGAAATATATATGAGTTCAACTTGAATTATGTCGTATAAAACTAAATGATTTTATAAATAAAGCCTTTATAACCTGAGATTATAAAGGCTTTATGTTAATTCTTTTTCTTAGAGCTAGATTCTTTAGATGATTTATCGTTATCTTCTGTTACTTTGGTCGTATCATCACTGCCATTGGCAATAATTTCTTTCACAGCATTCATGGTTACTTCAGACAAGGTAGTCGGATTATTATATTTATAAATAGGTTTAAATCCTACGCCTAATTTACCAGAGTATACAGTTAATACATTATTATCTTCATCGACACGAGCAATATAGATGGTCTTGCTAGTATCTACACCAAGCAAACGGAATCGTCCAGGTGGGTTGATAACACGCCAGCCACCTTCGATACCATTAAACATAAAGATATCGCCAGTTTTAGCATTATCATAGAAGAAATTATCTTCATCATAGAATACAGCAATACGACCAATATCCGTAGCTTGCATGTAAACGCGACGCGTATCATAGTTTGCATCAGTTCTGTAAATCCGGTATGCACCTTCACGGACTTTCACCTTCATGTACACCACATTTGTCGCTTCGGAATACGCCGCATCAACAATACGACTTCCCTTTGGTACATCTTCAAGTTCTGTATCTACTTCGTGTTCCGGATCATCTGCATTAAGTCGGGCCATAACAACCTTGTTGTCCGTATACAAGCCCATAATTGCGTAGTTACGATCTGGCATCCAGTCAAAATAGCTAATGGAGCGACCTTTCAAATTAACCGTTGTGGGCTTGCTTTCACCAGCCTTATAAATCCGGAGTGATTCATCTGTAACAACAGCCATAAATTGGTGGTCATAAGATACGTATTTACGTCCCTCTTTTACGTCGGGGAAGTTTTTCGTGTCATCCTTAGACGCACCAGAGACGTTAAAATCCGTAGTCGGTGCAAACATATATTGATCAAGGTACAGATACACCCCTCCTTGCAGTAGAATGCCTACTGCAAAGGCGCTCAGTACACGCGTAAAAGGTTTCATTGTTCCTCCTATTTCACGATAAACGCCGTAGGAATCATCCGTTCCCCTAACAAATCGGCTGGTTTATTTACAACTTTGCCATTTAAATACAATGTAGAGCTAGAGCCACCATCTAGGTTAGCCGCAATGTATGCGCCCTTTTCATAAAGTACATCTTGCACATCACGCAAGGTAGCACCCAAGGAATAGCCTGGTTGACGACCGTCGATCACAACGAACAACACAGTACCATCCTTACGTTGACCTATGGCCGTACGAGGACCTACGCCCCAACCACCATCGCCATCAGTGATCATCTTCTTACCATCTACAATAAGAGGCGGCCCAAAGGTAATACCTTCCATAGCCTTCATATCAGCTAATTCGGTTTTATCATAGTTGCCTGCAATCAAGTTACCAGATTTAGAGAAGCCTACAAAATCAACGGATTCATCAGGACCTACATCCTTACCGATGATATAATCCCCTTCGTGAAGGATAAAGCCATATGGCAAGCGGCCTGTACCAGTACCATTAGGATCATGAAAACCACCACCATTGATAGCTGCTACGGCACCATTCATTTTAGCGATGTTACTTGTGGTATCCCCTTTTTCTTGGATGTTTGCAGCTGTCGCAACTTGGATGCGACGAGGATCTGGAATTTCAAGCACGTACCCTACATAACGGGAAGACTCAATTTTTTCCAATTTTAGGTCTTTATCTTCGCGAGCATTAAATTTAAACAAATCTTGACTCTTTACAACACCTACTGTCCCTAAAATAGATTGCAATTCATCGTTGCTAAATAGCCATGTAATGTATTGAGGATGACGAGATTGTAAGATAGCACCAATTACGGCACGTTTTACATTATTAAATGGTCCAAACAATACCACGAATGGTGATGTAACTGCGGTAAATAAGAACACCATAATGATGAACTTTACCCAATTCTTTTTAAACAATGTATATCTCCTTATAAATCACTGTAATGTTCAGTGCTAATTCGTTCTTCAAAATGCTTGATGTCTACGGCATTACCAACCCAAACACGTAAAATATTGTATGGATTATCCCCTGTATGAGCCCAACCGGACTTCATAGCCATAGCCATCTTTATACCACTGTCTTTTGTAGCAGCATCAGTATCCTTATTTTTGTCCCCATAGGGATAACAGAACCAAGGATTATCTGTAATGCCTAACTTATCAGCTAACGCTTGTTGTGCTTTTTGAATATTTTCCATTTGTGCCGATTTTGAAAGTTGGCCCATTTCCACATGTTGGAACCCATGATTAGAAATAGTTATACCATTATCTTTCATTTCTTTTAATTGTTCCCATGTAAGTCGTGTGCCTACATCGCCTGGGTTAACAAAAACAGTAGCAGCAAAGCCATATTCTTTCATCAATGGATACACGATAGAGTATGTATCTGCATAACCATCATCAAAGGTTAGTACTACAGGTTTTTCAGGTACCGCAGCACCATTGACTACATAATCGTATAACTGATCCATCGTCAACGGATGGTATCCATTATCCTTGAGGAATTCCATTTGCTGGCGGAATAAATCCTCTCGGATAACCGCATCATTATCTTTATCATCGCCAATCTTGTGATACATGAGCACTGGAATTCCTGATGGATGTACCATCGTCACCTCTTTCACAGATGGCATTTTAGTTTGTGTTTCTGTCGTTTGCTGTGAAAGCATTCCACATCCTGCTAACACTGTAGCAATTACAATTGTGCAAAGCACTACCAATGAAAATCGTTTCATAGGTCCCCCTTTATATAGACACAATTTAATAACTTATATTATATCATTTATAAGAAGAATAGTAAAAACTAGCGAATTGTTTACCCGTGATTGTAATCTACTCAATAATGTTTTAATATTTTAATTATAATATATTTCACATAAACGATACCATTTCATCAAATAAAGGATTTACTATGAAAAAACGCCTAACTATTATTCAAATGGACGTCCATGTAAATGACGTAGAATATAACTATACTCGTGTTCAAGAATTACTCGTTCAATCACTTTCTGAAAACCCAGATATTATCGTATTACCAGAAACCTGGAATACTGGATTTTATCCATCTAAAGACTTGATTAACATCGCTGATAGAAATGGAGAGCGAACTAAATCATTATTAAGTACATTTGCGAAAGAGCATAACGTAAACATCGTAGGTGGATCTGTAGCAGTTGCTAAAAATGATGTTGTGTTCAATACCTCCTATGCCTATAACCGAGAAGGCACGCTCGTTGGAAAGTACTCTAAAATGCACGGCTTTAGTCCAGCGAAAGAAGATCAATACTTCGCAGGCGGTACGCACACCACACATTTTGAGCTAGATGGCATTCCGTGTAGCACCGTTATTTGCTACGATATCCGCTTTCCAGAATTAGTGCGCATGGCCGCATTACCAAATACAGAATTGCTATTTGTGCCAGCTCAATGGCCTACTATGCGCCTACGACACTGGCAAGTACTTAATGAAGTACGATCCATAGAGAATCAATTATTCGTGTGTGCTGTAAACGGCTGTGGCACGGTTGGTCGCATCCAAAGTACGGGACATTCCGCCGTATACGATCCTTGGGGTACAAATCTATTAGAAATGAATACCGAGGAGGGTATTGATTCTGTGAATATTGATTTCGATGTTGTCGAAGACATTCGCAACAAAATCAATATATTCAGAGACCGTAAACCAGAACTGTATAATCTATAACATAAAAGACACATTGCTATAATTTGCAATGTGTCTTTTACATTAGAATTCAATAAGATTCCACATATCCTCCGGCACTTGTTCTAGAGGTTTATTTTTGGCTATCGCTTCTTTTAAAATATCAATCGTATCTTGAATCTCTTGCTTATCCTTTGTATTTGGATCATGGAGTATAACACGATTTAAGGAATCTTCACCAAATTGTTTTAAATATTCCTTTTCTACTTGGTTTAATTCACGACGTAAATACTTCAAGACATCACTCCTTATAAATTATATTTTTGTTGTATCTCTTTTGCCGTAAAGGTATCCGAAGCCATACTGGCCATAAAATTACCGGCTAATATACTCAATCTAATATATTAGGAGACAATTGTCTACAAATTTACAATATCATCTATATTATTTTGTCATACTTGCTTTTAATGCAGCAATTTCTGCACGAAGTTCTTGTAATTGAGTATCTTGCGCAACATCCTTAGCTTTCAAAATACTGTTTTCGGCTTGTAAGGATTTAATTTGACTATTCATTTGAGCCTTACTCATAGCATTGCCGGCCCCCACTTTGAGAGATACGCCAGCATTAACCATATTCTCACCATTGCCTACTGCACCACCAACGCTGATAGTAGTCATATCGTTAGGGCTATAAGAACCACCAATAGCTACTGCTTTTTGACCATTATAGATACCAATACCAGCAGCCACGCCAAATTTAGTACCATCACCACTTACAGGATGTAATGCAGCAGCACCAGCCCCTACCTTATTAATACGAGAGTCAAGATTTGACACGCGTTGGTTAACAGAAGACAAACCTGTTTCTATAGTATCAACACGATTATCTATATTCGTAATTTGTTGATTAATAACAGTGCCTCTATCCTTCATTTCTTTACGTACAGCACTTAATTATTCTTCTGTAGCTGCACGGCCTTGCGTAGCAAAGTCCGGCATATCTACCGTTGTATTTGTTAATCCTGTAATCGTAGATTGATCTTTTTCTCCATTGATAACAATATCGCCAGCAGCAATAGTTTCACCAGCAATCACTGTTTCTGTTGCACCTGTTGCACCATTATTTGTAGTTCTGAACACAGTACCATTTTGTTTTACCTTCACACTGTTAGATTGACCACGACCATTATCTACAGATTGATCAATGCCATTTTTGCTTACAATAAAGCGGCTATCTTCGGAGCGCACTACGAGACCACCTTGTTTGAATTCTAAGGAGTCTTTTATTGTAGGCATAACTTTTAGATTTTCTGTACGTACAGAACCACCATCGATTTCTGTGTAATGTTCACTTCCATAAGCTGCATTACTTACACGCACCTTACCGTCTTGAATAGTAGTATTTTTCTTAGTGTTGCCTGCATAATCTGTACCTGTTACACTTATACCCTCGCTATTAAAATTAAATTCTTTAGAACCACCGAACATACCTTTCGAAGCAGATGCAGAGATGCTTCCTTCAGTTCCACTAATATTGACATAGTTCGTTGCATCAACAGAGGCGATTCCACCGAGTGAAACGAGCACCGCAAGAGCAGATGCTGCCACAGTATAACTCTTTAACTCACTACTAAATTTACCTGTACGCTTCGCAATCTCTGATACAACCGTATAACAACCTTTTTTGATATAAAAATAACTTGATACATCTTATTTATTTGAAAAGTCCCTCCTAAAACTCTTACACTATAGTCATTATTTCATTTCCACTATTTCTATTTATGAAAACGAATATCACTATCAATATATCTATTTATATTTCTAATGTCAATATTTTATTTATTTTTAAGTACATTTATCAGTTAATTAAATACAAAATGAAGTCATTTTTATAAGTAAAAAATGAACCATCATCTGTTTTTAGGCATACAAAAAAGACATGTTACTCGTCTCTCTCGTAACATGTCTTAATTTGTATATAAATCTCTCGAACTATATCATATTGTGTCTGGCCGAACTCTCTAATCCCTTTTTGACACACCAGTATGTCTATAATTATTTTATATTTTAAAATATTTTATGCAAATAATTTTTTTATTTTAATAATTACTATTTATAAAGAGATTAAATCAGCTAATTACAATATTAAACCTACAATTAACCACGCTGACAGAAATAAATAATATAATTTTTCTCAGGACTCACTGCTGCCCCCAGTGCATATGGATGATTCCAATTACCACCGAAATCAAATAAATATATTACATAATCATCAGGTAATTTTACCGAATCTTCATTAAAAGAGAGTCTATGTAAATATTGTTTCTGTAGTTTTCGATTCTCCGACTCTGTATAAATAGGATATTCCTTCTTATCTAAACCTACCGTATCCATCTGTTTAGGTTTTAATATATCTCGCTCAGCCTCTACTCTCTTTCGAGTTTCTATATAACGCTTATACTTAGCATCGCTACTTTCACCATCAATTTTAATCTTATTAAACTCAGTCAACACTTGATTCTCTAATTCATATATTTCATCAACAGATTTCTCAATAGGATTATCCACTAGATTTTGTACATATTTACCCATAGGTACTGTTGTATTTTTTACAACAACTATCGATGTAGGCAGTAAGGTTTTCAAGGTATCTGCATATTCCATATTCGAATCAACATAGTTTTTTACATATACATTAGATAAATCCGATTTCGAAATGACAACTTTAGAATCAGTCTTTGCCTCATCAATGTAAGGCTTCAATTGATCTGGTGTACCACCAAAGGCCAGTTGTACATATGAACCGCCTTGCAAGAATGGGGGATTACTATGCAGATGAATATTCTTTGCAAAGCTAGGTATTTGTTTAGGAAACCCTGGAATCGTAGCAACTAGCTTATAATCCTTAGGATTATTAATAGGATACTCAATTAACTCTATGGGCTTAAAAAATGCCTCTATTGATTCTTTTATTTCCTCTTTAGTTCTAGCCGCATACAGATCATAAGATTTCCCTTTATTCTTTTCTAGAAAGGCTTTAAATTCTTTATCACTTGCTTTATTCTTATCTGCACGTGTTCTGTAGGATGGAATATTAACTGGATTAGTTAACTTAATCGCCCCGTGTCCATTCTTTCTCATATAAGGACTTACGATACGTAATGGTTTATCTCGATTACCATATCCAATACCTTGCTTATTTGTTTCTAACGTATTATAACGTGTGATTTGTTTAAGAGCCTTTTCATCCCGATCATTATAAAGAGGGTCAAAAATTTGATACTCCACCTTCATATCTGACTTTTGTAAGTCTAACGTAACACTTGACGTCTGACCTTGATTTTCAACTGATGCAGCCAAACTAGATTGACAAGACAATGCTAGCGAAAGCATACATAAGGCAATACTTTTTTTAATCATATATCTCTCCCATAAAACTCTGCTCATACAGATATAGAAAATGGACCTACAGCGAACTGTAGGTCCTTATATTTGGTGCGGTTGGAGGGACTTGAACCCTCACGAGCGTACGCTCACCACCCCCTCAAGATGGCGTGGCATTTAATAAATATTTATAAAATCAAGGAATACAGCATTTATCAGCTTTTATACTACATATATAATTATATATTTTAGCATATTTTAATATAAATTGATGTCAAATTGATGTCAAAACTGCAAAAAAAAAATAGTGCACCTACTTTTATAGTAAGTGCCCTTGTTTAATAATCAAAAGTTGTCTGCATATCCACCTTTATGCAGTAAGGAGAAATGGGATCACCTCCATGTTATCTGCGTAATGCACCAGCCAAGAAAAGTGCAGCATTACTAATCGCCCATGTATCACGCTGGCGACGCAATCTTTGTTCAGTTCTTCTGTTGTTCTTTAGTTCCGCTTTCAACTCGTTCAATGATACGGAGGCTGTTTCCAATGAGCTCGCCTGCTCGATTATTAATTCCGATGCTTTCGCTAACTCTTGCCCCTGTTTCTTGTTGATATCCTTCAAGGCGATTAAGTCCTTCTCCCTCTCTTCGTTGATAATCTTCAATTCTTGCAATTCGGTCGCCTGCTTGACCGTTAAGCTCTGAGCTTCGTTCAATGATAAGTTTGAGTTCTTGATTGAGGCGTCGGCTTCGATTAAGTTCGTTTTGAGTTTGTTCCAATCTTTCAAGGGCACGCTGATAGTTTCCTCTTGCTGTGATGTAGCCGTCGATGAGCTGGCATGCACCAATGACGAGCAACAAAGCACAAACAAGCATAATAAACCGCTTAACAGTAATTTGAGATTTAACCGCATTGATGTAGTTCGTGATTTTCTCATACATATCTAGCCCCCTATTTAATCAAGATCATTCCAACGTGCTGCATACCCTCGCACATCAACATGAACGAAGTCTTGGTGATAGTAACAGCCAATGCCGTCGGCGCCACATTCCTCGGCCACCTGTGCAAGATAATCCACGTTAACGCCGTCATAAGTAATATCGGCGGCTGTACCCTCAACATGTTGAGAGTTAGGTACGCCCCCTACTTCCTCATTATGGATAGGGCACCGATAGCCGCTTAACACTTCGATAGGCTTGCCGATACGCTCACGGATAGCGTCCAATACGTCAACGAGCCTTTTATCAATCACATGGTCGAGAATAGCATGTCCGTCGCTATCGTATCCATGACGCCCACATTTACAAGCAAATTCGTAATCATCAAAATATGTACCAATTTTCATTGTATGCACCTCTTTATTTAATACAAAAGCCACGCCCATATAGTCTGAGCGTGGCACAAATAACACTATATTATTTTTTCAAAATCATATCCACCCTTGCATGAACCACGTCAAGCAATCCTGATATGGTAGAATTTCCGCCGTCTCGCATGTTCTCGAGTATGCTCAATAGTTCCACCGAGCCGAGATATAGCCATACGATATTAACGGCGAAAGCGTATTGACCTGCCATATAGTCAAAGCACCATGCGGCGCCAGTAGCAAGGCAATATGTTAAAACTTTTGTAACAAAAGGCTTTCTCATATGCTTAGAGGATATTAACCCCTTACCCCATGCAGCTGGAATCGCTATATATTTGTCTAATGCGGTTAGATTATCAGCATTTGCCCCCATATCTACAAGCATTTGATACGATATAGCCGCCCATTTTGTAATGAGGTCTAGGAATACCAATAATATGAATATACCTAACACCTGTACATGTTTTAAGCCAATCATATATATCGCCACATCAGCGATGACGGCAAGCAAGGCCTTTAGAACGAAAGAATCCGTCAACGTCCGCCAAGCCTCGCTCATGAAATTCGTTAATTCTTGCATGTGTTCCCCTTTATTAACCCCTTACACGCTTTCCGTATAGCTACTTGTATATTGTTTAGTGGCGTTGTTCCAAACAATATAATTTCTATCAATATTATTAAGAGCACAGCTTGTTTTACCAAATCCTTCTCCGGTAATAGGTATGATTGCGTATATTTCTTCTGTTAATTTAAAGGACACATTTTGGTAATCAACTACAATGACGCCGATCGAAGCGATTCGCTGAACGCCTGTATCATCAACGACACTATCTCTATTTAATAACAACATCACTTTTTTGTCTGACTTAATCGACACTTTAGTAAGCCCAGCATTGCCCCATTTTGGAACGAATTTAAACGGAGTTGTGCCGTCATATTCGGATACATTGATTTCCAACTCATTGCCGTATCTTGTGTACACTACGCCGTTAGGTGCAGTATACACATCATCCGTGGATGGCGCTGTTTTTCGAATAATTAAACGGCTGTATTCTTGGTTGTTTAAATCGTAATACGTGAGATTAATGTCGACAGCCCCAAACGGATCGATATTAACCCTCATATTATCGCTTTCGAATTCATGCTTTTCGCCACCGTTAATGGATGCTTTAAAATGAGGTTCCCCTTTTAAATCAATATATGTTTGCCCTGCGTTAGGTTGTTCGTATTCAAGTTGTTTAGGCGTGTATTTAATATTGTCGCCAAGTAATTCGACAACCTTGGCAATTACTGTATTAACATTTGAGTCCGGCAAATATATATTTTTTTGTCGCAATAATTGAGCGGCGGTTTCGGCACTACCTGGATCGCCTTTAGGACCTCTTGGGCCGACCGGGCCTTGGATACCTTGAGGTCCTACAAGGCCAGTCGCACCTTGCATACCTCTCAAACTGTCTAGCCACTCCTGTTCTGTGCCTTGAAATCCGTGTGCTACTGCGATAGCGTAGGCGCTTTTGCCTAACCCATCTAATAAAGGTAAAGTTGTTTCTTTGTCAAATTTAATTGTTAAAGTGTTGTCTGCCATGATTGTAATCCTCCTTAATTATGCATAGAAATATCTGGTATGATTGTCATCGTACCCTGACCAAGCTTTAGCCACTTTTCATCGTTGTAAATAAATGCGTCGTATAAATAGTCGCCACCAGATATATGCTTATTTGCTGACTCTTGGCCTGATATAAGAAATGTTACTTGCTTACTTTCAATTACTGGTTGTAGTTCTAATATCACCTCTCCATAGGGGCGTTTGCGGATTTTACAAACCCCTTCATAACCACTCAAATCAAAATCACTACCTTGAGGAACGACATAACTAAAACTAAAGTCGCTCCCCGTGTGTAGCGTTAAATCCTGCTCGACCATAGAACCTCCTTTACTTTTTAGCAATAACTAGTACAAATAGCTCCCCATACGAATATGTAGTTGATTCGTAGGTATTTCCGGCATCGTTGCCGGAAGACCATTCTCGATAAATCTTAGATTCGACTACGGCCCTACGTTTTTCGAAAACCCCTATATTCGTCCCCGTTTCCTTATCTTGACGAGAATATATTTGACATTCGCCAATGTACCGCCTACGTTGCTGATCCATCTCCGAATCGCTAATTCTGGCCTTTGTAATGTCATTAAAATTACCCTCATTGCTCTTCGATGTGTAACTTTCTGTAAATACACAACCAACTGGTACAAATGTACATTGACTTTCATCAAAACTTTCAGGAAGTGGGCACCAATCACCATGCCGGACTTTTTGCACATAAACTATTAAATTTTGCAGCTTAAATCCAGCTTGATAAATTGACTGCGCGTCAATTCGTGAAGCTGTAATATTAGCGCCTATAATATTACCGTTAGCATCGATTTGGAACGTATTATTTGCATTCTTAAAGGTGCCTCCGGTAATGCTGCCTCCGTACACTTCCCCAAGATTTCCGCTTACTGCACTTAATGCATCAACGTGCATTTTGTCAGCACTCACGGCTCCAGCCTGTATCATTTTGTCAGTGATGATGTTCTCATCAAACTTGGCTTGTCCTGTTACGTGCAGCAACTTGCCATCAATACGTGTTCCTGTTTTGCTTACGTTGATTCGACTTACAATTTCATCGCCATCTAGGTTTTTGATTTTGAGATCGATGTCATCTGTTAATTGTGAAATTTGAGATGCTACACCGCTAGCCAAATCTTCAACTTGCGTAGAGTATTCATTTGTTTTTTGAGTTAATTCACCAATCCTTTTATCAATTTCCTTAATGCCGAGTGCTTCTTCATCAATTAATGATGGGCCGATAGTAGCAGGTACAGACGCACCTATGATTGTTGAATATGCTCCCTCACCAAACACGTCAATGTATGCCACTTTAATATCGAATACACCCGCAGTATGAGGAATCATAACTACGTTTGAAGTAATAAAGTACTTCTCCGCGTCGATGTACACATTTGCACCGATACACGCATCCGGAATACTATCAAATACTACGCTAACCCCTGTGATAGTCCCTTTGACTTTCACATTCTGCGGTGCAGTTGGTGTTTTAGCATCATAATCGATACGCAAAGCCGGCCCATATCCTTTAACTGGATTATGTCCATATACGAATACAGCTCCTCTCCGTGCAGATAGCTTAATTTCGGCGTTAATATCAATAGTCTTTGCTAACCGATTATTAGCTTGGCCTGTATTGCTATCTAGTCGAACTTCATAAAAATCAATGTAGGTATTTTCTATTGGGTCCCAGGATACGGTGATAGTCTTTCCTATCGTTATTGTTCCGCTTACCGGTGCCTTTGGTGTTGCTACACTTTCAGCCGATACAACAGCTTTTATTTCAGCGAGTGCCGGGTCACTTTCATTTCCAGATGTGTCCACCGCTTTTAACTTAAACTTGTAATCACCAGAATTAGGGATGAAATAGGAGTACGTTGTACCCCCGATGTGTTTAATCAAAGGTACGTCATTGACATCGTATAATCTGTAGCCGTGTAGGTCCGCTTCCGTATTAGGTTCCCAGGACAAATGCAACACACTGCTATTCACAGCATCCTGTTCAACTTTAAAGCCTTTAGGTATTGCCGGAGGGATTTCTTTACCGTACACATATACTGCCCGTTCTACCCCTTCATAAGCAGTACCTAAATCATTTGTACATACAATCTTGACGTCATAATTTGTATCAGTCGCTACACTAGGAATAGTAATGCTTGTTGCACTACCATCAAGCACTGCGAACTGCTGCCACTCTTGCGATGTAATGGCTTTGTAATACACAATGATATTCTTGGCCACTTTATCACGTGGCATTTGCCACGTACCATTGATATCGCATAGTACAGTGCCGTCCTTTAATGTTTTTACATCTGCTAAAAGTACAAGATTGGTTACTTTAACCACATCTGATTTAGTCGTGTAGTCGATAATTGGCACGGATCCATCATCACCTGCATACAGCTCCGGATAATACTCAATACAAGATATCTTGCGGGTCATTTCTGAATTAGACTTATTGATGGCCAATACCCTAAAAGGCTTAGCTTCTTTTGTTGCTTCGCCATAAGTATATAAGTCATCTGTTTGGATAGCTGCACTCTTGGCAAGCGTTAATGTACAACCACTAACCCCAGTTACATCGTAAGACTCTAGTGCATCCGTTTGAGCGTTGCGTATCATCAATCGATAATGCTTACCTTCATCGAAGGTAACATCTCTATCAAGGACTACCTTGTTACCTGTAGCAGATACTACACGTCCGCCTTGCCCCCAGTCTGTCACATCGTGTTGTAGTAGGATTACATCCCCTATCGTACACGCTATGGCGTCTGTGAAAGCCTCGAAGGTACATGTCCGCACCTCGTACTTATTGGCTCTTAGGTAGTGTTTAGCGTAATTGTAGGCTTGGTCTACATCCACGCACCCCATAAGTTCCACTTGTGCCGGACTGGCAAGGGACGTAATCACATCGTACTCTTCACTAAATACAGGGAGTACATCACGTTCATAGTCCTTTTGCTTATTGAGGAATGATACCTCAATAGCATTGGCCCTTGCGGAAGTTGCTTGAAATTCCTCGGCAAACGAATCCATCTTTATGTTACCTACAGTAAATAGCTGTGTAGGTGTAGCCGCATAATCATATATGCAACTAAATCTAGTTCCTAGAGGTATCACCTTCCCCCTACCTACGTTTTCGGCGTATTTGAGCGCATCCCATACTTGGCTAGCTGTGTCATAGACGTAATTAAATGTAATATGCTTTTCGTCGCATTTGTCTGCCCATGCTTTAAACGCATCATATACAAATCGTTCACGTGGTGTTCCTTTAACTACGTACTCATCGCCAATCTTTCTGCAGTGATGCAAGATATCATAGCAAGCCCATGCCGGATTAGTTGCTGGTTTAGCTTCATACGCCCCTGTGTAGCTATTAAATACATATACTGTCTTACGTTCTTGTAGCCATGTCACACTAGGATCATTACCATTCAATTGGTCGGTAGCCAATGCCTTGATGCCGATAAGAACCTTCCCAGGATGAATAAAATCGTCATATACAATTTGAGTAAGTTGCGACCAGTACACTTTATTCACATGGCGATTAGAAGTACCGTCCTTATGCGCACATCGTAATCGGATCTCATATTGTCCTGGCTCCCTAACATCGAATCGATACGTGCGATAAATAGCACTATTAACGCTATCTTTTATCAGCCCTGTATATTGGTTTTTGTCAATTGGAGTTGGAGAGTGGCTATTTAACTTGTACCACTTACCTTCCTCTAACTTAACCATTGCACTTTGACCTTTTTCATTGCTTAACGGTAGCGGTGTCCATTCGGCAGTACCGACTTTACGAATACCCCCTTCTAATTGAATACTTGTGCTGCTAAGACCACCTTTGTCGTTTGCATAGTACAAGCCATTAGGTAGCGATACAGTTAATTCAATGGCATTAGACAAGTTCCCCTGAGTTTGGTGTGTTGACCAATCATGGGTAAGCTCATATGTTAATGGTTGGTCTGCGTAGTTATCGTTAAAGTTAGTGATAGCATCTTGATTGTTAGTGCCAAGCCTTACATCGACTTGCACGTCCTTGTAGTTGCCGACAGGATTGCCATTAAGTTTGATATCAGTAATAGCATCGATAGGGCCTTCGCCCGCACAGTATAACAGGTTAAGATACTGCTTACTACCATCGCTAGTTACGTGTCGAGAAATAAGCATACCTGCACTTTTAGACTTTCCATATGTAATAGCTAATGGGTGTCCTTGACCTATTACAGTCTGTGCACCTTGCCATCCATATGTTGCCGATTGCTCTGTATTTGAGTTATCAACTTTAGGCGAGGTTAGCTTCGATATAATCGAGTTACCAATCATCCCTATGGCCATTGCTGCCAATGTACGGCCTAACACACTACCGATACCAAATATGGCACCGGATGCAATACCAGCAGTAGCGACAGATAAACCGATTGATAATAATATACCTAATACTTGCTTTTCTAATTTAGGCAATATCACTATATATGCATCGTCAATCGGTATTGCAGTGGCATCCACCAATTCACCATTTACGGAGTACACCCAATTTCCGGGTTCCGTAAAGTACTGATTAAGTTGTTTCCCTTTAACATAAGGCACAAGGTTCTCTTGCTTAGTGGTAATGTCGAATGGGTTTCGAGCGATTACTAATTTAATCATCGTGAGCCTCCTTGTGCCTGTACATTCCTATGATACGTTTTCTTAATCTTTCTACTGGCACAATACATACACCGGCATATTCGGTAGAATGTATCATCTTACCTTCGCCTACATATACTGCGATATGATCAGCATTATTACTGTAGAGGTTCATGACAATTATGTCCCCTACTTCCGGCTCCTTGACTTCCTGCCATGGAGAATTCATATCTGGCCAATACGTTGCGTATGGCTCAAGCTGAACACCGGCTCTCTTGTACACTTCTACCACAAGTTCCCAACATGGCAGTTCCTTCCACGTAGTACCTACTAGGTTATTTAGAGTTAGACGCATACAAGCCCCCTTGTGGTATTGTTGGCTCACCTCCGAACCGCACACTATTATTTAGTTCACGGCATCGTTTGAGAGTCTTATTACAACTTTGGGCGTGGCCACTATAGCCACACTCTGCAGACTTAAATTTAAAAGGACAGTAGTCTTTCATTACTCGAACAGGTGGGAACCTGCGTGAGAATGAGAAGTCTGTACCTAATGTGAACACTACCCAGTCTGCTTTAGATTGGGATGCATTAATGATGAACGTTTCTTCTAGTTCAATGATGTCCGGTAAGTTAGTATTAAATATTCGAATATTGACCTCACAATCTGTGAGACCTTTATTCTTTTCTACCAATCGTTGGATAGTTCCGGTTACATTCGCTACAGAGAGTTTGACGTTCGGCATCTGCTTAGTGTCCTCGTTGATGTCCTCCAGCTTGAATGGGAAGGCGGTGTACTGCTTACCGGCTAAAGTCAAATCTTCGGTGTTATTCACGAGGAGAATATTTCCTTCCGGGTGATGCAATTCAAGAGCCATTACCCATGCTCCAGTGGAGGATATCTTATTTTTTTCGATAATAGATGCAGTTGATAGCGTTAACATCTAAGCCTCCTGTAATTGAATAGAACCATTCCATATGCCATAATCACTAGCGGAAAAGCGGAGTTGGTCAGCGAACCTAACTCTTATCTTCGCTAAGGTTTCTGGGTGTGTCCATAGAAATATCTCTGCGGTATTTACTTGGTCAAAGAAATTTCTCAGACGAATATATTCTGTAGTTGGAATTTTATAATTTACTGAATATGATCGTAATGCTCTTGTAGTTTTACGATGTGTAAGCACCGTCATATTCTCAACCTGTGCTTTACGACTGACATCAGGTGTAGTTTCATCGATAGGGTATATCGGATATCTTATGTTTGGAAATTCTAACATACGCTATACTGCGGCTGCTTTGATTGCATCCCGCATACCTCCTTTGTTTGTCATAAGACTTGATACAACTACATCAACTATCATTTGTTCGCCATCGAACTTAGTTTCTTGTTGTTGGCTATCAAGTTGTTGCCCAGATTGATTAATAATATTGACAATAACTTTGCTTGCAGCTCCGCCACCTACCAGACGCCGAGTTTCGCTCGCAGTATAAATGCGGTGTGATCCAGAGGATTGAAATAATTCCGGTCCGTTTTCACCGACCAACATGAGTCCTGGATTCGTTACCCCTCCCGAAGCGAATCTATTTCCAGTGAAAGCAGATCTAAACGAACTGCCTCCAGCAAAGGATGATATCCCTTTTGCAGCACCTAGAGAACCTAAGCCGCCTACAACACCGCCGAATAATCCTTGTAACTTAGGCATTACATATTGTTGGAACGTTAACTGAATCATCATCTTAATAATGGCATTTGTCATATCCTTGAATATGTCCTTAATGCCTTTACTGAACGACTTCGTTCCTGTTGCCATAGCCTCGAGATTATTTGTCCATGCAGAATTAATAGAGTTCATCGTACTATCGAAAGTAGACTTTGCTAAGTCAGCATAGTTGGTAGTCTCTTGCTTATACTGGCGAGCAGCTTCCTGCAAACTCGTTTTCAGACTGCGACCTGCAAGTTCCCATAACTTTTGCTGGGACTCTAACAGATTCTTTTCAATCTGCAGTCTTTGTGTCGCACTTAATTGAGCCTCTTTGACTTCGCTTCGTGCGTAATCGATGTATGATTTTAACTCTTCAGCAAGTAAAACGTCCGCATCACTACGAGATAAACGACCCAGCGGAACCATATTAGTTAAGTGGTCAATGGTTTCGCTCGTTTGCGTGTATGCTAACTCTCTGATTTTCTGCTCAGTATCAGAAGCCAATTTTAGGCGCTCTGCTTGGGCTTTCTTCTCAGCAAGTTCCTTATCACCTACCGCTTTTGTGTACTCACGGACATTATCGTCGATTTGAGCTTTTTGTGATTCAGCTTCCGCCTTGATTAATTGCAAGCGGTCGCCGGTACGTTCAAGATCGAGTTTCTTAATATCCTCGTTCATCTTACGGACACGGATAGTTTGATTACGTTGCGCCTCAGCTAATCGCTTTTGATACAACTCTTCGTTCTTAGCTCTAACTTGGGCAGTTAGATTTGACTCAGCAAGCTTCTTGGCATTTGCTGCACTACCTGCTGAGTCTGCAGAGGCGCCAGATGTAGCACCTGCTAATAAGCTAGTATCTACATAACCAGTAATAGCGCCAAAATCACCCGATACGCTAGGCTTGCTAACAACGCCTGTACTGGAATTAGCCCCAGTGTATCCGCCCTTGCCGTCAGAGATTACAATGTGATTATCGCCAAGGACTACGACGCCATCTCCGGCTTTAGGTGTATATCCATCGCCTGCGTCATGCCATGCGCCAGCAGCTCTTGCTGCATCCATGATAGATGGAACATACCGAGGTACGTCCTTACCGAATGCCTGTAATACAGAGTCGGAGAATAACTTGCCGCAGTCAGTAGCCCATGTACCATCTGCACCTAACTCATATGCCTTACCGAGTTGTTCATTAGCTGCATCTAGCACACTCACAGCTTCGCCGGTAGCGCTTCCACCCAGTCCTGAAACGGAACGGATGATGTCACGGATATTCTTATTGTTGGATTCATACTGATTCTTAGCTGTTAACTTATCAATTTCGTATTGACTGCCGTCAATTTGTAAGCTCTGCAAGGTAAGTGATTGATACAAATCCGCCATGCGTTCCACAGCACTCGTCAACTTTTCAGCCGCTTGTTGTGCTTTCTTCGCCGCCTGCTCCTGTGCCTTAGCCGCTTTTGCAGCTTCCTCATTTGCTTTATTAATGGCTTCGGTGTTCGTTAACGCCCCGCCATTAGCAATCTCTTGCTTTGCTTTTTCAAGTTCTTCATCGGCTTTCTTTCTAGCCTCGTCTGCAGCTTCCTTTTCTTTAAGAGCTGCATCGATTCTAGCACCTTCCTCTTTGGTAGCCATGCGGTCATTTTTAATGAATCCGAATAAAGCTGAGTCTTCTATCCAATATCGAGAATCATGCGATTCACGGAACTTATCAGACATTCCTGCTGTCGAATTCGTATTCTTGTGAATACGTTTGCCGTCAACTTCTACATTTAGATAAGAACCTGCTGTTTTAGATGCATACGCTGCATCATATATGTTCTTAGCTGCGAGCCCTGCTACCGTAGCCAATGTTACCCAAGGACCTGCAGCAGCAATTGTAGCTAATCGCATAAATCCGAGTGCGCTGGTTAGTGATCTCATGACTATGATTACTGCCCCAGCTTCTGCACCGAATTTAACAATTCCACCGATAGCTTCCTTTTGCTCGGCAGTCATTGACTCGAACTCTTTAGCGACGTCTAATACGCCTTTTGCGTAGTCATTAAACACAGGAACTAACTCATGACCGATGGATACCGCAAGTCGTTTACCGGTATTTTCTAAATCCTTTAATTCGCGATTTAGCTTTGCGGATTTAGCTGCAGTCTCATCGTCGATGATGAGGCCCATCGCTTTGGCACGTTCAGCCACTTTGTCCATCTGTTCTGCGGACATGTTTAGCATGGCGTGCATCTGATACCCAGTACGTCCAAAGAGTTCCATTTCGACACGAGTCTTTTCAGCGCCATCTTTCATGCCTCTTAGACGTTCCTGTATCATCTTGAAGACTTCAACAGTATTCTTGCCTTGGATATCTTCAAGCGTGTAGCCTAACTTACTGAATATATCTGTACTAAGCTTTCCTTCTGCCCTAGCGACTTCCATTTTTTCTTTGGCCGCTCCAACATTTTTAGAGAACTTAGCAAATGCACCGGCACTATCCTCCATAGCAATACCCATATAAT
>ERZ773065.509-NODE-509-length-21684-cov-6.885015_pt1 | contig 21684 bp, 31 predicted proteins | sample MGYA00580623_ERZ773065 | MGnify/ENA primary metagenome ERZ773065 (study PRJEB29015, sample SAMEA2738017) | human oral metagenome | biome: human oral; feature: human-associated habitat; material: dental | place: China | collected 2047 ... | reverse complement strand
TGAGGGGGTGGTGAGCTAACGCTCGTGCGGGTTCAAGTCCCGCCAACCGCACCAGGCTAATTAAATAAGGGCTTACAGAATTACCTGTAAGCCCTTATTTTTGTTTGACATCATAAAGTCTTATGTGGTTTGACATCATTTTGACATCAGAATATTTTAGAGATTCGTTCCACCAGGTCATCTTCCATTTTAGGAGTGACGTGTGAGTAGGTATCCATTGTTTCTTGAAATGAAGCATGCCCTAGACGTTCCTGTATGGCTTTCATATTTGCTCCATTTTCGATTAAAAGTGTGGCGTGGGTATGTCTAGTGCCATGCATTGTAAAAGATGGCTTACCGATTAAATTAGCGTATTTCTTACATAACTTGCTAACCTCATCAGGACAGCGAGGTGCACCTTTGATGCCAGGGAATACTAGATTGTTATTAATCCAGTTCATTGTCTTAATTCTTCGCTTATCTATGACTACTTTATGCTTCATAAGTTCCTGGAGTGTATCAGTATCAATGGCTATTATCCGTTTTGATGATGTAGTTTTAGTTGTATTTGATATAACTGCAGTTGATCCGATTTTGAGTGCTGTTTGTGAGATGGATATGGTCGATTTCTTAAAGTCGATATCAGACCATCTTAGGCCTAGTAATTCAGAGCGCCGCATACCGGTTGCAAATGCTAATTTAAACAATGCATGATGCTCAGAATTAGATATATTAGATAAAAAATTCTTAACTTCATCTGCAGACAACGTTACCATATGGCGGACTTTAACCTGTTTTGGTCTGTCTATATTTTTCATGTAATTTTTAGGGATGATATCATCCTTTACAGCCTGTTCTAATATCGAGCTCAGTATTGTCATGGTGTAGGATATAGTTCGAGAGGATAAACCATCCATAGATTCAAAGACATACCGTAATGTATTTGGTTTAATCTCAGCCAGCTTTACGCCACCTATTTTGTCTCTAATATAACGATTAATGATGCCAGTATAACTTTGATAGGTGGCTGGTGTTATACTTTTTTCTTTTAGTTGCAACCAAATATTAATCCATGTATTTAATGAGATGGTAGCATCGAAATTGGCACATGATTGATTAGCATTTACGTATTTTTCCATAGCTTCCGTAGCAGCTTTCCTGGTTGTGCCATAAAAGTATTTACGCTTACCGTTTATCACCTTTGATACCTGGTAGCGTCCATCGGCTCGTTTTTTAGCCATAATTCATCTCCTCGTTACTCGACCGATGTATAACTATCGAATATAAAATCGATGGTCGCTCTAATTGAAGGATTGGCTCCTTTTATTTTGATTAATTTATACGCTTTTATGCCTACACTTCTTATTGGAGTAACCAGCAATGCCGCAAGAAAACTGTGAGTGGCGGTTTTGGTATTAGAAAAATCTAATACGACAGTTTGGCCTTTTGCTAAAGCAGGTAGAATCTGTTTGTCTCGTCTATTAATAGCTTCATATTTAACTTCGCAGTTTTCTCCACAATAGTTATACATATCTATCGTTATTTCTACTTCTGTGGGCTTATTATTGCGAGCCTCTACTTCTTGTTTTGCTTTATCTCGTAAGTTTTCTAGCTCTTTACTAAAATTAAACGATCTAAATTTATCAAATCCTATTGTCATGTAGACGAATGTACCCGGCCACGCACGTCGTAAAGTGTCTGAAGTGATGTCCGTCGGGGAGATGTGCAAAAGCCCTGTACCGGAAACTATATAAGTATCGGCTTCCAATTTTTTACCTAAATTGGATGACAAGAATAGTCCCATGCCGGCGTTGTTTTGTGCACTATAAGGGTTCTTTGGAGCACCAAATGTTCCCGATATTTCTGGTTTTATAGCTTCTTCTAAAGCTGTTGTATCAGAAGAAAATGGAGGATATGTTTGTTCTAAGTGACGTTTTATACCCACGCCTAAATCCGCTACGATGAACGATAATTGGTTTTTATCACGGTACCAGTTGAATTGAAGTAAAGAAGGAATTTGTGGATTATAGCCGTGTTCTAAAGTATTGTATAATAACTCGGAAACAATATACCGTAAAGTATCTTCATGCCCGGATATGAGATCCATATCAATTTGTGAAGTATATTGTAGTATTTTGCCAATAGCCGAAGATACGTCTGTTGTTTGATTTCTAATGGCAAACATGGGTTTGTCGTAAACGGTGTTGAAGTTCTCATTACTATCTTCTAATACTTTATAGCAACCACTGCCGCCGATACGCTGCCACATTTTTCGTAATGTCGTATTTTCATCAATGTTAAAGTATATGTAGGTTCCTTTGCTTTTTAAAAACCATAGATACTGAATGAGGAGGGAGAGCGCTTGGTAATTAGCACTGATACACGCGCGGCCGTCGATGATTATAGAAGGCCCTTCAAAATTCCAATCAAAGATGGATAAGTAGGCATTGAAGTCAACAATATTATTATTTTTAAAAGATAAAGTTCGAGGTAAGTTTATAATTGGTGTGCCTTTTCTAGTTGTTCGCAATTTTGATTCCTCCTCTTTCCGTTGACACGGATGACAAGTATTTGGTATACTCGACTTGTAAACATAATAAATGCGTAGAGACATAATCGTGAACGGAATGTTCGTCTCTCAGAAAAGAAGTAAAGGAAATTATATCTTTCCCCCTACATAGGCCCTCACTTTTAGGTGAGGGCCTTTTCCTTTATCATAAAGTCTCTTATCCTATAGTAGGGCAGGGGCTTTTTATATCCAGAAAATCCCTCTAATGATAATACAATTACACTCGTGCTTAGTTTTTTTTTATTCGCAAAACTCTACTGGTTAAAATATAGAATCTAATACATTGTCATACCAGTGCTTTTTCTTTTCCTTTTTAGGCTGTTCTTGCTGAACCTCTCCAGGATAAGTTCGGAGTATCTCGATATCAGCTTGTCGGTTTGCTAGTGCTTTCTTAGTACCTTCGTCGACTTTGTGTAAGTCGTCCATTTCTTCTTGTGTCATACTAATAGTGCGTTCAAGATATTCCTGTTCGTCTAGTAATTCCGTGCTCCCGTCATCGTAATGCACTAGCACCTTTGGACCGTCTAAGGCCTTAAATTCATCATGAGATACTTCAGTTCTAGCAAAGCCTGTTACGGTAACTAAGGCAAACATAGTAGTAATTAACAAAGTCTTTTTCATTTTTAAATCTCCCTTTATATATTCCCTTATAACGCCGATAAATAATGGTGGTAGAAAGCTATATTTTCCAATTCGGAGTCGTCAACGTGAGACCTACGAACCATCTGTTCGATAAGGTCCACGTGTTTATCCAAGTAAAAATCATCATTAATAATATGAATTAGTTCATGTTTGATTTCCTCCCTCATGCGATCATGGGGGAGATTTTTATTTATGTAGATATTATGGGTATCCACATCTTCACATTCCTCCGACACAGCGTTGGCATGTGGTAAATCACAGTAAATTACATTAACTACCAAATTAACACTCTCCCTTATATACTATTTATTTTTTAATTTTAATAGTTCTATATATTCAACTGCTTTCTCCATATCCTCCTTACTAATATCTTTTGCTGCAGAAAATAGCATACGAGCCCCGGGGCGTGTGCGCAAGTACTCAGCGAATTCAGCAGCTTCTTTATCTAGGTAATATTCCTCTTCGGTTTTATCTTGCCTTTCTACTAATTCCGATTTTGGCACGTGAAAATAGTTTGCCATCATTTCAATTTTATCTATTCTTGGGTATGTATTGCCTTTCAACCAATCTGTTAAAGTAGTGTATTTAAACCCTAAATCAGCACATAGTTTATTTCTGTCTATTCCGCGACTATCCATTAGCCTTTGGAGATTTTGCGCCATAATTTCCTTATTGCCTAAATCACTCATCTCAAATTTCCTCTCTATAATAAATTCATAATAATTAATAACATAATACGATATTTCCGTAATAAATTCAATATTTAAACTAAAATTTTACGATAATTTACGGAAATTTAATAGACATTACGGTAAAACCGTAGTATACTCTAGTCATGGTAATAAGTGATGTTAATAAGAAAGGAGGTAATTTATGAAATATACACTTAGAATGCTCCGCGCATCCAAGTCTTGGACACAAGCTCAGGCCGCAAAAGAAATTGGCGTATCTACTGAGACTTGGGGAAACTGGGAGCGTAAGCGATCTTATCCAGACGTACCAAATATATCTAAGATAGAACAGGTATTCAATGTCGCTTATGATGATATTATTTTTTTATAGTTTATTACGGTTTTACCGTAAAATGAGAAAATATGAGCTTTGAACCAAAACTTGAAATTAATATAGAAATACCATTTGAAACACTCGCTATTGACGGGCTTGAAAAATGGGTAAAGACGTTGTCAGAAATACAAAAAGAGTACAGCTGTAACTGCACTCTTAATGTAGTAGCTTAATCTCAATTAAGGATTTTGAAATTCTACATATAGAATTTCAGAGCCGTTAATAGTTAAGGTATTATCACCGACAAAAATATAATTTTTGTTAAATACGGTGAATGTGGAAAAGTCTTTTGTTTCTATAAAATTTCCGTTTCTAGAATCCCAAGATTTTATACTACTTAAATTTTTAATAGAAAGTTTATCACCGTTTTTTAGCTTAATTAAAATCGTCATTAGCAATCACCTCCCTTCTAAGGTGATTATACAAACAATTATTTAAGAATACACAAAATATTCATGAAAATTTTATGAACATCTGTAAAGAAGATATAAAGGAGGATTAATGTGGACAGGAATAAATTATGCATAACAGTCGCTGAGGCTGCCGAACTAGCAAGTGTTCCTCAAGATGTGATTCGTCAATGGGCAGCTGACTTTGATTTCCCGTCGATGAAGATAGGGGCCAGAGGAGGTAAACGATTGATCCATTTAGATTCGTTTAATGCATGGCTAGGGAAAAGATGCCAGGCAAGAATAGGGGAATAGGTATGAAAATGTTTTTAATTGCACTAGCAGCTTGCATGGTGTTTGTTTTGGAAGGGTCCGACATTCAAGGATATGATGTTCCAGATGCAGCATTATATTTAGGATTCATCGCATCGCTAATCTTGCTGTTATATACAGCATTTATCGAAAGGAGTGAATGATATGCAATCCATCATACAGGCAATGTTCTTCATCGCATTAATCATGAGCGTGTGTGCATTAATTAGTAGCATATTCGTATTAATGATGATTTAGTAGGTGCTACATGAAACGAGTTGCATGTACTAAATGTGGAGTTAAATTAATTCCATATACTTACAGTTACATTTATGACGAGATTAATCGTAAAGCAATTAGAGTATGTAAGCATTGCCACGATGAACATATTCGCCGTAAAAGTAAAAATGCTCGCACTCACGGCAATGAGTAACGAGCAAAGATAAAAATATCCTATGTAAATTATACCAGATAAGGAGATAAAATGCCTGAAATAAAAGCAATAAAAACCAAACCCACTGGAAATGTATTCGACTTTAATTTCTTTGCAGATAATAAAGGCAAGCACGAATCATTACAAAAGGTAGCGATAGTGACTACAAATAGCTATATCAAACTTTCAATGCCGGCTTACAGAAAATTAAAAGGGCCAGAGTATTTTAAGGTTGGTATAGACATTAATAATAGAGTCATTTGTGTGGCGCCTGCGCTTGCAACAGAGACATATGTAATTAAACCAACAGCAGTACAAATTGAAAGAAACACTATTTATATTTCTAAAAGTCGTAGCGTAATTCGTAAACTCCAGGAAATTGGAATCCCTAAAATCGTTGAAGGGAAATTAGTTGATGATGAATTACTGTTTAAATTCTAAAGGAGAAATAATCATGGAAAACCAAAATATCTTAACAATTAAATTCAATGACACAGAAGATCTTGCACTTAAAATCGCAGAATGGAATGAACGACTAAATCATCAATGCTGCGGCAATTGTCATGATGGTAAAGAGCCTGTCGTAACCGTTTGTGAAACTATTGATGTAGAGGCTGTAACATCTAAAGTCGTGCCTAAGGTGGTGAAGGTTGAAAAAGCCGAAGCGAAAGAAGAAAAAGCATCAACCAAAACTGTTAAGACAGAACATAAACAAGACGTGCCAGTGACAGACTTCGAAGGTAACCCAACAAAGCTTAAAGATGAAGAAAAGGTTGAACCAGTAGCAGAACCTGAACCTGCTAAAGCGACAAAAATTGAAGAGGTTATTACAGTAGAAACTCCTCAAAAAAATACAGAATTAGATGTTGCTACTGAACCTGTAGATAAAAAAGCCTTTTATAAAGAATTCCGTGCATGGATGGGCGAAGATGGTGTAAAAGCAAAAAAAGCACTTGCAATTTTTAGCAAGCATGGTGTTACTCGTCCGTCTAGCGACTCTTTGACGGATGATCTTATCACCGATTTAAAATCCATTATGGCAGGGGAGGATTAATATGGCTAAGCAACAATTCAAAGCGCAAGCAGATATATGTAAGAAGTCGCTAGACATATTACATAAGGCAATTGAAATGGACCCTGGTAACGCTGAAGAATACCAAACTGGAATTGCATATACAGAAGGAGTTATGAAAGCATCTAATGCAATTGTAAAAGCCTTTGATGTGGTAGAGCCTCCTAAGACAGCTAAGCCTAAAGACAAAACTGAAGATGCGGCAAAGGAAGAAAAGCCAAAGCGTACCCGTAAGACTAAAACAACTAAAGAACCTGCACCAGTTGATAGTAAACCAACTGTAGATGAAACGCAACCAACGGTTGCGCCTGGTGTAGAAGATAACGCTGACCTCTTTGCTATGTTTGGCGATTAAGGCGGTGGTGTTCTGTGGAAACTGTGTCTAGTTTATACATCCGTAAAATGTTCGATAGCATCATAATTGAAAAGGGTTATGATGCTTCGTACACTACAATCCATCATTGCGATTGTGGACATACGTTCGGTGGTAGGTGGAATAGAAAATACAATATGGGAAGAGGATATTATACTGCAGCTAAGTACTATACTTGCCCAAATTGTGGCATTCATTCTAACCCATTTACGCACAAAGTTTTATTGGCCAACAGTGAACATGAAGTGGTTCCTGAAGAGATGCAGATTGACGTTCTAAGTTATAAGAACTTCATTGACTTACGAATACGATATAAAGGCATTCGGTTATATTGGGATGGCACATCAAAGGACGGCTTTTACAAAGAAATTTTGCGATTTGACTTTAAAAATAAACAGGCTATTTATATTGATAAATACAAAAATAAACATCCTTTGACAATTGATTATATCCGTGATCATGAAAGACCAATTATGATGGTGCTTAAATATATCGGCAAATCTTATGCGGTGCACGACGTTAACAAATCACGTTTGGCTCATTTATTTAAAGCATTGCGTCTCGAGTTTGAAAGGCGCTTAACAGAACAGTGTGGATATAAGGTAAAAGGCATTTACATCCCACACTCTATTGATGAATATGGAGGATATGGACTTTCTATGTTAGTCAATATGGCTTTAAAAATTTCTGCCCCTGATATGCCGCCTGTTACCAAGTTAATTAAAAGCAACATTAGATGGGGCGAGTTTTATTGGCGCTGCACAGCTTGTGATATTCCATTTAGTGATGAAATATTAACTATGACTAAAAAAGGAATAGGTTTTCTTGAAGCGTTACGGATTTACCACAAATCGCCTAATAGCAAATTATTACGCAGCATGATGGTTGAAGACCCTATGATTGTTAAACTATCCGATATGCTAGGTATCTTTAGGGACGAAAACAACCGTAGGACAATATTAACTCTTAAGCGGAATAAAGATCCAGATAATGAATCTGCAAAAATATTTGACGCTAGCCATTTTGGCGAATGTATGGGGGTTAAGTCTTCAAAAATCAAGAATATGTGGATTAGACTTTCTAAACGCTATGGGGAACGCAATTTATTAAGGTATCTGTTAAATGCTGAGTCATCAGATATTAAGGATATTGTTAATATGTATAGTCAAATAAATAAGGAATATATATCTCAAGTTTGGGATGCTGATTGCAAGTTAAAAGACTTTCATGATGTGGTAGTTAATGTTTACAACAAACAGGAGTACGGCGACGTAATGCTTCCGGAAGTTCCACAGCTGCAGGCAGATGTAAACGGCATGCATTTTATGGTGCCTAAAACTGCAGCAGATTTAATGACTGCTGGAAAACGATTAAAAAACTGTGTTGGATCATACCGAGATAGGGTCATGAAAGGGACTACCGCAATAGTGGTAGTTACCGACGATGCTATGAAACCAGTTGCGTGCCTAGAATTGGCCAACAAGGGCAAGAAGAAAGGCTGTCAAATGTTCGACTTAGTGCAGGCTAAGCTATTTGCTAATGAAAAGCTTAAAAAGAATGCTCAGATTAATTCGACGGTAATGCAATGGGCGAATCAGTTAAAGATTGAGCCTCATACCATCGATGTAGATGCCACTGTTGTATAGGAGAATGATATGAAACTCACAAAATTAGAACTACTTAACTTCAAAGGATTAACGTCCTTTACGTTAGATTTAAAAGGCGATGTTGTAATCCGTGGCGATAATGCTACCGGTAAAACGACTGTATTTGACGGCCTGTGCTGGCTCCTCTTTGGTAAGGACAGCCTAGATCGGGCTGATTTCGAAATTAAGACATTGGATGGTGGCGAACCTATCCATAAAGTCAATCACGAAGTAACAGGAACCTTTACATTAGATGAAGGTGGTACTGTTGAGCTTAAACGCGTCTATCGTGAAAAGTACTCTTCCCCTCGCGGTGGTGAAGTTACTTTAACAGGCCATACGACAGATTATTTTGTCGATGGTGTACCTAAGAAAGAAAAAGAATACAAAGAAATGGTTAGTTCACTTGTCGATGAAAGTATCTTCAAATTAATCACTAATCCTTTATATTTCAATGAGACGTACTCCTGGCAAAATCGCCGTAAGTTACTTCTTGAAATGTGTGGCGACATTGACGATGCTGCTGTAATCAATAGTCGTGAAGACTTAAAACGTTTAGCAGAGTTATTAGATGGTCGGACGGTTGATGATCAACGCAAAGTTATTGCTAGCAAAAAAACGGCTATTAATAAAGAACTGGATATGATTCCGGTTCGTATTGATGAAGCTGTACGAAATAAACCTGAAGTTATGGCTAATAAAGATAAACTAATCAGTGATATTAAAACTTTATCAACTGGCATTGATGATGTTGAAAAACAAAAAGCCATTATTAAAAACGGGTTTAGTGCTACAGAAAAGCAGTCTAAAATTCGTGACATTAATCGTCAATTAGATGTTAGACGTTCAGACCTGCTATCCGATTATCACAAGCGCAAACAACATTTGCGCAGCGAATACGAAACGGCACTATCTAAATTAAAGGCGACTGAAGCTGAAAGAGATAGATGCATGGATAGAAGCAACGAGCTTAATAAAGAAATTGAGCGAGAAACCAAACGCATCGAAACTTTAACTGCTGAATTCAACACATTTAACACTCAGCAGTTTAGTAAAGAGGCTTGCCCTACTTGCGGACAGCAATTGCCGGAGGATAAGCAGGAAAAACTCGAGGCAGAATTTAACGCTAATAAATCTAAAAAGCTTGAAGAATGGAAAGGCCTTATCGATAGTGCTGCTAAGCTAAAAGAAAATTATGAAGAGCAGCAGAAAACGATGACGTTGAAAGCTGACGGATTAATAGATGACATTACCCTACAAAGCAAGGAGCGAGATATTAAACGTGAAGAATATGAAGCGTATTCTGAACCTAATGTCGAAAATGATCCTACATATGCTGACTTAAAAGCGCAATTATTCTTGCTTGAGATTGAAGAGGAACCAGGTGCAGATGTCGAAGAACTTGCAAGACTTGATGATGAATTATCATCTTTAAAATCTAAAAAAGCAAATCTCGAGACTGAATTGAATAAATTCAAATTGATTGATGATATTGAAAAACGTGTTATCGAATTAGAAAACCAACAACAAAAACTTGTTGCCGAAAAGAATGAACTTGATGAATCCTCTTATCTGATGGATGAGTTCATAAAAGCTAAAGTTAACATGTTGGAAGAAAGCATTAATGCAAGGTTTAAACTAGCTCGTTTCAAAATGTTCAACGTTATGCTAAATGGCAACGTTGAAGAATGTTGCGAAACCACCTATAAAGGGGTGCCATACCGCAGCATGAATAATGCAGCCCGCATTAATGTAGGTTTAGATATCATTAACGCATTGACTAGCTATTTCAAAGTTAATGCTCCAGTATTCATTGATAATGCTGAAGCTGTTACGGACTTTATTCCTGTTAATAGTCAAACAATTAAATTGATCGTTGATGAATCAGAATCTCAACTGGTCGTTAAGGAGGTGTAGGTATGACTGACTTACAAATTTTTAATAATGATACATTTGGCCAAGTTCGTATTTTAGAAAAAGATAATGAATTGTGGTTTGTAGCAAAAGATGTCGCTGATACTCTCGGGTACCAAAACGGTAGTCGAGATGTAAACCGACATACTGATGAAGAAGATAGAATAAAGACAATGGTATTTGATGGCAATCAAAACAAAGAAACTATTTTGATTAATGAAAGCGGACTTTATTCCCTGGTACTATCCAGTAAACTACCAACGGCAAAACAATTTAAACGATGGGTTACGTCTGAAGTAATTCCTCAAATTCGTAAGACTGGTGCTTATAGCATGAACATTCCAAAGTCATTACCTGAAGCTCTTAGAGCCTATGCTAATGAGGTGGAATCGCACAATGCTACCAAAGCTATTGTTGCTCAGCAAGAGCAGCAGATAGCAGAATTTAAACCGGTTAAGGATTACGTGGATAAAATCCTCTCAAGCAAATCCTGCTTAACAATCACACAAATTGCCGCTGACTATGGCATGAGTGCTCAAGAGCTAAATAAGATTTTGCATGAAGCTGGCCTACAACGTAAAGTTGGTGATCAATGGATTTTATATAAGCAACACATGTCTAAAGGGTTTACTAAATCCGAAACCTTTACATTCTGCAGAAGCGATGGTCGCTTAGACTCTAAAATCACAACTAAATGGACTCAAAAGGGCCGTTTAGAAATTCATAATATTTTATCTAATTTAGATATCCACGCTGTATGCGAAAACGTGGCATAGGAGGTACATAATGGCAAATGAAGTAGCTGTAAAGCAACATACAAATTTACCTGGCTTTCAATCTGCAGAAGGATTTGAATTATTACAACGACAAGCAAAAATGTTTACACATTCCACGTTGGTCCCTCAACAATTCCAAGGTGAACAGAATATGGGAAATGCTATTATCGCATTAGAAATGGCAACTCGAATGAACGCTAGCCCATTAATGGTAATGCAAAATTTATATATCGTATATGGCAACCCTGGTTGGTCTTCAAAGTTTTTGATTGCAACCTTTAATCAATGTGGTCGATTTGAAGCTATTAAATATAAACCTACTGGCGAAAAAGGAACAGACTCTCAAGGTATTATTGCTTACACTCGTGAAAAGGGCTCAGAAGAAATTATCGCAGGTCCTGAAGTAACAATCGCACTAGCCAAACAGGAAGGTTGGTATGACAAAAAAGGCTCAAAATGGAAAACTATGCCGGATCAAATGTTACGTTATAGAGCCGCCGCATGGTTAATTAGAACTACAGCACCTGAAATTTCAATGGGGTTACAGACTGCAGATGAAATCATCGATGTTGAAGGAAAGGTTATTGATACAGCTGACATAGTCGCTGAAACTATTAATCAAAACGCTAATAGTGAAGTAATCGATATTGAACCTACCCCTACCAATGAGTTCGTTAATCCGGAAACGGGCGAAGTAGTCAATATGTTCGGTGATTAATTGTGATTAGCATTCAAGCATTCGGTAGTAGTTCGAAAGGGAACTGCTACCGAATCAAAACCTCAACCAATGGCGATGAACTGCTACTGGATGCAGGATTATCATTTAAAGAAATTCAAAGGTATTGTCACTTTAACTTTCTACACCTATGCGGAACGTTGCTTACGCATCAACACGGCGACCATAGCAAGGCTGTAAATGATTTATTAAAGCTAGGGCATCGTGTATACATGTTAAAAGACACTGCTGATGCATTATATGTAGCAGGGCATCACAAAGCCATCTATATTACGCCTAAAGTTCAATTTACGATAGGAAATTTTAGTATTCTACCTTTTGAATTAGAACATGACGTTCCTAATGTTGGTTTTTTGATTTCTGATGGCGAGGAAAAACTCCTCTACATTACAGATACCTATTACTGCCGGTATACGTTTAAGAATATTGATCACATCATGGTTGAATGTAACCACTCCTATGAAATCCTAAATCAACAAGTAGAAGCTGGTTATTTAGATGAAAAACGAATGGAACGGTTAATCCAATCTCATTTTTCATTAGAAAATGTAATTAAATTTCTAAAATCTATGGACCTAACTAAGTGTCAAGATATACGACTACTACATTTATCTGATAGCAACTCAGATTCAGAAATATTTAAACAAGCTGTTCAAGCTGCTACTGGCAAATTAGTAATCGTAGAACAAGAAAGGAGCCCTTTATGATTATTAAATCAATCCAAATTAAAGATAACGATATCAGCATTGCCTATCAGAAACCATCTGCTACGGGGTTAACAGATGTATTCACGCTAAAATCTAAAGATGATCCGCGTCCTGAGCTTCTGCAAGCATTCAGTAAACTGCAGTCTATTGTGAAGAAGAACTTTGAATTCTTGGAAGAATTTAAAATTCCATTTTTGGTAAACACATTCAAATTTAAGTATGGCGACATTGAAGGTCTTATTAGTCAGGTTTGCGTTGAAGGCATTGTATCTGATATGAACACTCCTAATGAATTTAAATTTAAAACGGGGTGGCTAGATGTAGAGTATGCAGACTCAACATTTGCTATCTCAGTTCAAGATTTAATCGATGAATGCGTAAGGTTTATTATGGGACGTAGAGCCCAGGATAATTTATTTGTAGATGAGGAATGATGAATGGCCAAGGATGTATATTACTTCAGCCACGATGTTAATGCGAGCAATGATCCTAAAATTGTGGCAATGGAGTCAGAGTTTGGTGTTATTTCATATGCCTGGTGGTGGAAATTAATTGAAAAACTAGCTTCATCTGAGGACTACAGACTGCCTTTTAAAAAATATACTTTTATTGCGCTTGATAAAGAGTTAGGAATTTTGAACGAAAATGAACGACCGTTGAACGAAAATGAACGACCGTTGAACGAAAATGAACAAGGGCTCTTTTGTTCAAATAAATCTTTTTCGTTCATAAATTCGTTAATTTATGATTTTGAATTGCTTGAGTGTGATGACGAGTATTTTTGGTCTCCTAGTTTAATACGCAGACAAGAAGAGCGAAGAAGTAAGTTTGAAAAAAAGCAGGAACAACGTAGGCTCGCAGGCATTAAAAGTGGTGAAGCTAGAAGGAAAAAAGAACAAAACCGAACGACCGTTCAACGAGCTTCAACGACCGTTGAACAAAATGAACAAAAGGAAAGGAAAGGAAAGGAAAGTATATATTCATATTCATATAATGAGGCGCGCGAAAATGAAAAATCAGATAAGGATATTTTATCCATGTTTGATGAATCTAAAAAACATGATCCGTATAAAAATGTATTCAAGCTCTACATGAATGACGTTGGAGAAATTTCTCCAATAACAAAAGAGAAATTAGAATACCTTGTTAATGACTTTGGTGAAAGTGAAGTCATTAATGCTATTAGTAAATCTAGCGAAGTAGGGAAAGCTAGTATCGCATACATCACAGCCGTTCTAAATAATAAGATTAGGGAGGAGGCAGCAAAGGATAATGGAGCAAGCAAATGTAACAGCAATGCTAGAAGCGTGTCTCGAAAAAATTCGAGAAAGGACGAAGACGTCGACTGGGAAAAAGAATATCAACGAGTCCACGGTAAAAAATGAGTTTTTTTACCCGGTCTACGATGAACCAGTAGTCATTCAAACTAATGTTAACACCACCTACGCTGCAGTTGGAATTCCTAAGAGGTATTATGATATGGATTTTGACTGGTTACGCAAATATGGTAGCTTTCCAAAAGAGAACGCTGAAGCTTACGACGTAGTTAAAAAGTACTCTGATAATCTGAAAGCTAATCTTGATTCTGGCAAGGGCCTCATATTAAGAGGCCCAGCTGGTACCGGTAAAACATCAATTGCGGTGAGTATCTTAAAACAGGCTATGGCATTAGGCAAAGGGTGCCTCATGATTTCTATGCCTAATTTGTTAGATACCATGCTTACTTTATCTAAAGGCGATAATGTGGCTTATCTAAGATTTGAGCAAAAATTGCGGAATATCCCATTGCTATTGCTTGATGACTTTGGGGCAGAATATTCCAAGTCTGATTGGGTGCCGTCTAAGGTTGAAAGCATCATTATTGATCGCTACAACCGGATGAAACCCATAATTCTTACGACGAATTATAGCGATGCCTGGACTGAAAAGAATTATAGCCAAAGAGTATATGACCGCCTACGTGGTGAATATGCGGTGGCTATATTCAATGGAGCGTCGCACCGATGAAAATTCAATTACGATGCCAGTTTAGATTTAGGAAGAAAACTCATGACCGGTTTCCAACATTAAATGAGTACATCGACTGCGAAAGGGGTTCTACTATAGCGGCTGCAGCTATGAAAAAGAAATGCACTGAGCAGGTTAAAAAACAATGTCTATTGCAGCAGATACAACCTGTTAATGGGAAAGTGGACCTATTATTTGAATGGCATTCTTCAACTAGGCATGATCCTGACAATGTGGCTTTTGCCAAGAAGTTTATTTTGGACGGATTGCAATTAGCTGGTGTACTAGAAAACGATAACAGAAAATTTATAGGAACGATGGCGGATGAGATTATTCAAGATGATGAAGATTATGTAATATTACATATCACGGAAAATATGGGAATATTTTTATAATTTTAAGAATTAAGGAGATAAATAAATGAGTAACTTACAAGTAAAAGCGATTGAAGCTGCTCGCAAAGTGCTATTAGAAATGGGACATGAATTTGAAGAATTAGAATTTATGTATGTTGTATGGTTTTGTAAAACATTACAAAACTGGAAAGCATTAGTAAGCGGTCCTGATATTGATGAATATGTAGAAGTGACACACAATGGTGACCGTGATGAGACATATGTTGATGTTTATTGCAAAACTAAAAATGTGTGCATAAAAGATAACTAATGAAAATACTAGATACATGCTGTGGTAGCAGAATGTTTTGGTTTAACAAAGAAAATGAAGATGCTATTTACATGGATAATCGAACTGAAAATACAAGGCTATGTGATGGTAGAAAGCTAATCGTTAAACCTGATATAATTGCAGACTTTCGAGACATTCCTTTTGAAGATGAAAGTTTTTATCTAGTAGTATTTGATCCGCCTCATCTAATAAGGGCAGGAGAGAAATCCTTTCTGAAATTAAAATATGGAAGGCTAGATACAACTTGGAAAGACGACATTAAGCAAGGCCTCTCTGAATGCTGGAGAGTTTTAAAGAAGAATGGGACACTGATATTCAAATGGAATGAGGAACAAATTTCGTTTTCTAAAATTAAAATCTTGCTTCCTTGCGAGCCTGTAATTGGGCAACGTAGAGGGAAAACAATATGGTTGGTATTTTTTAAAAGTTAAAATATTAGTTGTTTATCACTGGTAAAAACAAATTCGGACTAAAACATAAAATAACTTGTAAAGGGGGAAACATATTTGAATGAATATGATATTGAGAAAATCACTAAGTTGGCCACAGAGGTGGCAACCAAAACTTACTATGAATTAGCTAAGCAAGAAAATGCACAGTTAGGTCGTAAACTTCGACACAACACGATCAAGCTATTAAAGCATTATAGTCAATTACAGTCATATGTAGACAATGCTATCTCGGATTCGACACAAGCCGAGGATATATGGCTCAATGAGCTGCTAGCTGATATGTTCGATGACAATAGCATAGTAAGGGTAAATGCCATTGTTAAAAGTAAAGAAAAAACCGCGCTAATGATGCGACATGTGAATAACATGCTAGATATCTATGCTGAGAAGTGCAGCGAGAAGCAATTTAAGTATTGTGAATGTGTGCGGCGTTATTATATTGATGGTGAAACATTAGAAGAAATCGCTGAATCATTCCCTGAAAAGCCGGATGTACGTACTATCCATAGATATGTTGCAAGGGGAATAGAAGAACTATCTGTACTTCTCTGGGGAGTGATAGGGCTCAATACAAAATTGTCATAAAACTGTCATGGACATGTCATTCTTGACAATTTATAATGATAGTGTGAGTTAATGGGACAACAAATACTCTATCTCTCAACGACACAGTGAAACCTAGAACACTAAAACAAAAAGACCACTTAATCTATACGGTTAGGTGGTCTTTTTATATGCAAATTTAAGGAGGCGAGGTGAATACGATTGACTGATGTGTATTGTGAGAAACGAAGATGCTTAAACAATGTTAAGGGTTGGTGCAAAGCAAATGGCATTCATATTGATCATATGTGTAAATCGTATGCGCCTTCACATTCTTTAATTAAAACTAAAACGGCGAAGGTTCATAAAGACCGCGGTAAGTATAAACAAAATAAAGGTGTATTGAAGTAGCCAGGAGGTGAGATAGTGGCTGCATTAAAAAATAAACGGCATGAAAAATTTTGTCATGAGTACATCAAGGATATGAATGCGACGCAGGCTGCTATTCGCACTGGTTATTCTAAAAAAACAGCAAAGATGCAAGGTAGTCGTCTGATGACTAATGATGACATTAAATTAAGGGTTGCCGAGCTTAGAGACGCTTATTTGGACGAAAATATCATGACGGCTAAACAGGTCGAATATGAGCTTACAAGAATTGCGCTTGGGCTATCAACAGAAAAGACCGTTGTGATTGAGGGGCAAGGAGATGGGTGGTCGACAGCCCGTATCATGGATAAGCCGCCGGATGAAAGGTCCAGACTAAAGGCTCTTGAACTTATGGCCAAACGACATCGAATTCTATCTGGCGACACAACTATCGATTTACAACCAGTGATCATCGTAGGCGGTGATGAGATTGCCGATTAAATGTGAAAAGGTCTATCTGCCTGATATCATCGGCAAGGGATATGGAGCATTTTGGAGGTTTAAAGGCCGCTATAAAGTAGTCAAAGGCAGTCGTGCTAGCAAGAAATCATCTACGCAATCATTAAAAGTGATTGTAGAGATAATGGAAAATTCTGCTATTAATTGGTTGGTAGTACGTAAGACAGAGCGAACTCTACGTGATAGTTGCTTTGCACAGCTTAAATGGGCGATGAGGCAATTAAAGGTAGAGAAGTACTTTAAATGTTCTGTGTCGCCACTTGAAATAACCTATATCCCAACTGGACAAAAAATCCTGTTCCGTGGGCTTGACGATCCATTGAAAGTAACATCTATCACGGTGGAAGTTGGCGCGTTGTGTAGGCTTTGGATAGAAGAAGCCTACGAGATTATGAGCGAGGACGCTTTCAACAAACTGGATGAATCCATTCGTGGGCAGTTACCTGAAGGAATGTATCATCAAGTAGTTTTGACTTTTAACCCGTGGTCTGATAGGCACTGGCTAAAGAAACGTTTCTTTGATGAGTCTAGTCCAAATGTGCTGGCGTTGACCACTAATTACATGTGTAATGAATTTCTTAGTGAGTCAGACTTAGCACTTTTTGAAGAGATGAAAAAGAACCCCAAACGTTACCATGTTGCAGGACTTGGCAATTGGGGTGTAGTTGAAGGCCTTGTATATGAAAATTGGCGTGAATTAGCTTTTGATGTTAATGATATTAGAAGTCTAGACGGCATAAAGTCAGCGTTTGGACTCGACTTTGGTTACACAGTAGACCCTACAGCATTAGTATGCATGCTAGTCGATATGGGGAATAAGAAAATCTACATATTCGACGAGCTTTATGAACGGGGACTGACTAATCAGCAATTAGCAGCACGTATCATTGATATGGGATATGCGAAAGAAAAGATTCGAGCCGATAGTGCCGAGCCTAAATCTATTGAGGAACTGTACCAGGAAGGGCTAAAAGGGATAACCAATGCGCGCAAGGGCAAGGATAGCATATTAAACGGTATTCAGAGAATACAAGACTACGAATTAATTGTCCATCCAAGATGCGTTAACGTGCTGCGCGAGTTATCCACATACCAATGGGCAAAAGATAGATTTGAGAAATACACAGGGAAACCTGAGGATGAAAATAACCATGCTATGGATGCTATGCGGTATGGTTTGGAAGATGTCAATGTAGAAAGGTGGTCGTTTGATTGATACTATCTCAACTATGGGACCGTATTATAAAAGGTTCAGCTACGATGTCAGAGCGAGAATTCTTGCGAGTGCAACTTCACAACTTCTTAGCTAGTGAACAACGTAAAACAATGGTTACTGCTATTGATTATTACAATGGGAAGCATGACATTCTAACTAAGCAACGCTGTGTTGTTGGTGAGGGTGGCAAACAACTTGCATTGCAAGGTGTGCCTAACAATCAGATTGTAGATAATCGATTCGATGATCTAGTTGACCAAAAGGTTAACTACTTATTATCTAAGCCATTAGATATTAATGTAGATGATGACGAATTAGACAAGCTGTTTGGAATTCAATTCCAACGACTATTAAAGTCTGTTGGGAAATTCGCTACTATGGCAGGTAAGGCATATATCCACCCTTATATTGGTATTGATGGCTCTCTTAAATTCAAAATGATGAAACCGCATCAGGTGTTACCATTTTGGGCTGATGAGGAACACACGCAACTGGATGCGTTTTTGTACCTTTACGATATTGAATACTACACCGGAACGGAAACTAAAACCATTCATAAGGTAGAGTATTATACTCCAACAGGAATTCAATATTACGTTTGGGACATGGAACGGTTACTTCCAGATGCAGATAAAACAAACACGGCTAACTTTGCAATTGATGACAAGCCATATAATTGGAAACGCATTCCTTTGATTATGTTCCGTGCTAATGAATTTGAACAACCGCTTATTATTAAAGTGAAATCACTTCAAGATGCATTAAATAGATTGCTTTCTAACTTCCAGGACAATATGGAAGAAGATATTCGTAGTACAATCTTGATTTTACAGAACTATGACGGACAGAATCTTGCCGAATTCCGACAAAATCTAGCTACATATGGGGCAATTAAAGTGCGCACGGTTGATGGTGTTAATGGCGATGTAAAAGCGCTTAAAATCGAAGTAAATAGTGACAACTATCAGTTACTGATAAATCTTTTACGAAAGGCTATTATTGAAAACGGCCGAGGCTTTGATGCTAAAGACGATCGTATGGCGAACAATCCCAATCAGATGAACATTATGTCCATGTACTCTGATATTGATTTAGACGCAAACGAAATGGAGCTTGAATTCAAATCTAGCTTGCATGATTTGATGTGGTTTGTTAACACGTATCGCGGGTTAACTAATCAAAGTGCAGTTGAAGAAGTGGACTTCATATTCAATCGTGACTTGCCTATCAATGAAGGTGATACAATTAAAAACTGTAAAGATTCAGTTGGCATTATATCCAATGAAACGATTATTGCAAACCATCCTTGGACAAAAGATGCTGCGGAAGAGCTTGCAAAAGTAAAAAAGGAACAATCTGAGATAACAGCTGATTTTGTTGTACCAAATGGCGGTGAGGCTCATGGCGAATGATTATTGGGAAAAGAGATATGAGCATCTACTTGATGAATCGTTCAAAAAAGCCAATCTTACTGATGAGGAAATCAAAGCTAATTATGCCATGGCATTACGCCGGATTGAAAGGGCCATCAACGATTGGTACCGTCGCTTTGCTACAGAAAACGGGCTTCAACTAGCCGAAGCTAGGAAGTTATTAAACGCTTATGAGATGAAAGCCTTTAAAATGGATTTAGCTGAATTCAAGGCAGAAGCTAAGAAGCTAGGTGTATCTGAAGAACATCAACAAATGCTATCAAATGCATCAATTCGCGAGCGACTAAGTCGAGAACAAATGTTATACATTAATGTAATCCACGAAATTGAAATGCTATCCCAAAGGCAAAATATCTCAATTAAAGACTTGCTACAAGAGGTGTATCAATCCTCCGTATACAAAACGGCATATACCGCTCAAACACAGAGAGGATCATATTCCAATATTAATACGATTGATGGTAAGCGTGTCGAAAGCGTCGTTCATAGCCAATGGGCTAGTGATGGGCAAGATTTTAGTAGTAGAATATGGAGTGATACATCAAAGCTGGTTGCAAATTTACAGAATGACTTTACTCAGGCCCTTATTATTGGACAAGGGGCGGATACGATGGCAGATAATCTGCATAAGCGGATGAAGACATCATACAGTAACGCTAAGCGATTAATCGAAACAGAGACGGCAAGGGTTCACGAGCAAGGGTTTCTTGACAGCATGAAAGAACTTGAAGTTGAGGAGCTAGAAATATTAGCTACCTTAGATAGTCGTACATCACCGATCTGCAGACGAATGGACAGGAAACGAGTGAGATTAGTCGATGCTAAACCAGGGGTTACGGTCCCTCCGTTTCATTGTTATTGTAGATCAACAACCATTCCTTATATTCCTGAGCTAGAAGGTGAGACGCGCACAGGTCGAAACCAAGCAGAAAAAAGCATCGATTATGATGGCACTATTACTTATGATGAGTGGGAAAAACAATATATTAACTAATTAGCAGCTTAACCGCTGCTTTTTTATTGCCATTTTAGTATTGTTGGGCGATAACTAACAAGACCGTAGACGTGAGGTGTAGCTCACGAAAATAAAGCGAAATGGGTATTTTATTTAAGGAGGTCAATATGACTAAGGAAGAATTATTAGCATTAGGATTAACTGAGGAGCAGGCAACTAAAGTCGTTGAGGACTATGGCAAGAACTATGTTTCTAAGGATCAATTCAATGCTAAGAACGAGGAACTTAAATCCGTAAAAGGGGAACTAACGACTCTAAACGGCGAAATTGATAACCTCAAAAAATCTAATGCAGATAATGCGGAGCTTGCGAAACAAATTGAAACGATGAAAGCTGATGCAGAAACCCGCAAAGCTGAATACGAGGGTAAAATCGCACAACTTGAAATTGACAATATTGTGAACGTAGCATTGTCCAACGCAAAAGCTAAAAACAACGTTGCAGTCCGGGCTTTATTAAATTTAAAAGATGCAAAAGTAAAGGACGGCAAAATTAAAGGATTAGATGAACAACTTGCTGAAGTTGCGAAAGCTAATCCTTATTTATTTGGTGAAGCATCTGCACCTAAAGGCGTAGCACCAGGTAATCCTGGTGGGAAATCTGCAGACGGCACAGTAACCAAAGAAGACTTCGCAAAAATGACATATTCTCAACGAGCGGAGTTATATTCTAAAAACATCGAACTCTATAATTCATTGACAGGAGGAAACGCTAATGAATAAACAATTCTCTTTTAATTTACAAACATTTGCGGCAGGTCCTACGCAACTTGCTAATGTAGTTAACCCTCAAGTAATGGCGGACATGGTATCCGCAGGCTTACCAAAAGC
>ERZ773065.503-NODE-503-length-21921-cov-4.717552_pt1 | contig 21921 bp, 16 predicted proteins | sample MGYA00580623_ERZ773065 | MGnify/ENA primary metagenome ERZ773065 (study PRJEB29015, sample SAMEA2738017) | human oral metagenome | biome: human oral; feature: human-associated habitat; material: dental | place: China | collected 2047 ... | reverse complement strand
TTCTCACACGACGAATAAACGGGGCCACACCCCCATCATAGACACCCGTTTAGTGACCCACCCACACACCACGAACCGCAGAATTTCAACAAAAACCAAGACTCCAACCCCCGAAAACACCACCACTTGCACAAGTCAGGAGCGAAAAGTGACAGATCTAAGCTAAGGTAATCAAGCTATTAGCTCATCGGGCGACTACGTGCCCTCTCTATCTCCAACATAATCTAAGCTTTGCAGCTATGCATCAGCACTTTGCAAGCGATCGAGAAATGCCCGAATGTCTTTCTCCCGTTGCTCCGCTGTGAACCCTTTAGCTATTTCGGATAGCTTCTCCTGTCTCCTCTGAGCGTAATCTCTCAAGAATTCTTCGTATCTGGACGCCTTCTCACGATATTCTTCTGAAATATCTTCAGCAATCTTGAACGCATCATCTCCGATGACCACTGTCTCGTCAGGCGAGGTCGCCCACAGCAGAAATTTCGCATACTGTTCTGAATTCGAAAGGTCGTATACATCATCATCAGTCTTGACGATTATATTGCCAACCTCATCACACGTAATCATCTCTCATCACCTACCTGAAAATTGTATTTGTTCAGACGCATTTTTAGGTACCGTTCGCCGCCATCGAGTACGTCGACAATCCTTTGCTTTATCGTCCCATCGTTCATAGCACCGTAAGCGTAGCTAAAATTCTCGTCGTCGTTCTCACAGACAATGACATTGCGAGCATCGCCGTTGATGATCACTGGCGCCGAGTGACTCACGACGAAGAGTTGAATGTCGAACTTGAGCCTCTTCAATCTGCCGATTAAAAAATCTTTGATAGTCAACACATCAAGATCGTCTTCCGGCTGGTCAAGGACGATGTACATCGATTTCCCTTCGACGATTCTATCGTTTAAGAACAGCTTCAAAAGCGCTTGCGCTTTTGTGCCAGGAGACATGTCGTCCATTTGTTTGCCGTTAACCTTTATGTCCGTTTTCAGCTTGTCGGACTGAGCAACCGCCCTTTTAAGCAGGTCGAAAAACTTCTCGTAATGCTCTTTGATGCCCTGCGACGATTCGGGTTTGAATTTGTTGCCATTAAACATTTTATGCATCTTATTTCCGTCAAACTGATACAAAAACGCCTCGACGAGCGTTTGGGAGTCTTGGCTGGAGTAACGATTCAAAAGCTCACCGAATTTCTCATTAAATGTCATTTCTTCGCTATAAGCTAGCCTAATAACAATTGAGTCTTCATCGTTCCGGAACTCAACTGGATCGATTGGACTATACATCTTTTTGAAGACCCTTTGAGCCTCATCGCTGAGCCACATCAGGGAAACTCTGAGTTCGATAAGATCATCAAAGAACGCAGCGACTTCATGCGTTTTCTCACGGTATTGCGTGAGCGCTGTTGAGCCACTTTCGCTATTGTATTTACTAACCGCGGAAATGAACTCTGATATGAGCTGTTTGCGATTCTCGAACCAGCCGGAGTCAACATCTTCTAAGAGCTCAGATAGACGGGCAGTCTTATTCTTCAGATCGGATAGCCCCATTTTTATGGAATGCACCTCGGCTTCCAAAGCGACGAAAAGCTCCTCATCCTCGGGGTAGCTGCTTTTGAATGCAACCGAAGTCGATGCCTTGGAGGCAGCCTCCAGAGACTCCAGCATCTTATCTAATTTCGTCTTAGCATCTTTGATTGTGGGCAGATCTTCAGCTGGAGATGTCGGTGTGGCAATCGAAACGCCTGAAGGCACATCGCTGTCAAGATGGTCCATATGAACAGAGCCCGAATTATACTTTGCACCGAAGGCGAGTAGCAGCTTCTTTTCGAGCTCAATAATGTCATTAAGACGAGATTTCGCCTCCTTTGACTTGTTTTCCGCAGACTCCTTCAGTGGTGAAATCCACGTATTCAAAAACGGAATTTCCTCGTATTTACCATTTCTGAAAATGCATTCAAGCTCACCCTGACCTAGGTATAAACATTGCGGGTGGTCCGTCGATGTCGTCCCCCGATAGGTTGTAAACTTGACACTGTCTGCATCCACAATCTTGGCGTATGTGTCTAGCCCCTTCCCAGCCAGCAAGCTTGCAAGCAGCGTCTTGCCGCTTCCCCTCGAGCCCACAATGCCGTTGTAACCCGGCACAAAGGCCAAGGTGGATGTATGGCGACTTCCATCATTGCAGATTACATCAAAAGACACTGACTTTAAGAACCTCGCCGTGTTCGTTTGCGGCAACACTGGATCTTCATCCGAAGTTCGAATTCGACTTTCTGGATCACTTATTGCAAGTAGAAGCGATTCAAGGTCACCATCAAAGTCTATCCACGTGAACTTCGATCCAATTTCGTCGATAACCTTTGCATCACTAAACAGCAGCGCGGCAACCGTCGTGTTGACTTCGCGCGCCAGACTTTGTGAAATGCGCTTTCGACTTTTCTCCCCACCTTCAACCGCCATGGCGTGGCTGTAGTAGAAGAGCCTATCCTTGTAATCCCTGTTTGCCTGGCAGTCATTTGGCAGGTATTGAGATAGGCTCCTGTCTTTGTTCTCATGCGGGATAAAGAAATGCGGGACGTCAGATGTTTTCTCTTGGAAGTCTTCGAGGTAAACCGCTATTCCCTGAGTCTGCTTGGAGAACTCCTTACATGACAGCGACTTAAGTTTATCCTTGGTCGACTCTTTTGATTGAAGGTCACGCAATATCGCCTCAATGAATAGGGATTTGATTATCTCTCCCATCCTTTTTGCCTCATCCATGTCGAACCAGACAATGGCGTGGAAGTATTTACCTTGCTTTCCCTTGCCGAGGGTTAGATGGTACATTTCTATTGTCTCTTGCTTCAGCTTAACGTTGATTTCAACGCCACCGATTAGCGTCTTTTCCTTCGCAATCAGTTTGGGACGCATTTTTTCTAGCAATTCAACGTCGATGCAGTTGTGATCCGTCACTGCAAACACATCGAGGTCACTATTCAGCACTTTCGACACGAAAGGATCTTCACCATAACTTCTGCTGTAGCACGAGCTTGAGTGTACGTGCATATCACACTTCTTGAACGTTCCCTCTGAAAGCCTCTTATCAGTTGTCACGGTCACAACCTTTCGGAGCATCTACGTATTATCTCATGCAAGGTGAATAGCAACGTCGAGCGCCGGAGAGTCGGCATCACGTAGGCTGAGTTCCACGCTTCAGTATCTTGGAAAAGATGATACTCCAGACACACTTTTCTGTCGATAGCCCTCGCATCACCACAACCACAGGGCACGAGACCGTTTTGCGTGCCGAACCGCAGACTGAAAGAACCTATCGGGGAACATCGCTCCATAATAAAATTAAAGTGAGCTCCAGTGGGTCCCGCCCTTAGATCAGACAACCCGCAGGTTTTCGATGCGCACCGTTTTACCCGACGCCGAGCAGAACGTCAGGCAACACCTTATTTGAAGGCGCGGCCGTCTACTCCCATTCGCACGTTGTCGGATTCCAGGTCACGCCCTCTGCAGAGCCGGCAAGCGCGGGGTCGAAAACTCTGCTCCCGAGTTCGACTGACGCGTCAATATTCCGAAGCGAATGGGGCAGGCCCGTCTGAGAGCACAGCTTTTCGAACTGCCGTGCATGAGGCACTCCCCATTCATCTGGGATACCGAACATCTCGGGAAGGGCGATACTACGCACAGTACCCTCCCACAGCACGCGCTCCCGCAGCTTTCCTCCGTCTATGGAGCATGTCACCACGTAGACCGCAATATCAACGAGGTCCTTCACCCTGGAGGACGCCCTTCCGTCGTACGTCTCGACGATGCCGCAGAGCTTATCCGCCAACGTGCTCTCGACGGGATAGACCAGATAGTCGCATACCTGCAGCCCTTCGACATCAATCCTGTCCGCAGGAGTGACGAGCTCCGTACGCTCGAGAGGAACCTCGTCAACAACGAGGTCGATAGCGATGGGTTGCAAGCTCTTCGGGCCGAGCGTGGGCTGGAAAACAGCGCGCAGTCCGCTCGGATATTCGTCCTCCGCCTTATCGGGTCAGCGGATACAAGCGTGAACCGCATGTGATCGCCAAGGTCCGCAGAGACACGCCTCTTCAGCTCTTCAAGGGCACGCACAAGAGAACACTCTTTGCAAAGCAGATCGATATCCTTCGTCGCACGCACGTTCACGGTTCTAGCGAGCATGCTCTGGCCGCCTTTAAGCACGAAAGCGCGATGCGGGTCGCTGAAAATACGGCAAAGGAGCCTGTGAAAATAGAACCCCGGTCATGGCCCGGCCCGTGTCGAGCGCCGATCGCCTGGCTGCCGCCTTTGCGGCCATCTCGAGTGCCGCCGGAGTCTTGTATCTCATCCAACGCGCTCCTTGTCGAGGTGCCGTTCCATGAGTCCGCGGATCACCGACAGCGATTCCTGCACGCTCTTCCTCTCCGGCTGGTCGGCGATTATCTTCACCAGACGGTCGTAGTCGAGATTGCCCGCACAGCTGAAAGCGTCATCCACCAAAGACCATTCTTCGTTGTCCAGGCAAAGGTCGCGTTCGCTCGGGCCGCGTAACAGGCAGCCCCTTGATCCAGCTCACGTCGTCCGGGTCGACTCTTCTGATCGCGAAACTCGCCGATTCCATGCGGGAGTTAATTCTACGCGGTGAGTAAATACGGTACGGCGACAGGTAGAAGTCGCCGAGGTTCTGCAGACTTGCCGCAGTCGATCCACCGATGACGATTCCGTCCCAGGCGCCAGCCTGCATGCGTTCGTGAGTGAATGCGGCTGGATCGGTCAGCTTCCAGACAGCCGCAAGCTCGTCCGTGAAATCAGCTTGCGATCCAGCGAGCCGCTATGCGTCGTGCACTATTCGCTCGGCTCGGCCGGAGGTCACGGCTTGGGACAGGACGTTGCGCGTGATTCCGAGCCGTGCGGCTTGTGCCGTGGTGAAGACGCCCTCCGAGGCGGAGAGCTCGTTGAGAGCTGCTATGTGATTCGAATAGGTCATGTTGCAATTGTGCGCTTTTAGCAGACATACGCAACCGCATCAAAAGTAGAGGTTGTTACGATGTTCTCCAAAGGATGCGACTAGTTGCTACTAGATGCTAAAAGAATGCACTAGATGGACTTACTCCCACTCGATCGTGGCCGGGGGCTTGCTCGTCACATCAAGGACCACGCGGTTGACCTCGGGCACCGTGTTCGTGATGCGCGTCGAAATCCTCGCAAGAACCTCATAAGGCAGGCGCGTCCAATCAGCGGTCATCGCGTCCTCGGAGGACACGGGGCGCAGCACGATCGGATGACCGTAGGTGCGGCCATCGCCCTGGACACCCACACTCCTCACATCAGCCAAGAGCACCACCGGGCACTGCCAGATCTGAGAATCAAGACCCGCTGCGCTCAGCTCTTCACGGGCGATCAGATCGGCGGCGCGCAAAATATCGAGACGCTCCTTCGTGACCTCACCAATGATGCGGATACCAAGACCCGGACCGGGGAAGGGTTGACGATTCACCAGGTAGTCGGGCAGACCGAGCTCACGCCCCACGGCACGGACCTCGTCTTTGAACAGGGCACGCAGAGGCTCGACCAGTTCGAAGGTCATGTCATCGGGCAGGCCGCCAACATTGTGGTGACTCTTAATGTTCGCCGCGCCCTCGCCGCCGCCGGACTCGACGACATCCGGGTACAGGGTGCCCTGGACGAGGAACTTCACCTCGCCCTTAGCACCAACCTCTTCAATGACCTGCTTTTGAGCGGCCTCGAAGGAGCGGATGAACTCGCGGCCAATGATCTTGCGCTTCGTCTCCGGGTCAGACACTCCCGCGAGCGCAGAAAGGAAACGCTCAGACTCGTCGCACGTGATGACGCGAATACCCATTCCGCGCGCATAGTCGTTCTCAACCTGCTCGCGCTCGCCCGCACGCAACAGCCCATGATCGATGAAGAAGCAGGTCAGCTGATCGCCGACCGCCTTGTGGACGAGAGCCGCAGCAACGGAAGAGTCGACACCTCCGGACAGCGCGCAAATCACCTGAGCGTCGCCGATCTGCTCACGGATCCTCTCGACCTGTTCGTCGACGATGGAACCGGGAGTCCAGGAGGGCTCAATGCCCGCGCCCTCGTACAAGAAGTTCTTCAAAGCATCCTGACCAAAAGCAGAATGGGCGACCTCGGGATGCCATTGGAGGCCGAAGAGGCGACGCTCACGATTCTCGAAAGCTGCGACAGGCGTCTGGGCGGTGGAGGCAGTGACCTCGAAACCCGAGGGAGCGGCCTGGACGGCATCACCGTGACTCATCCACACGACCTGGTCACCGGGAGTATTGGCGAAAAGGCACGAGCCCACGGCAATATTCGCATCAGTGTGCCCATATTCGCGCGTACCCGTGCGCCCGACCGTACCGCCCAGCGCCTGGGCCATCGTCTGGAATCCGTAGCAAATGCCGAGGACGGGGACTCTCGCGTCGAAGATCGCAGGATCAATCGAGGGGGCGCCGTCCTCGTACACCGAGGAAGGACCGCCCGACAGGATGATCGCGGCTGGCTCCTTGGCGAGCATGTCAGTGATCGGCATGGTGTGGGCAACGATCTCGGAGTACACCGAAGCCTCTCGCACGCGACGAGCGATGAGCTGCGCGTACTGGGCACCGAAATCAACGACGAGGACAGGTCGGGGAGCAGTCGTGTTCACACGGGGATTCTACCCGGCAAGATCGACGATTCGGGCTCCGTGGACTGTGCAGGGGGTCTCGGGCGCAGTGCTCCCGCTTCGCGCGGTGATTGTACGCGCCTTCCGGGGCTCACCCGCCCCTTCCCTGCCCTCGTCCCGCATCCGCCTCAGCCAGCGCCTTCGCCCCCGGCCTCGTCCCGCATCCGCCTCAGCCAGCGCCTTCGCCCCCGGCCTCGTCCCTCATCCTGCCCAGGCTGTGACTTCGCCCCTGGCCTCGTCCCTCATCCTGCGCGACAATGCCACTATGGCCCCGAAGGATCGCAAACGCCCCGCTCTGCCCGTGTTCGTCGTCGAACTCGGCATGCACGGCGCGAAGAAACGCTACCCGGACGGGCGCAAACTCACGCGCGAAGAACGCGCCTGCCTCCCCCTCATCGCCTCCATCAACGAGGGCGTGCGCGCCGCAAGCGAGCTGGTCGCCACAACTGCGAAATCACCGGACGCCGCATGGCTGATCAAACAATTCCTCAACCCCGTGCCCCTCGCTGGCAGGAAAAAGGTGAAACTGCCAACCCGCCCGCTCCTGCTCAAGGCGATCGCGCACCTCGAAGCGATCTACGAAGCCGGGGACCTGACTCTGAGCGCCACCCGCACTCCCTCCGAGCCGAAGAAGCACCTCCTGCGGGCAATCGACTCGTGGTTCGCGGCCTTCGATGAGCGGGCCGAGAAGAAACAGTGGAAGAACGTCGAGGGCACTCCCGTCACACTTGAAGGCCTGCGCCGCTGGCAGGCCGATCTCGCCACGATGGACCTCACAGTCATCCCCTACCTCACTCTGCCTCCAGAGTTCGAACGGGCCCTGACGATGGTGGAAGCCTGGGATGACGTCCTCGACCGACGTGGCCACATCGGCGAACGCTTCTCCCTGCGCGAGGAGGTCCTCCGCCTCCACAACTGGCCCGGCGACCAGTGGAGGAACGGCGACGACTACGCCTCGGCGCAGAAGAGATTCCATCGACGCTTGAAGAAGGCCCGCGCTCTCGCCGAGGATCCGATTCGCGATGCCATCATGCAACGCGCCCTCTACCTGCGGGAGGGCCTGTTGCTCGGTCCTGTTGATCCGCTCGACTGGTTCCTCGCAGTGTGCCAATTCCGCTGGGCCGTACCCGAGATGCTCGACATGAGGCCCGAGCTCATGACCTGGAAGCTCGTCGACTGGCTCGCGCGTCTAGCCACCCCGATCGAGCACGTCGAGGCGAAGACTCCGAAGTGGGCGCGTTCAGCCGCCTCACCCGTGGATGTTCCCGAGGGCATGCTCGAGGTCGTGTCCGGCCCCGACCTCATGATCGACCTGGACGAGGACGTTGTCACCGCCCTGCCACCGGGGTGTCGGGTCCGGCGTCTCATTGCGAGCGCACGCACCGCCCTCGGCCCCGATTGGACTGTGTACTGGGTGGACTCCGAGTGGGAGAATTCGCGGCCGATCCTCAACCTCGTCGAATCCGCGAAGCTGCACCCGCAAGTCGTGTTCATCTCCGATGAACAGCCCGCCGAACTCGCCGAGAAGATCCGCCCCTTCCTGGATCGTGCATACGAAATCCCCACGAATCCCCTCACTGCGCACAGCCATATCCCCGGAGTCATGCCGATCTTCCCCGAGCACCCAGACGCGGGGCTGTGAGAACCTTTCCGCCAGCACTCACTCCCCCTGCCAGGCCTTCCACAGTGCCGCGTATTCGCCGCCGCATGCCAGCAGCTCCTCATGCGTACCGAGCTCGACAATAGAGCCCTCGACCATGACCGCCACCCGATCAGCGTCCTGCGCCGTATGAAGCCGATGGGCGATCGCGACAACGGTCCTCCCGGAGAGGACCCCACCCAGGGAATCCTCCACCGACCTCGCCGATTCGGGGTCCAAGAGTGACGTCGCCTCATCAAGGACGAGGGTCGCCGGATCCATCAGGGCGATCCTGGCGAGTGCGATCTGCTGGGCGCGCGCAGGCGTCAACTGGGTGCCGCCCGCGCCGACTCGCATCCCGAGCCCGCCCTCGTCTTGAACCCACGAGTCCGCGCCGACAAGTTTGAGCGCCGCCCACAGCTCCTCATCGGAAGCATCGACGCGGGCGAGCCGGACGTTATCGGCGATGGTGCCGACGAAGACGTGGTGCTCCTGAGCGACGAGGACGACCCGCCGATGCAGTTCTTCTTCGGGCAGCTCGACGAGCTCGGCTTGCCCAGAGCGAACATGCCCCGAAGTCGGCGGATGGATGCCTGCGATCATGCGTCCGAGTGTCGATTTGCCCGCACCCGAAGGGCCGACGATCGCGAGAGTCTCGCCCTCGTGGAGTTCCAGGTCGATGCCGTGCAGGACGAGGCGTCCTTCGTGATAGGCGTAGGAGACCCCCTCGACGCGGATCGGGCCATCGCCTCGGGCCTGCGGATTCGTTCTCCGGTCGGGCTCAACGAGTTCGACGCCGAAGATCCGTTGAAGCGAGATCCACGCGAATTGGAGCTCGTCAATCCAAAAGGTTGCCTGCCACAGGGGCGTGCGAATCTGGTAGCAGTACATGACGAGTGTCGTCACCGAGCCCGCGGTGACGACACCCGTCGGCACTAGGACGGCCCCCAGAAGGATCATCGCGGCAATCGGGACGAGAGTCACGGCGACCATCCCCAAGAAGAGGAAGCCCCGCATCCACGCCCCGTAACGTTCAAGGCGCCACATTTGGGCGAGCATCGAGTCAAAGGTTCGGTGTCTTCCCGCTCCGAGTCTCAGGGCGTCAACGGCCTCGGCCTGGGTGACCGTCTCGGACAGGTGGCCGGAGAATACCGCGATCATCGCCGCAGAGGCGCGGTAGGCGGGGATCGTCCTGGGCATGTACCACAGGCTCACGCCAACGACGCCAATGATCTCGATAGGAAGAATCCATGCGAGGCTCGGTGCGGCAACGAAGGCGGCACCGAGGGTCACTCCGATGGTCATCAGGAGGATGAGGATCGTCGATAGGCCCTGGCGGATCATCATCTGGACGCGGTCGATGTCCGTCGTGGTACGACTGATGAGGTCTCCGCTTCCCGCAGTCTCAACAGTCGACAGGGGAAGGTGGACGACAGACTCGACGAGACCGTCGCGCAGCCGGGCGAAGACCGTCTCACCGAGGATTCTCGCCCGGGTCTCGGCCCACCAGGCGAGGATGAAGTTCGCGATGACGAACACGACGGCGAGAAGGAGGCGCTGACGCACCCACGCGCCCCCCATTCCCGCGCGGATGCCGTCGATGATGTCGCCGACGATCCAGGGCAGGGCCACGGAGGCCAGTGCGGCGGCGAGTTGGAGGAAGAGGACGAGGGCGACTCCCCCGGCGTGAGCGTGTAGGAGTCCGATGAGGCGTCGCCGTGTGACGGCTGCCGGGGCGATGGGGAGTCTGCGGCTCATGCGTCTTCTCCTCGTCGGGCGAGGATCTTACGGGCGGCGCACGTCGTCTCCGGCGCATCAGAGGGGGCCGAGTCGATTGCGTCAGGAGTGGTCTCACCAATCGCATGGCCTTCGGCGTCGAGGACGATGATGCGCTCTGCGGCTCGCGCAAGAATCGGCGACTCGGTGACGAGGACCGTGGTGCGACCGGCGCGCTCGAGGGGCAGTCGTTCGGCGATGATCGCCTCGGTGTGGGAGTCGAGGGCGGAGGTCGGCTCGACGAGGAGGAGGATGGGGGCGTCTTGAGCGTAGGCTCGGGCCAGCGCGAGGCGCTGGCGCTGGCCTCCTGAAAGGTTGCGGCCCAGTTCGCTGAGTCTGCCGTCAAGGTCGGCATCGAGCGAGTCGATAACGTCGTCGGCGGCCGCTGCTTCCAGGGCTGAGAACAGGCGGGGGTCGTGTTCTTCTGTGTCTTTGTTCTCGCTGCTTCGGCTCATCTCATCACCGAGTTCGGCGTTTTCCAAGACGTTGCGGTAGATGGCTTCGGTGGTCCCGGGGACTCGTTCTTCGGGGGCGCGACTGCCGAGCAGGGCGTCGCGCAGGGTTCCGGCGAAGATCTGCGGGATCTCCTCGGCGAGGAGGATGCTCTCGCGGACCTCGTCAATGGGCAGCTCGGCGAGTGCGATGGTGCCCTTTGGGGCGACTAGGAGCCCGTTGTCTTCCGAGTCGTCGATGCGTGCGAGCCGTCGGCAGACACGGAGCGCCATATCTGGGGCGGGTGCGAGGATCACGCTGATCGCTGCGGGAGTGATGCAAACTTCGCTCACTGGGTCGATGAGTTGGGCGTGGGCCCACTGCGGGCTGGGCTCGTCCTCGTCAGTCGGCGGCACGTCCCCGCGCGTCGGCGGCGCATTCTCACCCGTCGGTGGTGTGTCCCCGCCCTTCACGGGAGTGTCTCGCACCATCGGCTCGATGCCGAGCAGGTCGGCGGCTCGTTTCGCTCCGACCCAGGCTCGCGTCATGTGCTCAACGGATTCGCCGAGGAGCCACACGGGGTGGCGCAGGTAGACCGTGTACCCGTAGAAGGCGAGAAGTTGTCCGACGCTCATCCGTGCCTCGGAAACGAGGACGGCTCCCTGTGCGACGACAAGGACGGAGAAGAGCATCGGCGCGGCTGAGCGGATCGCCGCAAGGAGGGAGACCGTGGGGGCGACGCGGATACCTGCGGCGCGTACCCGCGCGGACTGGGCGCGGTAGGCGCGGGTGTAGGTCGTTTCACCTCCGATGCCTCGGAGGATCCGCAGCCCCTGGACCGCGTCTGTCGAGATGGAGGTGAGTTCTCCTTGTTCAGCGCGAAAGGCGGATTGACGCTGTTCCAAGGGTTTGGCGATGAGGAGGAGAAGCGCGAAGAGGAGCGGCATGCCGATGATGACGATGAAACCGAGACTCACCGAGACTCGCAGCATGAGGACGGCGACGAGGACCACGGCGGCTGCGGAGGCCAGGAGTTCGGGGATCAGCGCGGTCGCTCGTCCGAGGGCGTGCGCGTCGGCGTTGACGGCAGTGAGGATGTCTCCGGCTGATGAGGCGCGTTTGAAGGAGCGGGCTCGGTCCGAGGTTCTTTCGCTCAGTGTTCTGGGGGCGCCGACTGCGGATCCCATCCAGGCGCTGATTTCGGTGAGCTGCGCCAGGCTGTCTCCGATGGCGACGAGAAGGATGATGAGGAGGAAGAGGCCCGTCCATTGGGCGAGTTGGAGTGAGAGCCCGAAGGCGAGGGCAGCGTCGAGTGTGTGCCCCATTGCCCAGGAAATGAGGGCCGAGGCGAGGGCTCCCAATCCGGACGTGAGGGTGGCGAGGACGAGGGCACCGCGTCTGCGGGCGAGCAGCATCTTGAGGAAGGGGCCGGGTCTGGCGGGAAGCGGCCATGCCGGTCCTTTGAGGGTGCGAAGGGGGCGGGGCCAGCGGCCGGGCAGGGGCCCTAGAGGGGGTAGGTTCACGCCTGCTCGCGCCGCGGTCTCCTCGTAGGCCCTCTTCACTGTCCCCTCGTTCCGATCAGTTTCGATTCATGGTGTGCGCCCGATGCCGAGGGGCCTGCGGGGAAGGGCCCCGGGTGCGCGCGTCTTCCACGCACTCCTGAGGACACTCCTTTGACGGCCCCGTGTCCGCCCTGGGCGTGCGCGTCTTCCACGCAGGCGCGGGGCTGACCTTCCCCTCGCATCGTGGTCCGCCCGGCTGCGAGTGTCTTCCACGATACGGTGACTCGCTCAGGGCGTCGCGTCATCGCTCCGATCTTGGAGGCATTGTCCCTCCGCTCCGAGCGTTCCCTCCCCCGTCCTTTCGTTCCTTCCCAAGTGGAGGGAATAACGACATCTGGAGGGGTTATACCCCCTCCACTTGTCGCCAAACCCTCCGTTGAGCGGGAGCCCCTCCACTCGCAGTCGTCGGCGAAGGCTCGATGCGCCCAAGTGAAAGGGGTCAGCCCTCCACCGGCGAAGGCTCGATGCGCCCAGGAGAGGGGTCAGCCCCCATCGGCGAAGGCTCAGTGCGCGAAGTGGCGAGTACCCGTGAGGTACATCGTGATGCCCGCCGCTTTCGCCGCTTCAATGGATTCGGCATCGCGAACGGAGCCGCCGGGCTGGACAACGGCCTTCACACCCGCGTCAATGAGAACCTGCAGACCATCAGCGAAGGGGAAGAACGCGTCAGAGGCCGCAACCGCACCGATGGAACGCTGCTCGGGCGCATCCGACACGAGATCCTCGCTCCTCGCGCCGCCTGCCGAATCAATCTGCGCCCCCGCTCCCTTCGCCGCGTCGCCCGTCGCGCGACCGCCAAGCGTGTTGGCTCGCTCGACCGCGAGCTTGCACGAATCAACCCGGTTGACCTGGCCCATGCCAACGCCGATCGAAGCCCCATCCTTGACGAGGAGGATCGCATTGGAGCGCACAGCTCGGACCGTCCGCCACGCGAACTCCAGATCGGCGAGGGTCTTCGCGTCGGCGGGCTCACCCGCAGCGAGCGTCCAATTCTCCGGAGAATCACCGGGGGCATCGACCTCGTCGCGGTCCTGAACGAGCAGGCCGCCGGAGATCTGCTTGAATTCGCGGCCGCCACGCTCGGGCGGGAGGACCTCGAGGACGCGGAGGTTCTTCTTCGCGGACAAGACTTCAAGGGCCCCGTCCTCGTAGGCGGGGGCGAGGACGACCTCGGTGAAGATCGGGACGATCTGTTCGGCAAGCTCAAGCGTCACGGGCCGGTTGACTGCGATAACGCCCCCGAAGGCGGAGACGGGATCGCAGGCGTGCGCCTTGCGATGCGCTTGAGCGACATCCTCGGCCACCGCGATACCGCAGGGGTTGGCGTGCTTAATAATCGCGACGCAAGGAAGCTCGTGATCGTAGGCGGCGCGCAGGGCCGCGTCACCGTCCGTGTAGTTGTTGTAGCTCATCGCCTTGCCGTGAAGCTGGCGGGCGTTCGCGATTCCGGGGAGGAGTTCGACGTCCTCGTTGCCGTCTTCAAACTCTTCCTCAATGTTGATCTCGCGGTAAACGGCAGCCCCCTGATGTGGGTTCTCACCGTAACGCAGGGCCTCGACGCGTTCAAAGGCATCGGCGGCGTAAACGGGGAACGCTCCCTCTTCGGCGCCCAATTCGAGGACAGCCTCCTCATCCTCGGAGAGCTCGAAGCCCAAGGAGGCGAGGAAGGCGGCGTCCGAGGCGTCAAGATGCTGTTCGCAGGCCTCGTCGATCTCTTCGCGCAGGTCGTCACGGCCAAGTTGCTCGGCGAACCAGCCGGAGATAGCGAGGTCATAGGTCGCGGTGTGCACGAAGGCTTCGCCGGCCAGTCCGCGGCGTTCCTCAAGGGTGAATCCCCCGCCCTGAGCTGCGGCGATGACTTCCGCGTAGCGTGTGGGCGAGGTGACGACCGCGACGGAGGGGTGGTTCTTCGCGGCGGCGCGGACCATGGAGGGGCCGCCGATGTCGATCTGCTCAACGCACTCGTCGAAGGGCGCGCCAGAGGCGACAGTCTCGCTGAAGGGGTAGAGATTGCAGACCACGAGGTCGAAAGCGCCGACCTGAAGATCGTCGATCTGCTGGCGATGTTCGGATTTGCGCTGGTCAGCGAGGATGCCCGCGTGGATCATCGGGTGGAGGGTCTTGACGCGTCCTTCGAGGACCTCCGGGAAGCCGGTGACATCCTCGACGGGGGTGACTCGGATCCCGGCCTCCGCAATGGTTTTGGCGGTTGAGCCGGTTGAGACGATCTCCACTCCCGCCTGTGACAGGGCACTCGCGAGTTCCACGAGTCCGGTCTTGTCGTAGACGGAGATGAGGGCCCTGTTGAGGGGGCGAAGGTCGATGGGTTCAAGGTTGTCCAAGCGAACGGACATGCTTCCTCCGGTAAAGGTCGATCATCATGCCCGGCGCCCAGGCGGGCGGCGCCTCACGGGAACTGCCGGCCGCTCCCCGGTGGTGCCCCACCCTCGCCAGTTGCGACCGCCTCAAGCCTATCCCCCACTCACCCGGGTTCGGCAAGCCCGAGGGCGGGGCTCGGTGTTCCCGAGGCGGGGCTCAGTGTTCCTGGGGCGGGAGGCGCGGTGGCCGCGCTGGCGGTGCCGCCATTTACACAACACCCGTGTTCCCGAGGCGGCAGGCGCGGTTCTGGTGCCGCGGGGAGGCGAGGCGTTCCTAAGGTGGAAGGTGCGTTTGCCACGCGGCGACACCTGGAAGAAGCGCGATTCCCAAGGCAGGAAGTGCGGCGACCACACGGCGATACCTGGGGGAGGCGAGGCGCTACTCATGGGTGAGAAACTCCTTCAGAGTGAAGGGCGGTGTTCCTCTGGGTGAGGTGCCACTATTCATTTCAGTGACAACCCCAATTCCAGTGTTCCTCTGGGGCAAGAAGCGGCAGGTGTTGGTTCAAGCTCCTCAGTGGAACTGTGGAGGCACTCTCAGTCCTCTTCCTCCTGCGCGCCCTCAGCGTGCGCTGATTCAGCGTGCACTGCGATTCTTGAAAGCTCAGCAATTTCAACCGTTTCGGCAAGCTGTTCGGCCGGTGATTTCACTCTCGGAACAACATGCTGAGTCGTCCCGAGGAGTTCTTCAACGCTCACCGGGACCGGGGCTTTGGGAACCGGACGCTCGGCATGAGAGGAGTCCCCGGACTCAGTTTGGCCTTGTTCGGAGGCTGTCACTTGAGCCCGTACTCGGGATGAGGCCCTGTCATGGCCCTTCCCCGTAGCGTCTTCTGTGCTCTCTGCGCCCGTTGCGCCCTTGACGTGATGCTCGCCCGTGTCAAGGAGGTTCTCGCCAACCTTGCTGCGGTACTCAGTGGTTTCCCCTTCACCGTAGTTCATGCGGTACTCGCCGTCCTCGTCAGCGCGGTACTCACCGTCCTCGTCACCGCGCTCCCCGGCGTGATCCGCACAGCCGTGCTGCTCACCAGAGTCGCCGTTGTCCTCACCCGGACTGTCAAGGCCCGCACTGTTCTCATGCGCTTCCAGAGCACCCGCCGCGCGTTCCCCGCCCTCCTTCGAGAACTGCCCACCCTCAGCCAGGGGCTCTCCAGCCGCATTCACATGCCCCCCAACCTCGACCAGGGACTCTCCAGCCGCATTCAAGTACTCCTCGCCCTCCCCCAGGCGCCTTTCGGCAAGAGAGCCAGGCTCAGAGTCATCCCCATCTTCGGAAGAGTCCTCCACAGGCCAGTCCCCCACAGTCGACTCCCCCACAGCCGTCCTCGAAGAAGACGTGGGGGCCCCTTCCTCGTCAATGGGAATCGGGAAAACCGGGGGCTCGGGCACGGGCTGGTTGCGCGAAATCGCCCACTGGGAGCGCGCCCACCAAACGCTGCGCGGATGAACGCCGACCATCCCCGCAAAGAAACCACCCCCGAATTCGAAGATCAGAGTCAGGACGACCGGGAAAAGCGGAGGGCCGACATGGGTTAAACGAGTATCACCCAGAACCAAGATCGAACTCGCGAACCATACGAAACCCACGAGCGTGAGCACCCCAATTCCCGAAACGGCGACGTAGCACTGCTCGCGAAGACTTGCGCGAGTGTGCTTCCTCCCCCACCAGGCACCCACTGCAATACCGATACCAATCGGCGCGAGGATCGTCCAATAGTCCGGCGTCGAAGTCGGCAAAGCCCCCAGAAGGGGGATCGCGGGAATCGGCAGCGTCGGCGCAGAAGCGGGAGAATGCAGGGCATCCACTCCGACGTAGACGCCGGGCCCGAGGATCCACGCCAGACTCCACGCGAGCACGCTCGGGAGATAACAGAGCTGGGCGAGCACCACGAGGATGTTCGCGAAGGTCGAGTCGGCGAGAAGGAGCGCGTGAATCTGGCGGATCTGGTCCCAATGCGTCGCGACGGCGAGCACCGAAAGCACAACGGACAAGGCAAGAACACAGATGAGGAGCCACGCCCCAGCTTTCACGCCTTCGCGGACAACGCTGGGGACGCGCAAGGCCTCCCAGGGGTTGTCGCTCACGTCGAAAGCGGCCCAAGCTGCGGCGATCCCTGGAATCAGGAGGGCCCCGGGGGCTGCTTCCCACCAGCGCGCATGCTCAGCGCTCGTCCCCACGATCACGAATGCGGGCAGAGCGAAGGCGGGCACCGCGCACCATTGGGATGCCGCAGAAAATTCGCTGCTCTGACGCAAAAGCAGACGCAGGACGAGGACGAGGAGCACTCCGACAAGGGTCGGTGTCGCCCGGTAGGAGATCCCGCCCAGATGGAGTGGCGCCCCCAGGACGAGGGCGAGGAGGTCTGAGCCCGCATGGAGGGCCTGATCCCAGGTGGCCTCGCCCATCCACGGGTTCGAGGCGACCGTCGCGAAGGCGGCGACGGAGGCGGCGGTCGTCACTGCCCACGTCATGAAGATCGTCTCGATCGCACTGAGGCCGACCCGGGCCCATCCGTCGGGCAGTTCCAGGCGGGTGCGTTGTCGCGGGGCCATGTATGTGGTCGTGAGTGTGCGGGGCTGTGGCCTGGGCGAAGGGGTCTCGTTCATATCACCCCCATGGTCGCGTACGCCGGGGGCTGGGCGGAGCGCGCAGCGCCGGGCGTCTTCAGATTGGGGTGGGAAGGGAGAGGAAGGGCTGGGGTGACCCGGCGGGGGCTGGGCAGGGCCGGAGGTGTGGCGGTCAAGGCCGGACGCGGCTGGCAGGGCCGGAGCGGGCCACAAGTTGGACCTTAGAACGCGTCAAAGCCTCCACAAGGGGCGAACTCCACGTTTCACCCCGCCCATCGTCCGACTTGTGCCCGACCTACACTCTCCCAAGCCCCGGCTCCCAGCCCAGGCCCGCCCCTGGCACTCAGCCCAACCCGGCCCAGGCGCGCAGCAACCCAAATCCCAGCCCAGGCCCGGCGGGGCGGGAGCTGGCCACAAGTCGGACCTTAGACGGCGTCAAAGCCTCCACAAGGGGCGAATTCCACGTTTCACCCCGCCTATCGTCCGACTTGTGCCCGACCTGCGCTCTCCCAAGCCCAGGCCCACGCCAGGCACTCAGCCCAGCCCGGCCCAGGCTCCCCAGTCCCTCTCAGCCCTGCAGGATCTGGCGCGCCAGAGCCGCGGTTTGTGAGGGCGTGCGCCCGACCTTCACACCGACGGCCTCGAGAGCTTCTGCTTTCGCCGCAGCTGTTCCTGAAGAACCGGACACGATCGCGCCCGCATGCCCCATGGTCTTGCCTTCGGGGGCAGTAAATCCGGCAACGTAGCCGACGACGGGCTTCGTCATATGCTCGGCGATCCACGCGGCCGCGCGTTCTTCCGCGTCGCCGCCGATCTCGCCAATCATGACGACGAGTTCGGTGTCAGGATCGGCTTCGAAGGCTTCGAGGGCGTCGATGTGGGTGGTGCCCACGACGGGGTCCCCGCCGATCCCGAGGCAGGTGGTGAAACCGATATCGCGAAGCTCGTACATGAGCTGGTAGGTGAGCGTGCCCGACTTCGACACGAGGCCGATACGACCCGGACCTGTGATGTCCGCTGGCGTAATGCCGACATTGGATTGTCCGGGGCTGATGATTCCGGGGCAATTCGGGCCGATCAGGCGTACGCCCGCTTCAAGAGCACGGTTGACGAAGACGGTCGCATCGGCGACGGGGATTCCCTCGGTGATGACGACGATCGTCTGGATGCCCGCGTCGATCGCTTCGAGGGCGGCGTCCTTCGCGAAAGCCGGTGGCACGAAGATCACGGTGGTGTTCGCGCCGGTTGCGGCCATGCCTTCGGCGACGGTGCCGAATACGGGGACCTCCACGTCCCCGTTTCTCACGCGTTGGGCGGCGGGCCCGTAGCCTTCGACCTCGAAGGTGAGGGTGGTGCCGGCCTTGCGGGGGTTGACTCCGCCGACGATTCGTGTTCCCGCGCTGAGCATGCGGCGGGTGTGTTTGCGTCCTTCAGCACCGGTCATTCCCTGTACGAGGACCAGGGAGTCCGAGTCGAGGAAGATCGTCATTGTTCTTCAGTCCTTCCCAGTCACTTCGCTGCTGCGAGTTCGGCGGCGGTGCGGGCCGCCTCGTCCATCGTCTCGACCATGTGGATGAGCGGGTGATTCGCCGCAGAGATGATCACTCGCCCCTCTTCGACCTTGTTGCCGTCGAGTCTGACGACGATCGGCTTGGTGGCCTGATCTCCGAGGACTTCGACTGCTTCGAGGATCCCGTTCGCGACGGCGTCGCAGGCGGTGATTCCTCCGAAGACGTTGACGAAGACGGAGCGGACCTGCTCGTCTCCGAGGATCACTTCGAGTCCTTTCGCCATGACTTGCGCTGATGCTCCGCCGCCGATGTCGAGGAAGTTCGCGGGTCTGACGCCTAGGTCTTCACCGGCTATCGCGACGACGTCGAGGGTTGACATGACGAGGCCCGCCCCGTTGCCGATGATGCCGACTTCTCCTTCGAGGCGAACGTAATTCAGGCCAGCGGCCTTCGCCGCCGCTTCGCGCGGGTCCTGGGTTTTCACGTCGACGAGGGCTTCGTGGTCGGGGTGGCGGAATCGCGCGTTGTCGTCGAGCGTGACTTTCCCGTCGACGGCCCAGATGCTCCCGTCAGTCGCCAGGACGAGGGGGTTTACTTCGACGAGGGTCGCGTCCTCTTGTGTGAAGACCTCCCAGAGTTTGACGAGGACGGGGGCGATCCTGTCTGCACGTTCGGGCGCGAAACCGGCCTCGTGGAGGATTTCGCGGGCGATCGTGTCGTCAATGCCGCTGAGAGGGTCGAGGGCGACTTTCGCGAGCGCTTCGGGGCGTTCCTTCGCAAGGGTTTCAATGTCCATCCCCCCTTCTTTCGAGCACAGCGCGAGATGGCCGCGCTTCGAACGGTCAAGGAGGATTGAGAAGTAGTATTCCTCGGCGATGTCGGCGCCGGAGGCGATGAGGAGAGTTTCGACGATGTGGCCCTTGATGTCTAAGCCGAGGATGGCCTGTGCCTTTTCTGCTGCTTCTTCGGGGGTTCGGGCAAGCTTGACGCCGCCGGCTTTGCCTCGTCCGCCGGTTTTGACTTGGGCTTTGACGACGAGGAGTTCGGCTCCTTCGGCAAGAAGGGCCTGTGCAGCGTCGCGGGCTTCTTCGGGGCTGGTGGCGACGCGGTCGGGTAAGACGGGTACCCCGTGTCGACGGAACAAGTCTCGGGCTTGGTATTCGTACAGATCCACCTCGAGTTTCCTTCCTGATGGTCGGCGCGCGAAGGCCGATTGGGATTTCTCGACGTCGAAAAATCCAGGTTCAGCCTACAAGTATCTAGGCATTACGTCCTATCTTTCATCTTGGGGGATCAAGATCTCCACGAGGACGAGGACGGGGCACCCTTTGGGAACAGTTGCGTTGACTCCCATCACCGGGGTGTCTGAACAACCCGGGATCGCGTGAAAAAGGACAGCCTGAGGCATCCATCCACACCTCGCGGATCGCAAGAGAACCCTTGTGATTCCCTGAGGTAGCATCGAGGCGATCTTCGATGAGTTAGGGGCTGAAATGAGCGCAGAGTTGCTCAGTATGTGGACCGATCTTCTTCGGGAGCGCACTCGACTGGTGGATGATGCGTATTCCTCCCTCAAGAGTGTGCGACTCGAGGCCGTCCCGGACTTAGGTCCTTCTTCCTCTCCGGCTCGTGCCGTTCTTCAGGGTCTTGAAAGCGATATTCCTGACTGCGCGCTCGTCGTTGACACGATTGCGAGTTCGATGATCGCGGCAGCGAATTCCTTCGAGGATCTTGAGGAGCAGATCCGGTCGGGAATGGTGTCCGAGTTGACGGCCTTCGATGCGTGAGGGTGTGCGATGAGTGGAATCGTGGATTGTCGTGTGAGGGTAGCGTCGAACTCGCCTACCGCTTGTGCGGCTTCACTGAAATCCGAACTGGTGAAGCTTCTTGATGCTCAGGAGTGCCTGAATGCGGTCCTTTCCTCACTTGTTGAGACCTTGAGCGGGGCTACTGTTGCTGCGATTCGCTATTCTGTGCAAGCCCAAACGCAAGTTGTTGAATCGCTTTCTCAACGGATGACGTTGTTCATCATTGGACTTGAGATTTTGGCTGAGGATTTGGCGTTCGTCGAGTTGGGCTTGTATGACGTTCTTGAGGAGGCAGAAGCATGGGAATTACGCGTAATCAATGGGATTGTCCAGTCTCCTTCTTCCTCCGACCTTGATCATGATGTGAAGCGTCGCAAGTTCGATGATTTGTCTGCGCTGGTTGCGGAACTGCGCCGTGCAGAGCAAACAGCACATGCCGAGTTCGCCGAGGCCTGTAAGGACGCGCAGATGCTCCCCACTGAGGCTGGGGAAGCCGCCGAGGAGGTGCAGCGCACCCTCATCGCGGCACGTAGTATAGGGATTGAGGCTGCGTGGGCGACGGCTGCTCTTCCTGGGGTGACGTTCCTGTCGCCTGATACTGTCGCCCGACGGGCCCGTATGCGCGAGATCATCAATCGTTCAGAGCCACCGGAGGACCTGTCCCGTCTCATTGATGAGTTCAAGGCGGCGCGCGCCGCGAATAATTCGACGGCTGTGGGACGCTGGTCATCACGTGTGCGGGAATTGGGCCAAAGGGTCGATTTCGCGAACAGAGTCGCGGTTGCTGGGGAGGCTTCTGCTACTGGAAGGGCCCTTCGGGCGGGGCGGACCGTCTTCAGGGATGCCAGCATCATTGGGGGGATCCTTACTGCCGCCTCCGTTGTCGACAACGCTTATGCCCAAGCCCGTGAGGATTCGATCGATCCTGATCTGACCCGTGAGGAGAAGTTCGCGCGCGCCGCCACTCATGGAGCCGTTGAGAGTGTCTTTGAATTCATCGGCGAATCTCTCGGAGGAGCCGGAGGTGCCATTGCGGGGTTCTCTTGCGGTCCCATTGGGGTTGGTGCAGGCTTCGTTCATGGGGCTGAGAAGGTCGGAGAGGAGGGAAAGGCCTTCGGGAAAACGCTCGCCAATGAAGTTGACCAATCCATTACTCGTTTTCTCTTCGGCCAAAGAAGGGGGGACTCATGACCGGATCAGAACTGCTCGAAGGAGCGATCTTCACAGCAGCAATATGGCTCATGTGGGCCTTGGCGATGTTCACCGACACCACCCTCGGCCGCACAGTGCTCATGTTCGGAAATCTTTTCGGCCGCGAGGTGATCGCCGCAATCTTCCCCCTCTGGAGCCTTGGATTCACCGTGGGCGCGCTCATGATCTTGATCGAACCGACAGGGTTTTATGAAACAACTCCAGGAGCAGCGATTAAGATCATCTCTCTCCTAACAAGCGTAGTCGCAGCAATCTCCGCCGTGGTCATATATTTTTTCGGGATCCCTTTACCTAAGTGGGCTTACCCCGAATACCACGCAAAACGCCGCAAAGCCCGACACCCAC
>ERZ773065.499-NODE-499-length-22091-cov-8.268288_pt1 | contig 22091 bp, 21 predicted proteins | sample MGYA00580623_ERZ773065 | MGnify/ENA primary metagenome ERZ773065 (study PRJEB29015, sample SAMEA2738017) | human oral metagenome | biome: human oral; feature: human-associated habitat; material: dental | place: China | collected 2047 ... | reverse complement strand
ACATCAAACGCGCCCGCAAAAAGAAGCTCAAGATTGAAAAAAGAAGAAAACAATTGAATTAGCTCTAGGGTTAGAATTCAAAAAACTCCTCCTTTGGTAGATTTGGGGGAGTTTTTTGGTTGGCGGCGAGCGAAAAATTGACGGCAAGCTAGAGAAAAAATAATTGCTGTAAATTCCACAACGTTATATTCGCAAATCGTAATTGGTGCCCCGCACAGGAGTCGAACCTGCAACCTTTGGTACCGGAAACCAACGCTCTATCCAGTTGAGCTAACAGGGCAAAATCGTGGTACGCTTCCGCACACTCGACACAAACAACAGGGATGCCTTGCTGATCTTTCTTGAAAAGCTTCGCCCCCAAGATGCTGATTGTGAAACGCAGATAGCCAAAATTAGTCAGATCAAAAAGCTTTAGTGACGGTGTTACTTCCAGCGCCACTTTTATTATAGCACAATCATAGTTGCGATATGCTGTCGTGTCTACAAGAACGTCAACATTCTAGCGTACATTGTTGGCGCCTAAACCAAAAATTATCGTGGTCTTAGGCGACCTGGTTTTGTGCCAAATCTGGAAACTTCGCCTCGACCAGCTTGAGGCGCTTGTCTAGAGCGTGATAGTTCTTCTCTTGAATCTCGTAAAGCGTATCGTCTGTCGCTTCTCGCGCGCCTTCTTCATGAAACAGATCGCGCCGCAGACTGGCAATGTCAGCGCGAATTTCTTTTTGACCAGCTTCTAGGTTGTTAAATCTCACCTCTGTCTCCAGCCTAAAGTCCTTGACGATATCTTCTAAATTCTTATGATCTTGGCGGATGGTAGAAAGCTGCCCGTCGACCTGCTCAAACCGTTCGTCTATCTGCTCAAACCGTTCATTGACGCGTTTGAAGCCTTCTGTCATATTCCGGGATAGAATATCAACACTTTTAACCAAACTGTCAACTGTTTTAGAAAGGTTGTCGACAGTCTCGCTTAATGTCTGTACTTGCTGGGCGAGCTCTTCATTCGTCATGCTTCTATTTAATCACAAAGTGCTGCGCTTAACAATGTATCGGCTTGGCATTATAAACGATTCTCGTCTTTCTCAAGGTTAAGCTGATGAAGTTTTGCGGGCTTTTTTTGGACGAGGCTGCTTGCCTCGGTTGTATCTAATCTTTAGTATTCTCGTCGTCCATCAGTCCCTCCTCTATCAGTTCGGCTTCCAGTAGCTTAAGCAGCTCTTCCGACCTTTCATTTGAAAAAGGCGTAAGCACTGAACCTGCCACATGAAGCGGGACTTTTTGACCCGGAATAATTCCTCCAGTCTCTGACAGGTCAAATTCGGAACCTGGTTCAACTATGGTGAATCGAGTAATCTTATCACCAGGTCGGTAGTAACGGAAGGGAGCTGTTAGACGCCACTTCAATGACATTATTGCACCCATCACGCCGCGTCCAAGTTTTATCTTGTAGTACTCATCGGAATAGATTTGATCAATCTTACCAGTTCGGCTGCGCTCTCGCGGTTTATGCTCCTTATTTTTCTCGTTCATGGTGTTTCTCATTAAACCACGGTCAAGAAGCCTTGACAAGATAAAACTCGCCAAACTCAAACAAACCCACGCCACACAGCACAGGTTCGTATAAGGACGCCGTGGTACCCCCGGTAGGACTCGAACCTACGACCAAGCGGATAGAAGCCGCGTACTCTAATCCAACTGAGCTACGGGGGCACACCCGTCCATTATAGCAAAAACCAAGCATGGCTGGTGAAATTTGGTGCGGGTGGGGAGAATCGAACTCCCATCTCAAGTTTGGAAAACTTGCATACTAGCCGCTGTACTACACCCGCGAATGTTTGTATTGTACCATTTTCGTGTAGTATAATAAATAGTATGGGTATGCGTTTATCGCGCTTTTTTGGAAACGACAATCAAGACGATGTATTCCATTCTAGCGGGCTAGCAGATGAAAGCGCGCGGCAAATCGGCGGCGTCGCTAGCCCGTCGAAAAGTTTCAGCCAGCGGCAGGCGGCGCGCCGCCAACGGCGTTTCGTGGGTGATTATAATAGTGCGCGCGTCGTTCGCGATTATCGTATAGCCGCCGAAGAAAATCAGCGCGCCAGCGAAGCGTCTAGCGTAGAAGCTAGCCCAGGTGACAACTCGCCAGCCTCTCGGCAAGCCGAAGAACGTTCGCTAAAATACGCTCGCCTAGCGGATACGAATCGGTTCGGCTCGTCTGGCTTGAGCCGCGGCAGCGGCAGGGGTTTTTCGGAACCGCCATCGCGCCGCCGCGATTCGTACACGCGCTAGTCGACAACCCGCGTCGTATCTGGTATACTGAGACGGCAATCGCGTGGCGGAAGTAGCTCAGTTGGTTAGAGCGCTGGATTGTGGCTCCGGAGGCCGTGGGTTCGAATCCCATCTTTCGCCCCAAGCAAAGTACCGAGGTTTTCGCCTCGGTTTTTTGCTTGTTTTGCGGCTTTGGCGTCCAGCGGGCGCCGGGAAGAAAATTACTCCCACACCGTTTCGATTTGCGCGCCCAGCGTGTCTAGCCGGTTGGCGATATCTTCGTAGCCGCGGTTAATACTGTACACGTCGCGCAGCAGCGACACGCCAGGCGCCGCCATCATGGCGAGCAAAATCACCACGCTCGGGCGCAGCGCTGCCGGCGCGATGATATCGGCTGGTTTCCAGCGCGTAGGACCGCTGATATATACGCGGTGCGGGTCAACCATTTCGATTTGTCCGCCAAGCTTCGTCAGCTCGGTGAAATAAATCGCGCGGTTTTCGTAGCTCCAATCGTGAATCAGCGTGCGGCCTTTGGCGACCGTGGCACACAGCCCCAAAAACGGCAAATTATCCATGTTGATACCGGGAAACGGCAGGGCGTGAATTTTGTCTTTCGGCGCGTGCAGTTTGGATTTTTTCAGCGTAATATCGACCAGGCGCGTGCGCTCGTTGCGCGCCATATATTCCGGCGTGATTTCGTAGCGCAACCCCATGCCCGCCAGCGTCGCCATCTCTAATTCCATAAATTCAATCGGTACGCGCGCGACGGTGATTTCGGAATTTGTCACCACGCCCGCCGCCACGAAACTCATCGCTTCGATCGGGTCTTCGCTGGGGCAATATTCGACGGTTTTGTTGATTGATTTTCGCCCGCGAATCGTTAGTGTGGTCGTGCCGATACCATCGATTTGCACGCCCAGCGCCTGCAAAAAGAAGCAGACATCTTGCACCATATAATTCGGGCTGGCGTTGCGAATAACCGTCGTGCCATCGTAGAGCGCTGCCGCCATGACGACGTTTTCGGTGACGGTGTCGCCGCGCTCGGTCAGGACGATTGCCCGGTCAATAGTTTGCGGTTCGCTCTCGGCGATATAGCGGTCGCTAGTCGCTCGAACCGACAATCCAAACGGCGCCAATCCTGTCATGTGCGGCTCGACGGTGCGCGTGCCTAGATTGCAGCCGCCGCTAAACGGCAGCTCGAATTTGCGGTATTGGTGCAGCAGCGGTCCCAGAAACATGATGATACTGCGCGTCCGTTTGGCGGCGGCTATGTCCATGTTTGCTAGGTCGAGCCGTTTCGGCGGGTTGATTTCTAGGTCGTTGTTTTCTAGCCAGCGGCAGCGCACGCCGACGCTTTCTAGTACCTCGATGATGCGGTTGACCTCTTCGATTCGCGCGACGCGCCGCAGTGTGGTTTTACCTTTGTTTAGTAGGCTGGCGCAGAGCAAGCCAACGGCGGCGTTTTTGCTGGTTTTTACCTCTATCGTGCCGTGCAGCTCGCGCCCGCCAGTTACGCGAAAGTTGGTTTTGCCGGAGTTATTGACGCGCACAATTTCGCTGCCGAGCACATCGCCGATACGCGCAATCATCTCAAGGCTGATATTTTGCCCGCCTTTTTCGATTCGGTTGATTGCCGACTGGCTAGTACCGAGCGCTTCGGCTAATTCACTCTGTGTCATACCGCGAGCTTGGCGGTTTTCTTGTATTAAAGTGCCGATATTTTTGAGGTAATCCAACGTTTTCATATCATTCATAATATACCTGTTATGATATATTGTCAAGTATTTTGAAACGCGCTATAATGGTAGAATGATATAGCAACGATTTCCGCCCAAATTTTGAAAATTAACTCGATAAAACGGAGGACTATTCTATGAATGATGAAATTGTTGCGGCGCTGATGGACGGCGAGGCGAAACGCCAGCGCGAAGGTTTAGAACTAATTCCGAGCGAAAATTATACCAGCAAAAGCGTGCGCATGGCACTCGGCAGCGTGTTTACCAACAAATATTCCGAAGGCTACCCCGGGCAGCGCTACTACGGCGGGCAAGAGTTCACCGACCGGCTGGAGCAGCTGGCGATAGACCGCGCCAAGCAGCTGTTTGGCGCCGACCACGCTAACGTGCAGCCGCATAGCGGCGCGCCTGCCAACGAAGCGGTGTATAGCGCTTGGTGCCAGCCGGGCGACACGATTTTGGCGATGGATTTGAGCCACGGCGGACACCTGACGCACGGCTCGCCGGTGACGCGCAGCGCGCAGCTGTATAATTTCGTGCCGTACAAAACGAAAGACCCGGCGACAGGCGAGATTGATTACGATGAAATCCGCCGCCTAGCGCAGCAGCACCAGCCGAAGATTATTTTGGCGGGCTTCAGCGCTTATCCGCGCGAACTGGATTGGGCGAAGTTCGCCGAAATCGGGCGTCAAATTCTGGGCTGCTTGCTGATGGCGGACGTGGCGCATATCGCCGGGCTAATCGCTGGCGGCGCGGCGGAAAACCCGCTGAAGCACGGTTTCCACGTCATGACCACGACCACGCACAAAACTCTGCGCGGACCGCGCGGCGGTTTGATTTTGAGCATGGGCACGGTAAGCAGCCCGCTCAAAAAACCCGCCAAAACGCTGGCGAACATTCCTACGCTGATTGACCGCGCAGTTTTTCCTGGCATGCAGGGCGGACCGCACATGAATACCATCGCTGCCAAGGCGGTGGCGTTTGGCGAGGCGCTGCAGCCGGAGTTTCGGGACTACGCGCGGAATATAGTAGCGAACGCCGCCCGGCTGGCAGACGAACTGCGCCAGCGCGGCTTCGTGCTGGTGACGGGCGGCACGAGCAATCACTTGATTCTGGCGGACGTGCACAAAAGTTTCGGTATAGACGGCAAGGCGGCGGAGCAGGCGATAGACAAAATCGGGCTGACGCTAAACGCCAACGCCGTGCCAGACGACCCGCTGCCGATGTTTCGCCCCAGCGGCATCCGCCTCGGTACGCCAGCCCTAACCACACGCGGCTGCACGCCGAGCGACATGCCTCAAATCGCCGAATGGATGAAGCGGGCGATAGACGTGCGCGACGACGACGCAGCGCTCGCGAAACTGCGGGGCGAGGTGCGGGAGTTTTGTTTGCGGTTAAAGGATATGAGTTAGCCGTTGCGGTAGGAGTGCGGTTAGGGCTTGCATCTGTAGGTACGCTCTCTTTGAGCGGTTATTGCGTATTTGCTAGATTGTTTTTTATTGTGTGAATATATAGAGTGCTTGTGGCGATAAAAATGTCTTTTTGATGACGGTCAGTGTAAAAATTCAAGCAGTGTGACGACAATATGTCCTAGATAAAATAAAACACCCCGTAGAGTGACGAGGTGTTTTATATATTTAGCTGTCAAGCTGAATCGCTAACAGCCCGTTTGATCGCCAAGTTTGCGAGTTTGTTTTTCGCTGCCAGAAGCTGCAGTGTAGTCCCACCAGAACAGCTGACCGCCATCTTTGTTGCATTTTTTGTACGCAACGGTATTCGGGTCGCTTGGTTGACTCGTCATGTCGGTGGCAGTGTTGGTGTATTTAATAGAGTTTTTATCTATATGGTATGGTTTGTTCACGCTAACAGTGGCACCTCCCAGAGCGTCAAGATCGTCTGGATATTTGCCTTCGTCTGTGTAGTAAATTTGAATTTTGTCGGCTGCGCTCTTTGCGGTTGATTCTGCAGTCGTCTTGCGTGCTCGGTTTTGGATACCGTTATAGGCGATAAGCGATATCACGGTGAGAATAGCGATAATCACAATCACGATGAGAAGCTCAACGAGTGTGAAACCGCGATTTTTGATTTGTGTAGTAGTCACGATTAAGTGCCCCCTATTTATTAAGTTGATTTATAAACTGATAATACTACACCCAGCGGATAAGCGCAAGCGTTTTTTTGCCGTAGTTTTCACAGTTGTGTATAAGTCTAGGCTCAGAATATATAGCGGTACGATGTCGGGCGCAAAAACAACGATTCGACTGGCTTGTAGCGGTGTATTTTTGTGCCGTCGCCGATCTGTCCGCCGTCGTTTTGCCCCCAGCAGAACGTACGGCCGTCGGATACGATGGCGCAGCCGCGGTTTGCGCCCGCGCCGATAGCCTGGACGGTGCGGTCAGCGGGCAAGCCGTCGGCGCCGACTACTACGGCAGTAGGCAGTCGGACGGACTCGACGCTTGTGCCATTGCCGCCTTGTCCGCGGTGATTTCTGCCCCAGCAAAAGACTTTTTTGCTGCTGCTTAGCAGGCAGGTGTGCCAAACCCCCGCTGCTATACTGATGACAGTGTCGCCAGCGGGTAGGTTGTTTCTCAGGACTTCGCGCGGCGCGGCGGAGTTGGCGGGCGAGGACGAGTTTATACCGAGCTGCCCGAACCCGTTTGACCCCCAACAATACACTCTGCCGTTGCTTGATAGCGCGCAGACGTGTACGTGGTTTCTGCCGTCTGGGTTACCGTCTGGGTAGCCGTCTTGAGCGATAGATGTCACGGTTCCAGGAATGCCGTTGATTCGGATCGGGTATGTCGATATGTTGTTCGTGACTGTTCTGCCTAGCTGGTTTGATTTGCCTTCTCCCCAGCAGTAGGCGGCGCCGTTTGCGATGGCGCACATGGTAGATGATCGGCTGCCGTTGAGCGAAAGTGCACTGGCGGTGTAGGTAGCTGGCAGGCTGCCGGTGCCTTTATTGACGGCTAGAAGAGTAGGGTTAGAGACTGAGCCTGGAGTAGATGTTCCGATGCCTAGGATTCCGTTGGTGTTTTGACCCCAGCCGTAGATTTTGCCGCCAGCGATGGCAAATGACATGTTGCCGGTGCCGCCGATAGCTGTGACGGTTTTGCCTGCTAGCGCGCCCTTGACTTCTACGGGGACGTTTGAGTGTTCGTTCCAGCCCTGTCTGCCGTTGCCGAGTTGGCCGTGGCTGTTGTATCCCCAGCAGTACACTTTACCTTCGGCTAGGGCGCAGCTGTGGTGCTGGGCGGCGAAGATGTCTTTGACGCGTTTGCTAGCGAGTACGCCTGGGTCTTTGCGGACTTTTACTGGTATATCGGAGTCTATGCCAGGCGCTGCTGTTTCGACGCTGATGGAACTTGGACCTATCGATTTACCGTTGCCGAGCTGTCCGACGCGGTTGCGCCCCCAGCACCACGCGTTGCCTGTGACGATTGCGCAGGTGCGAAATGTGCCGCTGGTCGATTTTTCGCCGCTGTAGTCAATCACCCAGCTGACGTATTTTTTGACACTGACATCGTATGTTTTCATGACATTGCCCATCGAGTCTAAAACTTGCGTAGTGCCGACAGCGGAAATTTGCGCGACGCCGTCGCCGGAATAGTCGAGATTGCCGACGCGAAAAGTTGTGCGCAGCCGCGGCTGATTTAGGACGTAAGAGTTCGCTGGGAATACGTTGGGCTGACCGGTGCAACTGCTGCTGGGCGTGAGCGGACCGACGCCGCCAGTTACACTGCCCCAAGACTGTTTGCGCGCATTGATGTCGAGGCAGCCGTTGGCGCGCGCTGTACCAGCCTCGCCGGCTTCTTCGGCAAGCTTTAGGTAGTAGGATTCTTGGGTATTGATGAAAAATGCGGCAACTACGCGGTATATGCCAAACAAAACGACGAGCGCGACAACCGACATCATCATAGTGAGCGCGAGCGAAAATCCTTTATGGTAGCGTGTATTCATGCTAGTTTATCCTCGTGATTAATAATGTACTAGTGCGGGTTTTGCTGCTGGGCGGCATGCTAACCGTCAGGCTAACTTCGACGTGTTCGGCGTCGCTCAAATCTTCGCTGCCAGTTGCGTATTGATTGGCGATAGGAGTGGTAATGTTTTGATAATATTTGACCGTAAATTTATTGACGTTGCGCGCTAGAGCTTCGTCGCGCGCTTTGCAAACAGCCGGCTTGGTGCCTGTAAAAGCTTCGCGTGGGCAAGATTGTTTTTGCGAGATGGCAGGCTGCCCGGCACACAAGGGGGTGGAGGTGTCGGTGACGATTCGGCGGTAAAGGATACGGTCGCGGACGAAGTAGATGGTGCGGTATTGCAACTTTGGCAGGTATTCTCTGCCGGACGTGCAGCTAATCAAGCCGAACGGTTGGTTGATAAACAGCGGCCTGCGCGTATTGTCGCTGCTGCGCGCGGTGCTGGCGTTGTTTGATAATATCAGCGTGCGCGAATCAGGGCTAGAGCTGCGGTAATTCCAGATGTAGCCGCTACCGCCGATTTGCACGGTGCCAGGACCGTAAATATCGTAATAAGGCGCACTGGTTGCGTTGTTGAAACCTGTGCTGTAGCGGACGTCTTTTTCGATGACATCCATGGCGTTTTGCAGCGAAACGTCGGCGAGCGAACGAGCTTTGCTTTCGAAAGCGCTGCCGTATGACGAGGTGAGCGTGATTCCAAACGTGATGACAATCAAACTGAATACGCTAATTACAGTGACGAGCTCGACCAAAGTGTAGCCGCCGCTAGTACGCTGCATACGAAACATGAGTAACGCTCCTATTTTCTGGTCCGTAGGTTACGGTTGATTCTACGCGAATGGGCGTGCCGATGGTGCTTACTCCGCCGCCGCAGTTGTACGGCGCTGTCGCGACGACTTTTTGCGAAACAGGCGAGGGTAGTCCTTCGACGGTGATGTTGGTATCGTCGATCAAAACCATCGGCGATGGCGGCGCGCTGGCAGTAGCTTTTGAACAAATGAACCAGGTGGGTGTTTTGTCGTTGACATAGCGCCGCAAGTTATTGTAGGCGCGTTCGCTGGCGGTGCTGCGCTGAACCTGCAAAATAGACAGTTTGCTGACATCGGTCTGAATGCGAATTAGCGTCATCGCCAGCAGCGACGAAACGACCAATGTCACGACGACTTCTACGATGGTAAATCCCGGTGAAATTCGATTTTTCATTGCTGGCGTATACTTTCTATCTGATGAATGGCATTATCTATTTCGGTGCGGTAATACAAAACGAAGCGGACGCAAACTTGCGCGCCGGTGCACAGCGCATCGTCGCCGTTAAATGGCTGATAGATGAATTGGCTGGTCGTCATGGCTGTAGGTACGCTAGTATTTATGGCAGAAAATAAACTTCTGGTAGTGCTGTCGGGCGCTATCATCGCGTCGTTATCGCCGATGATTGCCGGCGCTTTGCTATTGAGTTCGTCTGTAGAAGGATAAGAGTTTTTCCTCGTGGTGTTGACTTTGTAATAGGTTTCTAAGCGCCCCGCTATAGTCTCGGAGTTTAAGTGTCTCTGGTGATCTCTCGACCGCGCTCTCATTCCGTTGGTCGCGAAAATGCCAATAGTAAGCAAAATGCCTAAAATGGCGATGACTATGACGAACTCAATTAAACTAAACCCACCTTGGTTGTCGCGCATATGCTTATTGTAGCGCGTTGTGCGGCGAATGGCTAGAGTTTTTACGAATTAATTTCCAGCGGCTCCTGCTGGATGGCGATACCGAATTTGCGGTGGACGGTGTCGATGATTTTTTGGCGGGCGCTAGCTAGGTCGTCGTAGCTTTTGGCGGATTCGTTGATGAGCACCAGCGAGTTTTTGGTGTGCACGCGCATGCCGCGGTGGAGCGTGCCCTTTAGCTCGGCTTGTTCGATTAGCCAGCCGGTTGGGATTTTGACGCTGCCGCCCGGCATGTCGTAGTGCGGCATGTCGGGGTAACTTGCCAGGATGCGCTCGTAAGTTTCGCGCGGCACGATGGCATTTTTGAAAAACGAGCCTGTATTTGGCGTGGTGCGCGGGTCGGGCAATTTATTAGCGCGGATCGCGATAACAACGTCGCGCAACTGCTGAACGGTCGGCGCGGCGATGGCGTGTTCGCCTAGATAGTTTTCGATTGCTTTGTAAAACGGCGGCTCGGGCGGCAAGGTGGAAAGTTTCATGGTAACAGCGGTGATGATGTAGCGCCCAGTCTCGCGCCCGCGAAAAATGCTGTGGCGGTACGAAAATTCGCAGTCTGCGTTTGAAAGTTGCACAAATGCGTCATTTTTCGCATCGTAAGCGTCGACTTGTGTAATAACCGTGCTGACTTCTTGCCCGTATGCGCCGATATTCTGCACAGGTGCCGCGCCGGCGGTGCCGGGAATGGCCGATAAACATTCGATGCCCGACAAGTTCATTTCGACGGTTCGCTGCACCACGGCGTCCCACGATTCGCCGCCGCCGACTCGAATACTCGCGCTAGCAGCTGATTTTTCGACGACTTCAAAGCCGGGGATTTTGTTTAGGATTATCAATCCAGCGAAACCATCGTCATGCGCCAAGGTGTTGCTGCCGCCGCCGAGGATATACCATGCCAGGCCGTGCTGCTGCGCGTAAAGCACCGCCTGGTGCGCTTCGTCTGGCGAGTGAATCTCGACGAGCTGCGCTGCTTCGCCGCCGAGGCGCATAGTGGTCAAAGTGCTGAGGGAAATGTTGTGCTGAATGTTCATAGCTTATATTATAGCGCGTTTCGTGGTACAATGCAGATGGTGTGCGCCCGTAGCTCAGTGGATTAGAGTGCTTGGCTTCGAACCAAGTGGTCGCAAGTTCGAATCTTGCCGGGCGTACCACGACACTCTTATACGAACCTGCATCATGTGGTGCGGTCTCTGGGGCGTCCTAGCGAAGGAAGCATGCTCACCCTTGTCGGTGAGCTTTTTTGTTGGGTGGTGGTATGGGCGGCGCGACATAGGGTGTCGCTGGCGAGTTGGTCGAAAAAAAGCTAACCAAGCGGCAGGCATAGCTTCTGCTTTTCTAACATCCGGAGTTGGTGCCGTTATCGCATTCCTGCTCGCTAGCGGCGACACCTCCTCGTCTTTGTGAATCACGCGCATCTCCTGTGCCCACATAGAAACCTATAGCTATCGCGCTTAACCCGCCAAGAGCAATAGCGGTTCCGCCACTTAAAAAGATATCAGGTTCTGAACTAAACGCGTATTCGCCAAGATCGCGCACTGCTGCAAACGCTGTGATAGCAGGCATGCCCAGCGCCATATTGCGTCCGTATCTTCCTAATATCTTTGCGAATACCTCCTGCTTATGTTGTTTGTATGCTATAAGTCTTTCTTCCTCGGATAAGGAATTCACCTTTTCATAAGCAGAATCTCCTCGCTCGTGGTCTCTCTGCTCAGGTTGATTGAACTGTTCTGCCATATACCTCCTTGAGTCATCTTCTATATAGTATAAATCATTTTCATTAATGCTCCTACGGAGAGCGGAACGAGTTCGGCGGCGGTGTCTAGGTATTTTGTTTGTAGGTGTATGTTTGTTATTATAGTGGTATATGAGCAAACACGCAGAGCATATTACTTCTGGCGACACAAGTCGTGCTCCTGAATACGCCCCAGGTCATGACGCAGCCACACTCGGACATCAAGCTACAAACCTCGTAGCGATGGATGGCACAGAATCTCTGCCACATACCCCTAGAGACGAAGATGCTACAGGGTCTGACATCGGTGCTGGGGAAATTAATTATACCGTAAAAGAAGAATGGGGGCGACTCACTGAATTTTTCACAGTGCGACTGGACGGGCAACCGCGACCGACTCGTGTTCATGCATACGCTCAGAAATACGATGAGACATGGACTCTTTTTACGTCGATAGACGCTGATACTGGTGAGGTTCTCGCTTCAGAACTGGTACTTAGCGGAAATTATTCTTAGCGTTAGCCTTTGAGTCTTCTGATTTGCTTTATTCATTGTGTATTTATCAGTAATTAATTATACTAAAAAACTATCGTGAGCAATCTGGAGAGAATAGAACCAGAACTACTTACTAGAACAGCCGTGGAGAATGCAGCTGAAGATGGTGGTCTTGTAGCGGAAACGGTCAAAACCTCAAAGAGTTTACGAGAACAAGCGAGGAGTTGGATTGGGGGCTTGGCGGGAAGGCTGTCGGGGCGTACAAAGACTTATTTCAGCAAATTCCGAAAAAACTCGCTCGGCTGTCTGTTGGTTGTTAGAGAGTCTGATTCAAGCCAGTGCAGGCGGTTTAGTAGCGCGGTTTCGGAAACGTCAAAAGCCCACGTAGTCATGAGCGTGTTTACGCCGGCGTCAGAGAATGATTTCAGTTCATGCCTAGGCATCAGCAGAGAAAGCGCAAATCTATCCGCAGATATTTCTAGTCTGCTTCGGTCTGGAAGTTCGAGATCGCTAGGATATTCTGTCTCGAAGTAAAAATTCATCGCTGTCGATCGAGTAGTAACGAAGCCCAAAACTTTCTTCGGGGTTATACTCAGTGCCGCCAGCGCCATTGACGCATCCTATATAGTAGCCAGCAGCGTAGGCGAATGTAATTCGTTTGCGAGAGATACTGACGTCGCCTTTTATCGATATGATAGGTTTTTCCGAACCGGCTTTTTTGAGAATTAAGCCTGTGGCGTCGCCGGGAGTATCGCCAACATACGCAGCTATTCCCATATCGTGGACTATTCTGCTGGAATCTACCGGATACTCGCCGTCCCAGTATTTATTTAGCGTATCGTCGGCTAAAATTTCAGCTTCTCTGGAGAGTCTTGGCGGTATGATAGCATCCATCTTTTCTTTATAGAAGCTAGACCATCAGTATATTGACGATTGACATAATCTACAAACACCCTTTCGTCGTACTCGTATTCGGGGCTATGAAATCTGTCCTTAAACGTCATACTTCAGTAAATTATACAGAATATCGTTTAGCTGGTAAACGGCTAGATAAGCTCCTGCTACCGTTTATTTTTAGTTGTAAAGGGGGTCTTATAATTCGAAAACCAGTCGTAAATAATTATAAGTTAAGCTCAGCCAATAAGTCCTTAAATTCCTGTTTGATGATGTTCCGCCAAGCGGCGGTTTCATTCGCAATTTTGCCCAAATGATCTTTGTGGTAAAGCAGCAGCACGCGAACAGTACGCTCGTTATGGTTGACATGCAGAATAACTCTATTGCCAGAACTTTTTGCGGACTGCCTGCGACCGGCGATAGCAAATTCGTGCTTAACGATCCACTCTTTGTTGTCGCTGGTGCGATGAATTGGCGGATTTGTTCTGCCGTTTAGCACCAACTGGTCGATGTGCGCGAGCTGCGCCATCAACGCTTTTCGCGTAACCAGCCACTGATTGCCATAGCTTTTTTTGAATGCTATTATATAATGGCGTTCGGAGTATTTCTCAAATAGCACGCGGTAGTTATCAGTAAACATGGTCTGGCTCTTCCTGGGTGATCAACTCGTAGGGGATGTATTCGTTTTGCCTACAGATTTGCCAGGGAAGTTGCGTGTGTGTGAAGTGAACGATTTCTTTTGTGTTGGAATCTTTCCATTTTCTAGCGATTTTATCTATTAGTTCGAGTTCGCTTGTCGATAGACGTTGCGGCGGGGCGTCTTTCGCTGAACGTGTCAAATTGAGCCACTGCGCTTCGTCGCCAACTTCTAGTGATACCTTACCTTCGTCGATAAGCTCGTCAACCACCCGAAAATATTGATCTGGCACTGGTCCGTACTGCAAGCGCCGGTATTTCATGCCGCTCATCGGCTGTAGATGTTCGTAATACCAAGCGAAATCTGCCAGGTAAATCAGCTTTGCGAGCAGGGTTTTGGTGGCGCTTTTGCCGGCATAATCTGTATAGCGGCGCAGTGTTTCGATAATCATCTCGCGGTATTTGTCGTAGTCGGGAATTTCCTGCGATAGCAGGTCGGCGATATCCACCCCAAGAAAATCAGCCAACTTGCCGAGCTCTTCGCTGCTCAACTCACGGTTGCCTTTCTCGGTCGCCACTATACTACTACGGCTTACGCCGATCGCATTTGCCACTTCTTCTTGCGACAATCCATAGATTCTTCGTAGTTCGCGTAGATTTTTTTCGAGAGTCATCCTGCTTCCTTTCGCTTATATCTCGTATTCTATCACAGAACATAAGAAAATGTCAATATTACGACATTTTGTGTATTTAATTGACATTACGATGTGTGGCTGACATTGTGCGCCGCCACGCAAAAAGTCGCCCGTGAGGGCGACCGTTTCCAAAAAATGTCTGATGTGGAGGGTCAGGAGGGGCTCGAACCCTCGACACCCTGCTTAAGAGGCAGGTGCTCTAACCAGCTGAGCTACTGACCCAGAAATCAGCGTAGAACAGAGGTTCTGGGCTTTAGGGTATATTGCATCCCTATCTCTTTATTATAGCACGTTTTGTCGTTTAAGTGAAGCCTTTGAACCTGCCAAAATTTCGCCAAAAAAAGCGCCCTGAGATTGCTAAATTTGCGAAAATGCGCGATAATATAGCTCGTATGTCAACTTTGAATTCAATCGGCAAGCGGCTGCAATCGGCGGTGCTGGGCGCCAAAAAGCGCAGCGACGCGCGGGCGAAAAGCCTCGCCAAAGCCGAAAAATACAATGTGGTCGGCGCTGGCAGCGCGATTACGGCGGCGTACGAGCAGCTGCGCAATGCCGCCGAAAACACCGACGAGCATTTGCTATTGCAAAACGCTATCCGCCGTTTTTTCAAGCAGACGTTTATCGTTCGGGACGACGCGCTGGTTCAGCGGGCGGGCGCCGAGCTGATTGTCGAGCTGACGTTTGCGGGCTATATTCCGAACGACAGCGTGACGCGGGCGCAAATAAAAGAGATTTCGCAGCTGGCGGTAACTTATTATGAAGCTTACGGGCGGCTGCAGCGGCGGCGCAGTTTGCGGGTGGATATCGCGGCGGGCTGGGTTTTGGAGACTTTGTCGGTGCTGGCGGCACATACCATCGCGCCGAGTGAGCAGGACGTGGCGTTTATGGACTTCGCGTACGAATACTTCGAGCAGTCGATTCCGCGCGAAGTGGTGTCGAAAAAAACGCAAAGCGACTACGGCGCGGCGCTTTATGTCGCGATTCACCGCGCGCTGCTGAAATCCGATGTCGCCACGATTCGCGCCGGGCTGCTGACCCGCTACGGCGTGAGCGCGGCGAATATCGACCAATTTATCGCCTACAACAAAAAAATCGACGCGCTACTCAAAGACGGTATAAGCGACGAATTATATCATATAGTGAATAGACAGGGCGCGCCTCTGCGGGTGATTCGCAAGATGATTGAAACGCATGAAGAGCTTCCAAAGGAGTTATCGAAGCGCGAGAGCTTTTTGGAAGCGTTTGAGCAGCAAGTTGCAGAAGAGTATTCTAATATCATGGCGCGCATAAATAAAGCAATTATACGCAGTGTGATTTTTTTGGTAATCACTAAGTTTTTGATTGGAATCGCTATCGAAGTGCCGTATGATTTGTGGGCGCACGGCGAAATTCTGTGGTTGCCGCTGATTATCAATCTATTTTTCCCGCCGGTGTATATGGTGCTGCTGCGTTTCACTTTGAGCGTGCCGGGATACGCCAACACTACAGCGCTGGTGAAGCGCGCTGACACCATGCTGTACGGGTCGAACGCGATGCTGATGAGCAGTCAGCTGCGCGGCAAAAAATACAGCGCGACTTTTTCGGCGATGTACGGCTTATCTTGTTTGGTGGTGTTTTCGGTGGTGATTTGGCTGCTGCTACTGCTTGATTTTTCGGCGGTGCATATCGCGATTTTCTTTTTCTTCTTCTCGGCGGCGAGCTTTTTGGGCTTCCGCCTGAGCCGAATGATTCGCGACCTGGAAATCGTGCGCAGCGCCAGCAACGGCATCACTTTTGTGCGCGATACGATTTATCTGCCGTTTGTCGTGACGGGCCGCTGGGTGAGTGATACGTACTCGCAGGTGAATGTCGTGTCGCTGGTGCTGGATATGATGATTGAGTTGCCGATGAAAACGCTTTTGCGCGTGATTCGCCAGTGGTCGGCATTTATCGATGATAGAAAGGACAGTATCACATGAGCAGAAAATTGAGCGGTTTAGAATTGCAGGGGTTTATTAAAGAGCGGCAAGCGCGCCAAGTGCGAAATTTGCGGCAGTCCGACGGCATAATTCCGAAGCTGCGCATCATCATGAGTCAGCGCGCCAGCGAGGTGATTCGGGCTTACGTCCGCATGAAAAAACGCTACGCCGACGATATATTGATAGATGTCGAAGTGGAAATGGCGGCGCAAAGCGAGCTGGCGGCAGCGATTCGCCGCGCCAACGACGACCCTCTGGTGCAGGGCATAATTTTGCAGCTGCCGATTGACGACCCGGCTGCTACCGAAGAACTGTGCAATTTGATTGCGCCGCACAAAGACGTCGATGGATTGGGCGCGGGCGCGGAATTTCCGAGCGCGACGGCGCAGGCGATTGATTGGCTGCTGGCGGGTTATAACGTCAATTTGGCAGGCAAAAAAATCGCGATTGTCGGGCAGGGCAAGCTGGTGGGCGCGCCGCTGGCGCATATTTGGCGCGAACGCGGGCTCAACGTGGCGGCATTCGACGAAACGACGCCGCTAGAAAACATGAATTCGTTTGATGTAATTATTACAGCGACTGGCGTACCGGGATTGATTACTAGCGACATGGTGAAGCCAAAGGCGGTTGTAGTCGACGCGGGCACGGCTAGCGAGCACGGCAAAATCGTCGGCGATGTAGCAGCCGAGGTGCGCCAGCGCCGCGATATCGCGATTACGCCGGAAAAAGGCGGCGTCGGTCCGCTGACATACGCGGTACTGTTCGATCATTTAATCGAAGCGTGCTTGCGGCTGGCGGGTAAATTGTAATTATTTAGGTTTGTTCAAGCCGAGCGCCGTTTTGGCGCGGTCAACCACTTGGCGCGGCGTCAGATTAGCCTTGACGATGTAGCTGTGAATGCCGAGCTCGCGCAGCGATTTCGGGGCTTCTTCTTCGCCTAAATTGGTCAGGACGATGACGGGAATCGTTTTGCCGGCTGGCGAGTTGCGGATAAGTTTGAGTGCTTCGGCGCCGTTTAGATGCGGCATTTGCAGGTCGAGCAAAATCAAATCAGGCTGGAATTTTTTCACCATAGCGACGCCGGTTTCGCCGTCGCTGGCGGTGGCGACATCAAATCCGTCAGCCTCGAATTTCATGCGGTACATTTGGTTGATTACTTGGTCGTCTTCGATAATCGCGATTTTTGCCATATATCATTATGATATCATAGATAAATAACAATGAGGAGACAGTGATGGAAAAGGCGAGCCGGAATTGCGATATATGGCGGCGGGGGGATTTGTTAGCGGTAGATGAGCGGAGCTGGGGCAGGCTGAGCCGCGAAATTGCAGCGGCGCAGCGCGAAGGAATTGCGGTGAGTGTCGGCGAGCGGCGCGACCCGGCGTACGATTCGCCAGAGGAGATTGAGCGCGTGTACGGCGAGCTATCGCTGGCGGACAGTTTCGTAGAAGAGGCGCGCAGACGCGAAATGGGGAAGTTAGCGCAGTGGGCGCAGTATGTATTGTCGGGCGACTTTACGAAGGAGTCGTGGAAGACTCGTGTCAATCGGAGTTCGGCTGTCGAAAAAGCGCGGCGCGACCATTTGTACGGTCCAGACCGCACCGATGCCGAAGCCTGGTGGCGGCAGGGCGGCGGCGCGATGGCGCTCGCCACTATCGTGTTTGCGCACCAATTGGCTGAGCCGGGCGAGCACGGTTATCAAACGATGAGCGGTCCGATTGGGCCGGGGATTTTGCGGCGCCATTTTGGCGACAACGTGCCTGAATTGTCGGGGTTGTCGCTGCGGTCGGCGGTCGGCGTGATGGCGCAGAATTTCGGCGCGGTGCGCGGGCTGTTCGAACTGTCGCCCGCCGAACGGGAGCAGCGTTCTGCCGAAAAACTGGAAAAATTAGAGCGGTTCGTGACGGCGCGAAATACCGCCGAGTTTCTCGACGTGATTCGGTATTGCTCGGACGGAATCGGCATCCGCGAGCGCATGCAGACTGTCAACGATGGAATTATCGAATTTTTGGAGCAGGACAATCAGCCGACATGTCCGGTGATTATGAGTTTGGGCTGCGGCACGGCGATTCCGATGTTGGATTTAGTGAGCAGGCTGAAAGAACGCGGCAAATCGCCGCTGCTGGTCGCGGTAGACCAAGACCCGATTGCGCTGGCGGCGGCGCGGCTGGAGGCGCGGCGGCTCGGCGTGTCGGATATGGTCGAGCTGCACTGCGACAGGCTGTTTGATAAATTGGGTCGGCCGGTCGATTTGGCGCATTATTTGCAGGGCAGAATTCCTACCGTCGTCGAAAATTCGGGTTTGCGGGAGTACGTGCCCGACATCGCTTACAACCGGCTGCTCAAAGAAATTTACGGCGTGCTCGGAGCGGACGGGTTGGCGGTGAACTGCGCGACAAACAAAAATCGTCCGCACGCCGGTTTTTTGTACGGTGCGATGGGTTGGCCGGTGAATATTCGGCGGCACGGAATCAAAGAAATGGTCGGCGCGCTAGAAAAAGCCGGCTTCGCGGGCGGCGATACGCAGGCGCGCGTGGTGGCGAGCGGCGTATATACATGCTATTTTTCGCACAAACCCTAGCGTAGTTGCCGTTTGGCGTGTACTATAAAACTATATGATAATACTTATGCTTGCGATTCTCGTGGTGTGCTACATGTTGCTGGCGGGTGTGGTCGTGTACGGCAACTTGAAGCGGACGGCAAATGTGTTGTTTGGCGCAATTTTGCTGTGTTTCGCGGTCTGGTCACTGGGCATGGTTGTGTTTATCGGCGGAACAGACGAGGTGTTTGTGCGGGCGGGCGCGGCATTGTTTTATTTGGCAGCGACTTGTTTCGCGCCGCTTCTGCTGGTTTTTGCGCTGCATTATCCGCGCAAAAAACACGTCGATTGGCGCTGGTTCGTCGTGCTGGCGTCGACAACGGCGATGCTGGTGGTTTTGATTGTGTTTTATCCGCGCCTAATTATCGACAGTTTGGCGATAGCGCCGGGCGGCGAGCGGATAGTTGGCGTTAACCGTGCGGGTTATTTGGTGTTTTCGGTGCCGTTTGTGGCGTATTTTTTCGCGGCGCTCGGCGTCGATGTCACTCGGAGACTAGAGGAAACTACTCGCAGCAAACAGCAGCAACTATACTATATGGTGGGAATTGTCGCGACTAGCATTCCGGGGTTTGTGGTTGATTTGGTGTTGCCGTTTTTTGGTAATTATCAGTGGATTTGGGTTGGTCCGCTAGTGTCGACGGTGTTTTTAGGCGTGACACTGTACAGCATGTCGCGTTTTCGGCTGCTGCGGGTGAAATCGTTTTTGGTGCAAGCGGTGACATACACTTGTTTGATATTGACGCTCGCAGTGCTTTATGGTATAATATTTTTCTCGTTATCAACGGTTTTGTGGTCGCAAGCCGACAGTCCGTCGACCGACAGTTTCGTGCTGAACGTTTCGCTGGCGCTGGTGGCGGCGTTTGCTTTTCAGCCATTGAAGCGTTTTTTCGATAGCCGAGCCGAGCGGATTTTTTATCGGCGCAATTACGACACGCAGCAAGTCGTCGACAGCCTGACGAAATTGGCGACGCGTTCTACCGACGCCGACACGCTTTTAACGCAGTATTTGAACGCGTTTTCCGATATTTTTCACCCGAAATTTGCGGCGATAGTTTTCAAAGACCCTAAGCGCAAAACTTACATCACCGGGCGGCGCGCGGCGGAGTGGTTGTCGCACGAATCGGTCGCTGCGATAAAAAAAGAGCCTTTGGTTTATTCGCACCATATTGCGACGATAATTACGCTGCACGCATCGACGCAAGATATCGGCTATTTGGTGATTGGCGAGGGCAAAGACGACCGGGAATACCGCGAAAAAGATGTGGCGCTATTTGGAGTGTTGGCAAATGAATTGTCGATAGCGCTTTTGAATATTTTTCGGCTGGAAGAAATCAGGCGTTTTGCGAAAACGCTCGAAAACGAAGTGAACGATGCGACGGCGAAGCTGCGCCAGTCGAACGAGCAGCTGAAATTTCTCGATGCGACCAAAGACGAATTTGTGAGTATGGCGAGCCATCAATTGCGTACGCCGCTGACTAGCGTCAAGGGTTATTTGAGTATGGTACTCGACGGCGATGCCGGCAAAATCACCGATAAACAGCGTCAATTGCTGCAAGAAGCATTTATCAGCAGCGAGCGCATGGTACATTTGATTGGCGATTTTTTGAATGTCAGCCGGCTGCAAACGGGTAAATTTGTGATAGATAAAACGCAGGTGGATCTGGCGCAAATCGTCGCGGAAGAGGTGGCGAATGTTGGGCAGGTGGCGTCGGCGCACAAAGTGGAAGTGAAGTATCGCTCGCCCGCGCGGTTTCCGCTGCTATACCTCGATGAAAACAAGATTCGCCAGGTGATAATGAATTTGATTGATAACGCGATCTATTATTCGCCGGACGCGGATTCGGTGCGGGTGCGGCTGAGTATCGAAGACGGCGACGCAGTGCTGCGGGTGATAGACAAAGGCATGGGCGTGCCGAAGGAGGCGCAAAAGCGGCTGTTTACGAAGTTTTTCCGCGCCGACAACGCGCGCAATCAGCGCCCGGACGGCACAGGAATCGGGCTGTATCTGGCGAAAAAAGTGGTTGGCGGACACGGCGGCCGCTTGGTGTTCGAGTCCGAACTAAACAAAGGCAGCACATTTGGTTTTCGGCTGCCGATAAATAAACTCAAGAACCCGCCCTCCGTGGAGTAGAAAATCTGTGCTAATTGACGTTGAAACCAAGCTCTAAGTAGTAATAAAGAAGTTGGTGCGGGCATAGTATAAAATAGAACTATGACAAAAAAGGTAGTGTTTATCGGCTGGAACAAAACTCTATCGTATAGCTTGTTTTGGGAACATCTCCAACACAAAAATCACCCGAACCACCAACATCTGCCGGCAATTGAAAAGTGGCTGTTTGTCGATAATCGAAATATTATAAATTCATGGATGAGAGGTGAATTTTCTGCCGAGGATATTGCCAGCAAAATGAGCCAAGGCACCGGCGTTGATAGCGGCATGATACTGGATGAATTGCAGCGGAGCTGCGAAGAGATGCGCTATAGTATCGATGATCTCGAGGATATTGTTAGACGGGTTCGGGCAAATGGTATCGAAGTGGTTATCGCGACCGATAACATGGACACCTTTTCTCGTTTCACGGTTCCTGCGATGCGCCTGGATACTGTTTTCGATGGAATATTAAACTCGTATGATACTGGATACTTGAAAGACGATAACCACCCCGAAGATAGCATACCGTTCTTTGATGAATACCTTGCGAGGCACGGCTGGAATTACGCTGACGCCATACTCCTAGACGACTCTCCCGACAAAAGCGGCAAATATAAAAGACTCGGATTCGAGCGCGTGCTGATAGATGGCCCGAAGGTCTTGAAGGCAGAGCTTGAAAGGCTTGTTGATGCGAAAAAACAGTTTTAACGACTAACAAGGAAGCAATGAGCTACAAACAAACACGCTATATCTAGCGTAGACACGCCAGATATAGCGTACCTTTGCTAAGGTGATAAAATAAATAGAGACGGCAAAGAAAAAACGACAAACAGGTAGAATCATCATGCCCCAGGCATGAAACCTCGACCAGAAGACCACGAGATATATGTTACAGGTATCCTCGCGGAGTATTTCAAAGCAGATATTGAGTTTGTGCCACGCAGCAACCGGTGAACACCCGATTTCTTGATAAAGGGTAGAGTATGGGAGCTAAAGAGTCCAACAGGCACAGGCAAAAACAACATCCAGCGCCAGCTACAAGAAGCACACAGACAATCAGTCAATGTCATCCTCGATGCTAGTCGGTCAAAAATGCACCCTGATGAAATGCTGCGACGTGCCGAATATCAATTTAAGATTGTAAAATCAGTCAAACGACTTATTTTCATACCAAAAGGCGGTAAATGTAGGATTAACAAACATCTGAGAACCATTATTCTGCCTTCTTAGCCCTGTATTC